>Ga0315914_1005491_pt1 | contig 18398 bp, 10 predicted proteins | sample MpolenodulesMG_FD_203920 | JGI IMG/M metagenome (GOLD analysis project Ga0315914, IMG submission 203920) | Medicago polymorpha root nodule microbial communities from Los Angeles, California, United States - elongated nodules | ecosystem: Host-associated > Plants > Roots > Nodule | place: USA...
CAGCGCGTGCGCCAGATCCCGGGCCTTGCTGCTGCGGACGGACAGTTGCGGTTCGGACATTTGCGTTTCCTCGATCAAATCCCATCGAAGAATAGCGATTTCGGCTTCAGATGGCAAGAAAATCACGTTCAGATGGCTAACTATCGATACTGGGTCCTTATCGATAGTTATAGCCTTATCTGCTGATCATACCATATGAGGAACAGCAATATTGAGATAGAGTTCCTTTAGGAAACCATTTACCATGATTTCAATGGCTTATGATCTGACTAAACTGCCCATCCAGACCCTGCTGCGGCCGATTTCGGACGCCGGCATCGCACTCGCGCGGCTCGACGAGCGCATCGCCCGTTCGGCGGTCGGCCAGGGCTTCCTCGAACGCGCCCATTTCGCTGACGCCTGCGCCTCGTTGTGGATCGACGGCGAACTCGTCCATCTTGAAGACCTCGTCCTCCACGACGCCACCCGCGATATCCGCACCCCCACCCACGAACTCACCATCGCCCGCGACGTGTTGCGCACCCGCCGGCGCATTTCTGGTCAGCCGCCCGGCTGGGCGTTGTCGGGCGAGGGGCTGCGCAGTTTGAGGGGGCACAACTTCGTTGCCGGCGCTGATGCTCCATCATCTGGTGACGATGGCAGGGGCGACAGCGACGGAGCCGCTGTGGCTATCAATGCGACCGGGGAAGGAGAGGGGAAAGCGGACGATGAAGATGCCGGCCCGCTGGCGGAAGAATTCGCCGCCATCGACGCGGTGCTGGCCCGCTCCAACGCCGCAATCGAACAGGCAAGAAAGCCCAACCCGGCTCGGGTTCGGGAAAAGGATCCGCTGGTTTATGATCTCGACTGGGATGAAGACGAGCGGCTGGAGGAATGGCGCGGGGTGTTGCGGCAGGCCGAACATCTGCCGGGGGTGTTTCGGGCGATCGTCGCCCTCGATGCCTGGAACGAGTTGTCCGTGCTGCAGCACGCCCCCTGGCTTGGCCGCCTGCTGGCAGCCTCCATCCTGCGGCAGGCCGGCGTCACCACCGGCGGCCATCTCGCCGCCATCAATCTTGGCCTGAAAACCATTCCCGTCGATCGGCGCCGGCATCGTGATCGGGAGACCCGGTTGCTGGCCATCACCCACGGGCTGATCGCGGCCGCCGAGATCGGGCTGAAGGAACATGACCGGCTGGCGCTGGCGCGAACATTGATGGCCCGAAAACTCGAAGGACGGCGAATCTCCTCGAAATTGCCGGAGTTGGTCGAGCTGGTGATGGCGAAACCACTGGTGTCGGCCGGGATGGTGGCGAAGACGCTGGACGTCACTCCACAGGCGGCGCGGCGGATTGTTTTGGAGCTGGGCCTGCGCGAGATGACCGGGAGGGGGAGGTTTCGAGCTTGGGGGATTGTTTAACTCCGGTGTGAGGGCTTGCATAATTCCGAGGGCTGACAGCTTGCCGATTGTTGCCAATTCATGCCAATAGAGTTTAGCTAAACCACTATCTTGCGGCCGCCATATGATCGAACAGTCCGATGAAATCCTGACAATTGAAGAGGTCGCCGCCTATTTGAAGGCAGGGCGACGCACGGTTTACCGCCTTGCGGCCAATGGTCAGATTCCGGCCTTTAAGCTGGGGGGTACCTGGCGCTTCCATCGCGCCGAACTGGATCGATGGATCGCCGCCCGTATCGGCATGCAGGAAGGAAAACCAAAGCCGGACGAGGGGAAGGCATGACCCATTCGTTCGCATTGCCATCTGACGTCGCTAACCTCCCTGCGCTTGAACGGCTCATTGAAGAAATCAACGATCTCCAGAGCAAGCTGGTCCTAGTCGTCGGCCGCGGCGGCAAAACGCGCCTTCTGCGCGCTTTAGCGCGACGGTTGAACGCTAAGCCTCTCAATGTAGGCGCGATGCTGGGACGCCGCTTGGCAGTCACGCCCATCTCTGATCGCGGTTTCTCGACGAACGAACTGCTCCGCGAAATCACCGATGGCGTGGGCGATGACGCTCCGCTGCTGCTCGACAACCTCGAAGTGCTCTTTGAGCCTAGTCTGAAGGTCAATCCACTCAACGTCATCAAATTGCTGGCGCACTCACGTCGTGTCATCGCGGTTTGGCCAGGTGAAGTACGCAACGATCGGCTGACTTACGCCGGCATGGGACATCCGGAGCACCGCGACTACAGCCGCGACGGCGTCGTCGTCTTTGAAACGGCGCAACGCCAATAAGGGGACTGTAAGGCCAGGAATATGAAGTACAAAGATCTAATTCAGTTCGAGCAGATCGAGTCGGTTGTTCAACTGCTCGACGCAGACCGTCCCAACGAAGCCAAGAAGCTCGTTTCGACATTTGTCATCTCCGATGACATGGCCGAACGCATTGCCAAGCTCATGGTGCCGCAGCTCGGCTTCGACGAATCTGTCGATCATAAGGGCGTGCTCATCGTCGGCAACTACGGCACCGGTAAATCGCACCTGATGTCGGTGCTATCACTGGTGGCCGAAGACGCAGCCTACGCGTCGATGATCCGACACCCCAAAGTGATGGATGCGGTCGCACCCATCGCGGGGCGCTTTAAGGTGCTGCGCATCGAAGTCGGTGGCCTTGAAATGCCGTTGCGCCAGATTATCACCCAGCAGATCGAACGCTTCCTCAAGAAGCTCGGCGTCGATTTCACCTTCCCGAGCGCCGATCAGGAGCTGAACAACAAGGACTCCTTCGAGGAGATGATGGCTGCGTTCGGCGAGAAGTTCCCGGAGCAGGGGCTTTTGCTCGTGGTGGACGAGTTCCTCGAATACCTGCAATCGCGTCGCGATCACGAACTGGTACTCGACCTGGCCATTCTGCGTCAGATCGGCGAAGTCGCCAAACATTTGAAATTCCGCTTCGTTGCGGGTGTGCAGGAAGCCATCTTCGATAGCGGACGGTTCCAGCACGTGGCCGACAGCATCCGCCGCGTCAATGAACGCTTCACGCAAATCCTGATCGACCGCCAGGACGTGAGCTTCGTCGTTTCCGCGCGTCTGCTCAAGAAGTCCGCCGACCAGCAGAATAAAATTCGCGAATACCTGAAGCCCTTCGCCAAGTTCTACGGATCGATGAACGAGCGGATGGACGAGTATGTCCGGCTATTCCCGGTTCACCCTGACTATCTTAAGACATTTGAGCAGATTAACTTCTCCGAGAAGCGTGGCGCGCTTAAGACCATCGAAGCCGCAATGCAGGCCATTCTCGATCAGGACGTTCCAACTGATCGGCCGCAACTGATCGCCTATGAAAACTTCTGGAATACGGTCAAGAGCAACCAGGTGCTGCGCGCCGATCCCAACATCAGGGAGGTCTTGCGCGTTACTGAAGTACTGGAATCTCGGGTTCAGCAGGCATTCACGCGGCCGGCCTACAAGCCGATGGCGCTGCGCGTCATCAACGGCCTTGCTGTGCATCGACTGACCACCGGCGGCGACATTTACGTCCCGATTGGTCCTACGGCCGCAGAGCTTCGCGATTCTTTGTGCCTGTTCCAGCCTGGCGTCGGGGATATGCCCGGCGAACCGGCCGAGAACCTGCTGTCGATGGTTCAAACCGTGATGCGCGAGGTGCTGAAGACCGTCAACGGCCAGTTCATCTCCAAGGCTGTCGACACGGAGCAGTATTACCTCGATCTCAAAAAGGACGTCGACTACGACGCCCAGATCGATAAGCGCGCCGAAGCATTGTCAGATGATGCTCTAGACCGCGCCTATTATAGCGCCGTCAAGGCGCTGATGGAGTGCAGCGACGATTTTCGCTACCCTGGCTTCCAGATATGGCAATACCAGATCGAATGGCAGGAACGCCGCGTCGAACGCCTCGGCTATCTGTTTTTCGGAGGACCAAACGACCGTCCCACCGCGCAGCCCGAGCGTGATTTCTACATCTACTTCATTCAGCCCTTCGACAAGGGGCAGCGCACCTACTCGCAACAGCCCGATGAAGTGTTCTTCCGCTTGAAAGCGCTGGACGAGGACTACAGGCGCTATCTGTCGCAATACGCTGCCTCGCTCGACCTGGGATCAACCGCCAGTGGCGGCGCGAAGGCCGTCTATCAGTCCAAGGCGCAGGATGCCCTGCGCGCCATGAGCAAGTGGCTGCAAGAAAAACAGCTGACCGCATTTGAAGTCACCTATCAGGGCAAGGCCAAGACGCTGCAAGACTGGGCCAAAGGCGTGTCGCTGCGCGACCGCGCACGCTTGGGGCCGGAGGAAAGGATCAACTTCCGCGACATTGTGAACATCGTCTCGGGCCTGATTTTGTCCCAGCATTTTGCCGATATCGCGCCCGAATATCCCAAGTTTCCGGTGCTCGTCACCGAGGCTAACCGCAAGTCCCTCATCGGCGCCACGCTGCGCGCACTGGCGGGCGGGACCCGCACGAAGGATGCCACCGCCGTGCTCGATGCGCTGGAAGTGCTCGATGGCGAACGCATCGACCCCGCCGGTTCTCGCTACGCCCAAGAGGTTTTGAATCGCCTCAAGGCCAAGGGCCATGGGCAGGTGCTCAACCGCAACGAACTTATCAGCGGCGCAACCGACGTGGAGTATTTCTCTCCGGCCAAACACCGGCTTGAGCCCGATCTGCTGATCGTTGTGTTGGGCGTACTGGCCTATTCTGGCGACATCGTGCTCTCGATCACTGGCGACAAGATCGACTCCGGCAAGCTCTCTTTGCTGGTCGAACGCTCGCTCGATGACCTCAAGCAGTTCAAGCACATCGAGGCGCCCAAGGAAATCAACCTCGCGGTGCTGCGTGCGCTGTTCGAGTTACTCGGCCTGCCATCCGGCCTGGCGCAGAAGGCCAGCCAAGGCGACGTCGAGCCGGCCATCGCATTGCAAGAAAAGATCAGCGCCCTAGTGCCGCGTGTGCTGAGGGCGGGCTCCGACCTCCAGCAGGGCAAGCTCGCCTTCTGGAGCCAGAACCTGCTGCGTGAGGAAGAAGCCAAGGATTGGTATGCGCGGCTGGATGCGCTCAAGAAATTTACGGAATCCCTGTCGCCCTACAACACCGTCGGCAAGCTCAAAAACCTGCGCACCACCCAGGAAGACATCGACATCCAGAAGAAAAACCTGGACGTGCTCGCCGGTGTCGAGCGCTTGTTGGAACTGATCGTAGAATTGGGAGGCGCCGCATCCTATCTGTCGCAGGCGGAGATGATCTTGCAGCCCGGCCACGACTGGGTGAAGCAGGCCCAAGCCGCGCGCAAAACCCTGTTCGATAAGCTGGCCGAAGACCGCACAGCGGAGCGCGCCGCCGCGGTCCTTGGCGAAGGCCGTCAGACTCTCGCCAGGCTCAAGAAGGATTACGTCACCGCCTATATCGCCAGCCACAGCAAAGCGCGGCTCGGCGTCGCCGAAGAGAAGACACGCAATGCGCTGCGCCGCGACGACCGCTTGTTGTCGTTGCGTGTGCTGGCAGGCGTCTCGCTGATGCCCACCAGTCAGCTCACCGGCTTCGAGGACGCGCTTAACGGCCTGAAAAGCTGCTCCGCGCTTGACGAGCCGACGCTGCTCAGAACGCCGGTATGCCCCCACTGCCAGTTCCGGCCGTCCGCCGAGCAACTGGAACTGCTGCCTGCCGCCAGTCGCCTGAACAAGCTGGACGACGATCTGGATCAGTTGCAGGCCAACTGGCAACAGGCATTGCTGGGAAATCTGGAAGACCCGTTCACGCAAGACAGCTTGGGCCTGCTGCCGCCCGTATCGAGGGCACTGATCGATGCCTTCCTTGCCGCGCGCAAGCTGCCGGAGCCTGTCACCACCGATTTCGCCAACGCCGTGCAGGAAGCACTGTCCGGGCTGGAGAAGATCACTGTCAAAGCCGACGAACTACGTCAGGCCCTGCTGCAGGGAGGCTCGCCCGCCAAGCCGGATGAACTGCGCAAGCGGTTCGACGGGCTCATCAGCGAGCGGGGCAAGGGCAAGGACGCCACCAAGCTTCGGTTCGTGATTGAGTGAGCGCCATGACCAGAGACGACCTGCTCGCTGCACTTCAATCCATCGAATGGAACGACATCGAATTTAAGGAAGCGACTTGGGCTGTGCCCAAGGACGCGCTTTCGACCGTCAGCGCCTTCGCCAACACGGATGGTGGACACCTAGTGTTCGGTATCAAGCAGGCCAACGGCACATTTACCGTCACGGGCGTGACCGACGCCGATCAGATGCAGAACACATTCCTCGGCCAGGTACGCGATACCAACAAGGTTAGTGCGTTCCTGCCGATCGAGCCAAAAAAGCACGACTTGCCGGAAGGCATTGTGCTGGCGTTCTACGTCCCCGAAGCCACACGGCAGCAGAAGCCTGTCTACATCGACGGGAATCCCAAAAAAGCCTACATTCGCCGTGGCGGTCGTGACGATACCTGCACGGGCGACGAGCTGCTGCGCTACATCCGCGACGCATCGAACATCCGCTACGATGCCGAGCCGCTGGATGTGGATATTGGCCGTTGTTTCGATGAAGCCTCTGTGCGTTGGTATCGAGCGCGTTTTGCCGCCAGCAACCCCGGCAAAGACACCGCTGCTGATGACACGACATTCCTGCGGAACTGGGGCTTTCTGGTCGAGCAAGGCGGTGTGCTACGTCCCACCCGCGCCGCCATTCTCGTGCTGGGCAGCGGTGAGTACGTTCGTCAGGTGCTGCCGCGCATGGTCTCGGACGTACAGCTCTATCGCAATACCAGCACCGACTATGACTCCACCGTACGCTGGGCCGACCGCCTCTCCGTCGAAGACAATCTCATCAAGGCCTGGCAGGCCATCGTCGAGTTCTACTACCGTCACAGCGAGCGTCCCTTCGCGGTGGACGCGACCACCCTGCGGCGTGACGACGATCCGCCGGACTATATCTCTTTCCGCGAAGCTGCCATCAATCTGCTGATCCATCAGGACTTCGGCGACACTACTCGCGTTCCGGTGATCCGCTTTTTCCGTGATCAGACAGAGTTCTTCAATCCTGGAGATGCCTTTGCCTCGCGTGAGCAGCTTCTCGATCCGGGCGACAAGGAGGTTCGCAATCCTAGCATCGTCAACGCCTTCCGCCGCATCGGTCTGTCCGATCAGGGCGGCACCGGTGTGCGTGCCATTTTCGATAGCTGGCGCAAGCTGGGGTACTTGCCGCCGGAAATCGAGAACCACAGGGCCGAGAAGAGTTTCCGCTTGCGGCTACGCAAGGAAAAGCTCATCACCGAGGCGCAGATTCTGGCGCAGGCCAGCCTGGGCGCACATTTATCCGAGCACGAGGCGGCGGTTTTTGCGTTCCTGTTGCGTGACGGCCAAGTCGATCTTGCCGACATCAAGGCGCTGACTGGGCTTACCGGTGCGCAGGCAATCGATCTGGCGCAACGCCTGACCGTGCAAGTGCTGACGGAACCGTTCGGCGATGCGACTCATACATGGCGGTTGGTGCCCCACTTACGAGCCCGCTTTGCTGCCGAGGCGACCAAGAAAACCGCAGAGAGTCAATCAGTTGGGGCAGGAGCGGCGGGGAGCGGCGGCACCGATCAAGTCACCGAACAAGTCGCACCAGTTCAGGACGGACTTGATCGGTCACTTGATCGGTTGACGGAAGTGCAGTGGCGTATCGTCGGCTACGCCGACGTTCCGCGCTCGCTGGCCGAACTGATGGCCCATGCCGGCTACCGCCAGCGGCCGCACTTCGTCACCACGCACCTGGAGCCACTCCTGACTGGCGGTGTACTGCGCCCAACCGTCCCCGACAAGCCGCGCTCGTCGCGGCAACGCTATGTCCTCACCGAAACAGGCATCCAACTCAAGCTGCTGCACGAAAAGGCCGTGGCCAAGCCGGACGAAGAAAATGGATATTGAAACCTCCGGGGCGATCAGGCTGTTTTTCCCTAACCCGTCGTTGACCCTCGTCTATTTTGAAGCGCTAGCCAATGCGCTGGACGCGGGCGCGACCGACGTGTCAATCGGTATCGACGTCCAAGCTTTCGACAAGCCAGACACGTTGACTATTACCGTTTCGGACAACGGCGATGGCTTCACAGACGAAAATTTTGATCGCTTCAAAACCCTGTTGAAGCCCAGGGACAAATTCCACAAAGGAATTGGTCGCTTGGTGTTTCTCAATTATTTCAATCGGGTTGAAGTTGTCAGCACACGGGACAGATGGCAGAGGACATTTACCTTCAAAGAAGGCTTTGATGGCAACGCACCGCTCCAAAATATTGAACAAGCCCAAGCCGCCAGAACTGCGCTCACCTTCACTGGTTTTACGGGAGCGCGGGTCAGGTCCTATGACGATCTGAAACCGGATGCCATCAAGCCGCTCTTGATCGAACAGTTTCTACCGACTCTGGATGCGCGCCAACGCGATGGCCAAGCATTCAAGATTTCGGTCGTCTTGAAAACCAGTGAAAGCAACGCGCAGAAAGAGTTCTTTCCGAACGAAGTAACGATAACGGCCGATGATTTGCCGGCAATGACCAAAATCACCATCCAGGACGATACACTGGATGCCATCTCGACCATTGATATGCACTATCACATTGCACCCGTATCGGGGAAAGGCAGTTCTCTCGTCGCATTCAGCATCGACGGCCGAACGATACCAGCAAACCTGATCCCTCCTTCGTCTTTTCCGCCGGGCTATCTCTGCGTCTTCCTCTTCGAGTCCGAACTCTTTCACTCGAATGCGGACAGTTCCCGGCAAAGGCTTGTTCTGCCCGAAGGAACGCCTGAGGCTCATCTCTTTCGCGTTCTGCGTCGTGAACTGGGCAGGGTTTTGGGGGAAAAGATCCCGCAGATCACCGAGCGGAATGAAAAAACCAAAGAAAAATTTGAAGAGCAATTCCCTCATTTGCTCGGTTTTTTTGAGGACGACACCGTTGGCCTGATCGACCGGGACGATGCGTTGTCGATTGCGCAACAGCGATTTTTCAAAGAGCAGAAGGCAATACTTCAGTCCGAAAAACTGAGCGACGCCTCATACGAAAAATCTTTGGAGATGTCGTCCCGAACGCTGACTGAATATATCCTTTATAGGGATAAAATCATTAAGCGAATGAAGGAGATGACGGATGGCAATGCCGAATCCGAAATACACAATCTGATCGTCCCGCGATTTAAGGAATATTCGCAAAGCTCGATGCCATCGGAGATTTACCAGAACAATGCCTGGCTACTCGATGACAAGTTCATGGTCTTCAGGACCATCCTGAGCGAGAAGAGCATGGATGCCGTCATCAATGCCATACGCTTGGATGAAGAAATCGTAGGAGATACGGGCCGGCCGGATATTGCGATGATCTTCTCGGCAGACCCCAACGACACAACCCCGGTCGATGTCGTTGTGGTCGAGATAAAAAAGAAGACGGATGACGAGAAAGACAATTCCTACGCTGTAAATCAGCTCCTGGACCGCGCGGGCAAGCTCGTTGCGTATTGTCCGAACATCCAGCGCGTTTGGTACTACGCGATTATGAACGTCAACGACACAATGGCCTTTCGCTTAAGACAACTTAAGTGGACGCCGTTTTTCTCGAAGGGAAGGGTTTACTATCAGGAATTTGAGACGCCGCATCCTGATGGCCGCGTCATCCCGACGCCGACCTTCGTAGTCTCTTTCGATGCGATCATCGCTGATGCCGAAAGCAGGAACCACACCTTCCTCGAAATCCTCCGGGAAGGCATGAAAAGATACGCGGGCGAACATGATGACAGCAAACCGTCTGGCAACGAATAAAGAAAAGATAGGCTGATATGAACGATCTACTGCAAAATCACCGCAGCGGAACAAGCGGGCCGGTCGAGTGCCTCGGTCAGACCTTTGCCAGCGACGACGCGCGGCGTGAGCACTTTCTGACGCTGCTGGCCGAAATGCTGGGAGACCCGGCGTTCCGCAAGCAGGAGGGTTTTCCGAAGGGATCGGACGCGGCCATCCTCGCCATGTCCGATCCGCCATACTACACCGCCTGCCCGAACCCATGGCTGGCCGAGTTCGTGGCGCATTACGGCAAGCCCTACGATCCGGCGGTGAAATACAGTCGCGAGCCGCTGGCGATCGACGTGAGCGTGGGCAAGACCGACGCCATCTACAAGGCGCACGGCTACCACACGAAGGTGCCGCACCTCGCCATCGTCCCGTCGATCCTGCACTACACCCAGCCGGGGGAGGTGGTGCTAGACGGTTTTTCTGGTTCGGGCATGACCGGTGTGGCCGCGCAATGGTGTGGCACGGCGCCGTCCAGCTACCGTCACGAACTGGAGTTGGCCTGGAAAAAGGGAAGCCGCACAGCGCCTAAATGGGGCGCGCGCCGCGCGGTGCTGAATGACTTGTCGCCGGCTGCCACCTTCATTGGTGCGAATTATAACATCCCCTTTGATGTCGATGCCTTCGCCAAAGCGGGCAGGCAACTGCTCGAGGCTGTGGAGCAGGACATCGGTTGGATGTACGAAACACTGCACAGCGATGGCACGACCAAAGGACGCATCGAATATACGGTGTGGAGCCAGCTTTATAGCTGCCCGGACTGCGCCGGTGAGGTGAATTTCACCGAAGAAGCATTGGACCGGGAATCCAAGCGTATCAAGGATACGTTTCCATGCCCGCATTGCGGCGCTGAACTGGCCAAGACCCGTCTGGAACGCCTCTATACGGCACAGAATGATCTCAGCACCGACAAGTCCATCCAAGTGCCCAAACGTGCAGCGGCGCTGATTGTTTATTCCATCGGCAAGGCGCGATACGAAAAGAAGCCGTCAGAGGATGACTTGAAAGTCATCCGGCGTATCGAGGCGATGTCGCTGCCGCCACAGGTTCCCACAATTCAAATCCCGCCGATGCACATGACCCATGAGCGGGCGCGGATGGACTATGCCGGAATCACCCATATCCACCACTTCTTCCTTCCCCGCGCTGCGCAGGGGATGGGCGTATTGTGGGCAAAGGCGCAAGCGCATCCTGACGCGCGCATTCGCTCCTTCCTGGTGTTCTTCGTGGAGCAAGCAATCTGGGGAATGTCCGTTCTTGCCCGATACGCGCCAACGCATTTCTCACAAGTGAATCAGTATCTCAATGGAGTATACTACGTAGGCTCTCAACATGCGGAATGCAGCCCTTGGTACATACTTGAGGGTAAACTAAACCGCTTAGTGAAGACGTTCCAAAATTTTATGTCGACTCCGAATGTGGCGGTCACGACGGGTACGGCCGCCAGGCTACCATTGCCAGATGGCTCTGTTGACTACATCTTCACCGATCCGCCCTTCGGCGAGAACATCTATTATTCCGACCTGAATTTTCTGGTTGAGGCTTGGCATGGTGTCACCACCGATGCGCAGCCGGAAGCCATCATCGACAAGTTCAAAAAAAAGGCGTTGCCTGACTATCAGCATCTGATGCAGCGTTGCTTTGCTGAATATCACCGCGTGCTGAAGCCAGGACGCTGGATGACGGTGGTATTCTCCAACAGCAAGGCGGCGGTGTGGAACGCCATTCAGGTCGCCTTGCAGCAGGCGGGCTTTGTCGTGGCGGAGGTCACGGCCCTGGACAAGATACAGGGCAGCTACCGGCAGGTGACGTCCACCACCGCCGTGAAGCAGGATCTGGTGATTTCCGCCTATAAGCCGAACGGCGGGCTGGAAGACCGATTTAAGAAGAGTGGTGCGACGCCGGAATCGGCGTGGGACTTTGTGCAGACCCACCTCCGCCATCTCTCCGTCACAAAGCTGAAAGACGCGGAACTGGAATTCATTGTCGAGCGCGACCCCCGCCGCATCTACGACCGGCTGGTCGCATGGTTCGTGCGCCATGATGCGCCCGTGCCGCTGTCCAGCGACGAGTTTCTTTCCGGCCTACGCAGCCGTTTCCCCGAACGCGATGGCATGGTCTTCTTGCCCGACCAAGTGACGGAATATGACAAGAAGCGCGCGCAGACTGCGCAGGCGCCGCAGATGGAACTGTTCGTCTCCGACGAGCGCAGCGCCATCGATTGGGTGGCGGACTTCCTGCGGGTGCGGCCGTCTACCTATCAGGACATCCACCCGGAGTTCATCAGGCAACTGGGCGCAGGCTGGAAGAAGCACGAGACCCGACCGGAACTTGCGGCCCTTCTGGAAGCCAACTTTCTACGTTTCGATGGCGCGGGTGAAGTGCCCAGCCAAATTCACCGCTATCTCTCGACCAACTATCACGACTTGCGCAGCCTGGAAAAAACCGACCCGCGCCTCAATGCCCGTGCGCAGGATCGCTGGTATGTGCCCGATCCGAACAAGGCACAGGACTTGGAGAAGAAACGCGAAAGGGCGCTGCTCAAGGAGTTCGAGACTTACAAAGCGTTCGCCGGCCGCAAGATCAAGGAATCGCGGCTGGAGGTCCTTCGCGCCGGCTTCAGCGCGGCGTGGGCCGCCAAGGATTACGCCACCATCCTCGGCATTGCCCACAAGCTGCCGGAAGAAACCCTGCAAGAGGATGAGCGGCTGCTCACCCTCTACGACATGGCGCTGACGCGCACTGAAGACGGGGCGTAATCCGTGACGGGGGGCGGCTTCGACATCGGCGATTGGTGCTGGCACACGCGGCAGGCTACGCCCTGCCGCGTTATCGAGCGGCTGGCGCTGTGGGGTGAAGCGGCTTACCGCGTGTGGTTGCCGGCGAAGGACGCGGTGCTGCGCGCACGAACGGCAGACTTGACGGTCCTTTCCAGCGTGCGGCCCACGGTGGAGCAGATTCTCCACGCCACGGCGGCGGCCAAATTGCAGGACGCGCTCGAAGACAATCTGCTGCTTGCGCCGATCCAGTCGAGCGTCATCCCGCTGCCGCACCAGCTCTACGCGCTGAACCGCGCCGTCGGGCAGGACCGTATCCGTTATCTGCTCGCCGACGAGGTGGGGCTGGGCAAGACAATCGAGGCGGGCTTGGTCCTGCGCGAGCTGAAACTGCGCGGCCGCGCCAAGCGCATTTTGGTGGTCGCGCCCAAAGGGCTGGTACGGCAATGGCAGGCGGAGATGCGCCAGCATTTCGGCGAGCCGCTCCACTTCGTAGATCCCTCATCGCTGGCGGCCCTGCGGCAATGGCGCGGGGACAGCGCCGAAGACAATGCGTGGCGGATGCACGACCAGGTGATCTGCGCGCTGGATGCGGTGAAGCCGCTGGAATCGCGGCGCGGCTGGAGCCTGGATCAGATCCAGACCTACAACCGCGAACGCTTCGAGGATCTGGTGTCAGCGGCCTGGGATCTGGTCATCATCGACGAAGCACACCGCATGGGCGGCAGCACCGAACAGGTGGCGCGCTACAAGCTCGGCGCAGCGCTGGCGGAAGCCACACCTTATCTACTGCTGCTGTCGGCCACGCCGCACCAGGGCAAGACCGACCAGTTCATGCGCCTGATGCAGTTGCTGGACCGGGACGCCTTCCCCGACGAAAGCAGCGTCAGCCGCGAACGCGTACAGCCCTTCGTGATCCGCACCGAGAAGCGCGCTGCGATCAATGCAGAAGGCCAGCCGCTGTTCCGGCCCAGGCTCACGCGCTTGCACGCTGTCGCCTGGCAGGCTCGGCACGCGGCGCAGCAGCAGTTGTACGAAGCCGTCACCGACTATGCGCGCCATGGCTACAACCAGGCTCTGGCGGCCAAGCAGCGCCATGTCGGCTTTCTGATGATCCTGATGCAGCGACTGGTGACATCCAGCACCGCCGCGATCCGCGCCACGCTGGAAAAGCGCCAGGCGGTGCTGGACACGCCGCCGACCCAAGCGCGCCTGTTCGACACGCTCAGCCCGGACGAATGGGCCGATCTCGACGGTGAGGCGCAGGTAGACCTGGCGCTGCAAGCCAATGGTCTGGAGCTGGAGAGGTTGGAGGTCGAGACGCTACTGGCGCTGGCGCGCTCCACCGAGGCCGCCGGCACGGACGCCAAGGCCGAAAGCCTGCTGGAGCTGATCTACAAGCTGCAACAGGAAGAAGGCGACCCGGCGCTGAAGGTGCTGGTGTTCACCGAGTTCGTGCCCACGCAGGCGATGTTGGCAGACTATCTGGAAAGCCGGGGCTTCACGGTCGCCACGCTCAACGGCGGCATGGACATGGAAGCCCGCACCCGGACTTTGCAGACTTTCGCAGGGGACGCTCGCGTGCTGATTTCCACCGACGCGGGCGGCGAAGGTCTGAACCTTCAATTCTGCCACGTCATCGTCAATTTCGACATGCCGTGGAACCCGATGCGAATTGAGCAGCGCATTGGCCGCGTGGATCGTATCGGTCAGAAGCATGTCGTGCGAGCGTTGAATTTCGTGCTGGAAGACACGGTGGAACACCGTGTCCGGCAGGTGCTGGAGGAGAAGCTCGCCGTCATCGCCGAGGAGTTCGGCGTGGACAAGGCCGCGGACGTCATGGACTCGGCGGAAGTGGAGCCGGTGTTCGACGAACTGTTCGTGCAGAGCCTCCAGCATCCCGAAGCCATCGAGCGCGAATGCGCCAGCGTCATCTCACAGTTGCGGACCACGCTGGCGGAATCGAACCGGAACAGCGATCTGCTGGCCGTGCCGCACGATCTCGATGCGGACCAGGCGCGCAAGTGGCGTGACCACCCGGCTCAATTCTGGCTGGAACGCGCCGTCGTCAACGGGCTGGCAGTACGCGGCGGATCGGCGACCCAAGATGGCAACCTCTGGCACGTGCGCTGGGCTGATGGCGCCGAGACGCCACAGGCGTGCTTCGACGCTCGCGCAGCAGGAGAAAACCCTGCGGCGGAATGGCTGACCATGGAAGACCCGCGAGCGCGAGCGATCATCAGCGACGTGCCGCGCTTCGTGGCGGGCCAGCCTCTGCCGGTGATCCGGGTGACGGGCCTGCCCGACTCGGTCAACGGCATCTGGTCATTGTGGGAGATCGGGCTGGCGGCGCCGGGTGCGAACCGCAAGCGCTTCTTGCCGGTCTTCATTAATGACGAAGGCCGCCCCTTCGTCCCCACCGCCAAGCGAGTTTGGGATTTGCTGCTGACCGAAACCGTATCCGTGCAGTCGGTGGCGGACGCGGAGGCTTCGGTGCGCTGGTTCGAGGCGTCGTTCGCGGTGGCCGGCGCGCAGGGTGAAGCCCTGTTCGTGGCGCTGGCGGACGAACACCTCGCTCGTATCAAGGAAGAACGGGATCGCGCCATATATGCCTTCGACGCCCGTAATCAAGCCATCGGACGCATCGGTCTGCCAGCCGTGCGCCAGTTCCGCCGCCGCCGTCTGCAATCCGAGCACGAGGCACGCCTGGCCGCGCTGGACGGTATGAAATCCAGCGTGCCGGAGTTGACTGCCATAGCAATGGTGCGGATCGACACCAAAGCCGGCAATACCAGCGAGCGTGCGCCATGAGCCAATGGCATCAACGCATCCTCGGTTCTTTCACGGCCGATCTTTCCAGGTTGTGGCTGGCCTGCGATCCAGACGGCGTGCTGCTGGACGAGAAACTGCTGTCCGAACTCCGAACCCGCGGCTTCGAGGTGATGGGATACGACGACCCGTTCAGGTTCCGCGCGGAATATGAGGAGCGGTATCGCGCGGCATGGGATGCCGAGGAGTCGGCGCCATCCCCGGCACTGATCGTGCATCTGCGCCACGACAACTCAAATGATCTGCCCTGGGACATCGTGCATAAAGCCCGCCCGGCGGTGCGGCTGAATCTTGCCGAGATGTTCCCCAAGCTGGCCTACGGGGCGGTGCGGCAGGTGGAGCCGGAACGGCTGGAAATCCTGTTCGACGCCCATCAGACCGAGTTGCAGTCGGCGCGCGGTGAAAGCGAGTCGAAGGATTTCATTCTTGAACACGTCTATCAGTTGACGCCGCGATCCATCCGCGCGCCTGTGGACTTTTGGCGCGAAGTGCTGCGTCTGCACTTCGCAGGCCGCGCCTTGCCGGAGCCGTTCGCCGAGCATGTGGCGGCCATCCTGCGCGGCAGAGGCTTGCTCGTCGGCCATCCGGTTGCGGAGTGGCTGTCATCCAGGAGCGCGCTGCTGCGCGTGGTGCAGGACGCCTGGTATCTCTTTCTGGAAAAGCTGAAGCTGGAAGGCAGGCGTATGTCCGAGCCCGATCCGCCGCCTTTCGGCGCAGGCGAGATCGGCACACCGATCGAGATTCCCTTCGATCACACCGACGTGCGCGCCATCATCGACTCGATGTTCCTCGACGGCAGCTTGCATCCGCTGGCGGTATCCGACGTTCCAACCACCATACCGGGCTGGATCAAAGCAGGCATCGTCGATGATGTTTGGTCGCAATTCGCGCTGACGGAAAAAGGCATCGAGGCGCTTGCCGCAGCGGTGCCGGAAGCGGACGCCCCGCATAAGCTCTGGGGCGACTTCGCCAAACGCTATGGCGAGATGCTTAGCCGGGTTCATGACTTGCCGAAAAAGGATGCTGGCGAACGGATGGTCGCGATCCGGGAGCGCATTAAGGCGATCCAGGCGCTGACCGACGAACGGTTGCAGGCGTGGATCGCCGCCGGCCACTACGCCGACCTGATCCTGCAACCGGCAATCAAAGGCCCGGTGATGGTGCATCACGTCCCGCGCTTCCTGCGGCAGCGCCGTAGCGCGGGCGAAGCCAAGGTAGCCCTGCTGGTGTTCGACGGGTTGGCCTTCGATCAATGGGTACGGATCAGGGAGCATCTGATCGCCACCCAGCAGCCTTTCGCGTTCGACGAGAACACCGCCTTTGCGTGGCTGCCCACGGTGACATCGGTGTCCCGTCAGGCGCTGTTCTCCGGTTTGAGACCGCGTGAGTTCGACGATTCGATAGACCACACCAACAAGGAAGAAGCCTTGTGGAAGCTGTTCTGGCAGAACGAAGGCGGTATCACGTCCCGCGAGGTGATGTATAAGCGCGCGCTGCATCATGTCGAGCAACTGGATGCCTTGGAAGCCGACATTGCGGACCGCAAGCCCAAGGTCTTGGGGCTCGTGATCGATGAGGTGGATGAACGGCTTCACAAAGAGCGGTCCAAGGAAGATGTAGCACTGTGGATCGGGCGCTGGCTCGGCTCCGGCTTTGTCGAACGCCTGTTTGCCTTCCTGCGAAGCGAGGGTTTCAGCATCTACGTGACAGCGGATCACGGCAATGTCGACGCTGTCGGCATAGGCAGGCCCAATCAGGGAGTAATCGCGGAAACACGTGGCGAGCGCGTGCGGGTGTATCGTAGCGACCCGTTGCGCGCCGAGTCCGCGGTGGCCTATCCGGGCACGGACGCCCTGAACATCGCTGGGTTGCCAGCGAACTTCAAACCCCTCTTCGCTGGCGGGCGCAGAGCCTTCGTTCCGAACGGTGATCAGGTGGTCGTCCACGGCGGCGTGTCGGTCGAGGAACTGGTCGTTCCCTTTGTGAGGGTCTCAGATGTGAATGGAACTGGGTAAATTTTGAAATGATGACGTCGGCTCCACGAATAGGCTTTGATCGGTTTATCGCTCTCGAATGGGCAACGACCGCGATGAAAGTTCGCGCGGGTACAGCAAAGCTCGAAAATCTGGAGTCATTGCTGGATGCCGCCGGTTTGGGGGTTGCCGCGCGCACGAAGACACGCACGGTGTTGAAACGCCTATGGCTGGACCCGCGCGTTGACTTGGTGGACTTTGCGGATCGTGGTGCGGCGATCTTCAAGGCGCACCCGGACGTGCCTGTGACAGCAATGCATTGGGCCATGGCAGTTGCCACCTATCCCTTTTTCGGCAAGGTTGCCGAACTGATCGGGCGCTTGTCCGCCATTCAAGGCGATTGCGCGTCAGCCGAAATCCATCGGCGCATGAGCGAAACCTACGGTGAGCGTGAAGGCACCTACCGAATGACCAACATGGTCATCCAGAGCCAGGCCAGCTGGGGTGCCGTGGAGCGGGTTGAAAAGGGCAAACGTGTCCTCCGTCTGGCACCCGCCGTTGTCGAGAACGACGATCTTACGGTATGGCTGATCGAAGCGGCGGTGCGCAACACGGGCAGGCCGTTGGCGATTCCGAGTCTGCAATCGCTGCCCGTGCTTTTTCCGTTCAACCTGACGCGACCATTAGCCTATCTCGTATCGAACACGGAACGCCTGGTTGTAAGGACCGAAGGACCTAACGAACAGTCTGTCGCTTTGCGCTAAGCGATTTGATGGTGAATAAATGACTGGGGACTATCAGCCGCATATTCGAGGTAAGAAAGTCTGGTATTTGAGCGGATGCGTTCTCGGGAAAGCCGATGCACGGCCGGCTGGATTGCGGCTTCACAAAATCTTACCGCCTTGCGCAGGAAGCCTTTCCAGTTCTTTCAGTACGTTGGTTGTGTGCGTCAAGTTCTGCAAAATTGGGCGGTCATGAGTGCTGGTCATGCGGCTTGACGGAGTGCGAGTTTCTTGTGCTCTCGCAGATCGTCCATGTTGATGTAGCGATTGGCCTCCATCCAGT
>Ga0315914_1005492_pt1 | contig 18397 bp, 4 predicted proteins | sample MpolenodulesMG_FD_203920 | JGI IMG/M metagenome (GOLD analysis project Ga0315914, IMG submission 203920) | Medicago polymorpha root nodule microbial communities from Los Angeles, California, United States - elongated nodules | ecosystem: Host-associated > Plants > Roots > Nodule | place: USA...
TAAAATATAAATTTTGGTTCGGTTAGTAAGTTACGAAACGGTTAACCGAACCATAACTTTGGTTCAGTTCAGTTCATTTCAAATCTTAAATGGTTTGGTTCGGAATAACCGAACCATTTCAACACTTCAGTTCGGTTAATATGATTAACCGAACCATGCCCACCCCCAGTAATAATAGTAATCATTTTCTCTTAAATAAAAGAATATATCTCTGCATCTTGATGGAAAAAAATCCTACTCAATGCTCCACAATTTTTTTTAACAAAAATGATTTCATTTAAACACTACTCGAACCAGTTGCAATATAAAGAGGAATTTATTCAATCTAAACATAATCAATTGAAACTAAATTAAACTTAGCAAGAGAATAAACAACAATTTTACCCGCTCTTTTCACATGAGAAACTAAAAACGAAGTGAACAATTTTACCCGGAGGCTATTGTGAAGAATCCTCCAAGCAAAGTGAACATGCTTAATTAAGAACTATACTTATGTTGAACAATTTCAACCACAAATGAGATGCATTATGATGGAAACAACAAAAAAAAACAAATTTTTATATATGAAAGTTATCAATTGTTTGCAAGACCTAAAATATAATATGTCCATTTTTTCCGGTATAATTTTGCTTTATCTTGTTCGTAGTAATTCAAAGAGTAGTGATATTTGAACAACCATTTGATATAACTTTTGGTGACAGCTTCTTTTTTTCTCTTTTTTTATTGGTTAAAAACAATGGAGAGGGAAGAAGGAAGAAAGAGAATAAAAGGATAATGTGAGTATGAGAGAGAAAATTGTAAAAAAATTGTTACAAAGTAATTGTACAAATATCATTTGTCTAATTCAAAATACTCTTGCTGTTTAATTAACACCCATCATTTTGACAAACTGAGAATCTATACAATGACTAATATTGGCTATGGCTATCTTCCAAAAAAAACCTCATTTCGAATGAGGGTCTCATGATGAATCAGCAAAATGTAGCCGTTGTTCGTGAAGTTAGAAAAATATGACGTTGCCAACAAGAAAACTTCTTCTCATGCTATACTATCCTATCCTATGAGCCTATGAATTGCATATCATATCCCTATTGTGATTCATGATGGGCACAGTACAAAGACCAGACGCTTTTGTGGCAACCCCGTTAATAAAGCCACTTTTTTGAAATTTGAGTTTTTAGATCATCCACGACGGAGACCCTCACATTTGAAGTCTTAAACCGCTTCAACATGGACACATCATTTATTTTTTAATTTTTAATATAGTATTTAACAGGTACTTAACCACTCCAATAAAAATTCTCTATCAAAATGTCTAAATGGATTCCACCAATAACTATTTATTAATGAAAAGCAACAAAAACAACTCAAATAATGATTATCTTATTGAAAAGTCGTGTGAGGTCCACTTAAGATTGGGTGTATTAAGTGAGACCCTGGATCTTAAAAGACCCCCAATTTTTTCTCCCAATGAAGGTACCTAATAAATGGTAAAGACTCTACCAATATGGTTACTCTTATCTAAAAATTGCTTACTTTTCATCATTTTCAACTTCAAACTTTGATGGATACAAGACTACAAGTTAGCATCACCTCATTTGATTTCTTGAGAGTCTAACGGTAAGAAAAGATGCCGATCAATGGTTTCAAAATAGGAAAAAAAAAGATCAAATTTTTGAGAATTAGTTAGTTCTGGGAGGATTAAATACGATTCTAAAAATTTAATACGTATTAATTTTGAAAAGTCAGCTTTCAATTAGAATACCAATGGAGATTAATCAAGTCTAAGAGAGGTTGGATTCTCATTTCTCATAACTTGACAAATCACGATTTAAACACATAATAATGAGAGAAACATACGCATTTAGGGTCAAATACGTCTCAGATAGAATTAGTTAAAGTGGAAGGAATTTATAGAAGAAAAAAAATCACATTATGTATATAAATTATGTATTGAGAAATTTTATATACTAGTACATAATCGTGTTTGGATTTATTTTTCGGAGAATAACAATATGATTCTCAAAATCCCAAGAAATAAAAATGATTCTCAAAAATTAAAATTGATTTTTAGAATATGATATGTTTAAAAGTTCTTCATTAGATTGATTATAAATCATGTAGATCAAATACCTTTGTCCGTAGTCCAGGCCCCAAAAAACTAGGCTGAATTTCTTTGGAACAGATACACTATTCACACCATCTTCATACGTGGAGGGAGGTATGCTTGCATCAACACGAAGCTATGATTCAAACACCGAATCGTAATACATCTCAAATAGAATTAGTCAAAGTGGAAGGAATTTATAGAGAAAAAAAATCACATTACGTATATAAATTATATTGAGAATTTTTATATACTAGTACATAATCGTGTTTGGATTTATTTTTGGGAGAATAACAATATGATTCTAAAAACCCAAGAAATAAAAATGATTCTCAACAATTAAAATTGATTTTTAGAATATGATATGTTTAAAAGTTCTTCATTAGATTGATTATAAATCATGTAGATCAAATACCTTTGTCCGTAGTCCAGGCCCCAAAAAACTAGGCTGAATTTCTTTGGAACGGATACACTATTCACACCATCTTCATATGTGGAGGGAGGTATGCTTGCATCAACACGAAGCTATGATTCAAACACCGAATTGTAATACATCTCAGATAAAATTAGTCAAAGTGAAAGGAATTTATAGAAGAAAAAAAATCACATTACGTATATAAATTATTGAGAATTTTTATATACTAGTACATAATCGTGTTTGGATTTATTTTTGGGAGAATAACAATATGATTCTCAAAAACCCAAGAAATAAAAATGATTCTCAACAATTAAAATTGATTTTTAGAATATGATATGTTTAAAAGTTCTTCATTAGATTGATTATAAATCAAGTTTTACTTTTCCCACCCTATGGTTTTCCTCGCACGCCCTATTTTTTTCCCAAAATTACCCCTGGTCCGAATTTCGTTTTCCGGATTGAATTGTTATAATTTACCAGATGTATCCGAAACTTTTTCTAGAACTTTTTCATTTTTAAGCTTTGAAATTCGTAAATAAATGCAAAAAAAAACATATAAAACAGAAATAAAAAGACAAAAAGATAAAAACAACTCATTTCATTGATATTTGAATAATACATTACAATAATGTTGAAGCTTTTTAAGCTTTTTACATAAGAACCTAAAACTATTCCTAATCTTATTACATAATCTTATTACATAAGAACCTAAAAGTATTTCTAGGGGGGTAAGCTATACCAGTGGCTCCGGCTGAGAGGACATGCCAGTAGCTTTACTGTTGGTGGGGAGGAAGAGGGGGCACAAGGGTCTCTAGGGAGCAAGAGACCATGATGGTCAAACTTACACCCAGACTGACCCCTTCCCTATTGACCTATCATATGACCCCTGATGGATTTTCAAAGAGGCCTCTTTCTATGAAAGGCCAACGATGGAAACACATCGTTGTAGAAGGAAGATGAGAAGAGGAGAAAGAATGTGTGAAATTTTTTGAGGAAATGAAGCATATTTATAGGGGAGGGAGGGTAAAAAAAAGGTGGGAAGCCATAATTACACTCATAAAACGTGTGGTGCAGACCACCGTCCAAAATGGTCTGGTGTAGTCCGGATTATATAATCCGGAAAGCATCACGGTTTCCGGATTATATAATCCGGAAAAATATGATATTGGGGTGTATATACGCGAAACTTGCCTTTTTCAGTAGGGTGATGGATGGTTCGGATTTTATAATCCGGATTGCTTTAGCATTGGATTCTTTTGTGTGACCTACATTGCACCGACAATTTTTGTGGTCCACAACGCCCAGATACCTCTATAAATAGGGGTCCCTGTTTTCATTACAAGTAAACTACACCAGAAAAAATCATGGAACTCCCTGGCTTTGATCCGAACACCAAGCTAGCGGCAGTCTACTACAATGGTGGAACACCACCCCATCTGTTTAGGATTCGCAACGATGTCACCCTCTCCGGGCAAAAAAATGAGCTGGATCAAATCAACCGTCAACTTAACCACAGAGACACGAGGAGGGTGGTCGGTGTTGAATATCGATGTCCATTGTCCGACTCAGCTGGATCTCTTCGCTTCAGCCGGATGAAACTCACGAACGACGACGACGTAATAACCATGTTCTCTGTCTTTGGTCAGCACAGTACTAGAGGACCGATCAAGTTCGCCGTTTCGTTGGTTAGATTTGCTGAACAAATTCTAAAAAGTTTGATTCGGCCCAGGAACTACGAAGAGATCAGGGCACTCCTGGAACCACCAGACGAGAAATTAGTTTAGATGATATGTGATAATGTGCTATGTTTTAATTAATCGCATGTTTTATGTTGTTTTAATTGCGTGTTAGTTATATGTTGTTGAATTAAGTTGTTACATTATGTTTTGAATAATATATATATTATTTAAACTTTCATCATGTTTTAATTTACATCAAAAATGTTCATCATTTAAACTTTTATCATTTATGTTATTATGGTTTTTTTTTACTTTTTATTTGTCCTATGTTGCTTCTTTTTATGTTATGTACCTTTGTTCTATTTTTTCGCCAAGAAAACGCTCCAAATAAAAGGGCCTGATGAAGTTCGGACTTTAAAATCCGGAAAAACTTCATGCTATCCGGATTATAAAATTCGGAACACCTTAGTAACATTTTGGACGGTGACGCTTCACCAACGGTTTGGCCGGTTAGTGGAGTTTTAATGCGTTTTTTGGACGGTTTTGAATGAAAAACACGTTTTCCTTGACTTCCAAATGACCTAGGACTTGTTTTAGGCTATAAAAAGGCTTGGATCATCAACATTTTCCTTCATTCTTCTTCACCTCCTTTCTTACATTTTCTTCAATTTTTTTTAGTTTTTTAGGTAGCTTTTAGGAGTGTTTGTGGTGTCATGGTCATTGTTGACCGCTCATACGACCTCTGCAATTGCATTGCAGCTTATGCGGGGGTCATATAACGGTCAACAGAGACCCTTGACATCAAAGAAAGACACAAAATTTCATAGCGTATGCGTCCAAATTTTATTATCCGGAAACATTAACAATCTGGTTCGGAAAACGTAATCCGGACCAGGGGTATTTTTGGAATTTTTGCAAGGCGCGCGAGAAGGCGGCAGGGTGGGAAAAGTAAAACTCTTATATATCATGTAGATCAAATACCTTTGTCCGTAGTCCAAATAAATCATGTAGATCAAATACCAGGGGTATCTTCCTTACTTTTTTACTTAAAACATATTAAGTTTATCTGTAGAAAAAAATATTTCTATGTAATCGTTCATTTATTTCATGTTTTCAACGATCTTTCATACTATTTTTTTTCTGCTAATAGACTATACAAATGTTTGACTAACAGAGATTTGATGGGTCCAGTGAAAGAGGATAAACTATCACAATATGACGAGCTAAAGTACAAATTATGGCTAGGAGATGTACCAACATGAAATACCTGACACATCTCCCACACATAGAGCTTGCGCTTTTGGGTTTAGAGTAATAATTGTTCTAGTATCCACTCGGTGAGGTCTGCTTATAGGTTCCTTCATAGAAGAGTTAGTGAGGCAGATGGGTTGCCGAGAGAGATTTCTTTCAATGGTGTGGGAGTCACAGTCTCCTCTGAAGGTGAAGAATTTATCTTGGCAACTGCTTCAGGATAGGATTTCGAATCACCATAATCTCTTTCCTGTAAGGGTTATGACCATTTTCTGTATGAACTTGTAGAGTCGACTTATGACCATTTTTGTTAGGTGTACTTATCTAGGTGAGATGTAGTATTATGTGCTTGGGTGGTTGGAGTGAGAGTCAGTTTTACCTTCGAATTTAGCAAGCATTCTTAGTTTCATGTTGAGAGAGGTTGGGCTTCTTACTACTATATCAAACTGTTGCGTGGTCCTTATAAAGATCTTGTATGCTCACATTTTTTTTGGGGTAGGGGACTTTTGTGTTCTAGTTGATAGATATGGTTAAATTCACCTATTAGAAGTGGTTTTTATTTGGGGTAGAAGACTTTTGTGTTCTAGTTGATATATATAAATTCACCTATTCTAGTCACACTTGTTATTTCTATGAGTGAGATCATTAATCCATTTTGTGTTGACATCGATAATGTAATGTGATCGTTTTGTTTAGGGGTTTGTTGACTATGGGATTCTAGTCCTATTCTTCCTCTTGTATGATTGCGGTTGGATGTTTCTAATAGAGTGTTAGACAATTTTCTTGTATTGTTTTGGTTTGGCTATTATTTTATTTATGGATTGACTTGAGTACTTCTAACACTCACTATCTTTATATGTATGTATTCTATCAGGGGTTTCTTCCTTTTTTTATATTTGCCATTAAAAAGAAATAATAATAATATTCGGTTAGCTTATCATATGAATGGTAATGATAATTATGGAGACAACCAGTTCTTGATTCACATATAAATAGGTGCATCTTCAAATTGTGCTGACTCAATTATCTCTAATGTGAACATTTTTTTGTCTTAACTCTTAATAATACTCTCTCTATCTCTTCACTTTTTCGTGACCACATTTAGTAAATTATTTTAAAATGAATGAATGCTAAAAAATATATAATATATAAAATTATTGGTGGGGCTCATTTTGTTTTTTGAAGTGCTCAGTTTGAGAAATTAAGTTCTATTAAGCATAAAATGAACGAAGCACGCATGCAAGAACCACTGATAAACTCAAATGCGAGAGCTCTATTGCGGGGTGTTATTAGATTAATGTTATAAATAACTTAAAAAACTCTTCTTTTGTTACTAAACCTAAGAAACTTTTCAAAACTTTAAATGTATGTTTGATGCGTAGAATATGATCGAGACAAAATATAATAAATAGTTAGATAAAATAAGATATAATAACGACATTATAAACACTTACGATATCAAAATTGTCTTAAAATATGCGCAACTTCAAATTATGTGGTCTAAATAAATTAACACTCATGTGAACATTTCTTTGTTGTCTTATTAAACGGTCCTCTCAAAATATCCTAACTTTGGAGTAATAAGCAAAGGTGCTCAATTGATTCAAAAAAAAAAGAAATAAAGGCGCTTAATACTATTTATTTTAAAAAAATAAAAATACTATTTTAGAGGAAATCTGTAGAGATGTTGTCAATATTCAAGATCAGAATATTTTTTTATGACAATGGATTAAATATGTTAAGTCATTCATAAATAATAGCCATCTAACTTAATACTAAAAAAAACTGTTTGAATTCCATTCATTCTTACTTCTTGAATAACATAAATTGGAGTAAACAAATTAAATAAAAGGCTTAATTGCACTTTTGGCCCCCTATCTTTTCAAAAGTTGCAATTTTGGCCCCCTAACTAATTAAAATACAAAACAGCCCCTTATGTATTGGATCTTTGGCAGTTTTGGCCCGCAAGACCACTTTTGACTTAGTCTTCGCTGGCGTGGCACCCCCTAACTAATTACACGTGGCACCTCACTTAAGAGATATGGGTGCCTCGTCAACGAAGACTAAGTCAAAAGTGACCTTGGGGGCCAAAACTGTCAAAGATCCAATACATAGGGTGCTGTTTTGTATTTTAATTAGTTAGGGGGCCAAAATCGCAACTTTTGAAAAAATAGGGGGCCAAAAGTGCAATTAAGCCTAAATAAAAATGATAAACATTTTTTTATTGCTGAATTCTCACAAAAACCATCCATCACACACTCATGATGTCACTATTATGAAAGTGGAAACAAAGCTCCTATCACTAAAAGACATCAATCTTTATAAATTCAAAATTTCTTGAATTCTAATTTTCTTAATGAGAGCATTTGGGTTCAAACGCAAGAGGCGCAACATTGTAGAGAATAAAAGGATGCCCTTCAGACACAAATGACTTCTTGGCCTTAAGAACCGCACCAGTGATACCACCATGAAGATTTGAGGGCTTTAGTCCATTTGGTGCACTGACCAACACAACATTACACTTGCGAGCTGCATAGCTTGAGATGTTATTTGAGCCTTTAATATAGAAATAACCATTCTTATCAGTTTTTCCTTTTTAAGACCACATTTTGCATCGGAGCTTCACAACGACACCTTCAATTTCAAAACACCATAACATTAATAATAATGATAATTATTGTTTAAAAAGGGTACATAACATTGTCATATCAATGAAAAAGGATCCAACAAAATATGTCCATTCTCGGTAATCATGCAACTTTATTAAAAATTTGATGAAAAAAACTAAAATTGAAAGAAATTTGCGTAAAAAATGCTCAGTGTATAATAAAAGATCTATAAAAAAAACTAATTTGTTAAAAAATGGTATGAAAGAACAAAGCAAACATGAAAGTTAAGAGACAAACCAATTATAGATGTAGCACCCAAAAGAGTGTCACTTCCAGCATGCTTGCAAGGTTTGACATAAACAACACCTTGAACAGCTATTAAGCTTCTAGGGTGGAAAATTGAACGCAGTGGTGTGTGAACAGGGGCAAGAGCCAGAGTATGATGATGGCGGGGGTGATGGTCGGGAGTTGGAGATTTAGTAGGTACATGGGCGTGGAATGGAGGGTGAACTGGAATATGTTTGTGAGCAGGGGCGTGAGCAGGAAGGTGGTGATAATGGTGGTGATGTGTTGGTGGTTGAACAGGGGCATGAGTTAGAGGACGTTGATGGTTGTGATGAGTTGGAGGTTTGGCATGGCGAGGAGGATGTACTGAAACATGTTTGTGAACAGGGGCATGAGCAGGAGAGTGGTGGTGATGTGTTGGAGGTTGAATAGGGGAATGAGCAGGAGGGTGTTGATGGCGGTGATGGGTTGGAGGTTTAGCATGGTGAGGAGGATGAACTGGAACATGTTTGTGAATAGGGGCATGAGCAGGAGAGTGGTGGTGATGTGTTGGAGTTGGTGAAGGATTGTGATGGTAGTGGTGAGGGAATTTAGCAGGTGGGTGAAGTGGTGTTGGTGTGTGAAGAGATTCAAGCTCTTCAGCAAATGCAATGAACGAGGTTGGTTGGAGTAAGAGTAGCAACATTGCAAGAGTTTTGGCCATTTTCTTTGTAAGAGAAAATAACCTAGAAAGTGAGGAAATGAGAGAGGAAGGGATGGTGTTGTGAGAGTGACCGAGTGTGAGACTTGATTTATATAGGAGCTGATCACCATAATCATTGCAATTTTTGCTCGTGACAAACAAGTTTTCTTAAATTTAATTGATTCGACAAACTATTTTTCTTAAATTTAATTGATTCTTTAGCGCAAGATTATTAGCTGAAATTGGGGGAAGGTGTACTGAAAATAGGAAATTAAAAACGATAGGAGTTAATGTCGAAATTGTACCGAAAGTAGGAAATTGAAAACTATATATAGGACTTAAAGACCAATTTGAAATTTGGAAAGGGTGGTACTCAGAATAGGAAATGAAAATTATACTCTTATTGAATAGGAATATGAAAATTATAGTAGTTAATGTCGCAATTCATTTTGCACTTTTGTTCATAACATAAATAAATTTTTAAAAGACTTTTAAAAAAACATAAATAAATTTTACCAAGTGATTAACCCAAAGAATGGTTTGAAAGAACTCGAGTTCAATCTCCTAGTAAAAATGGTTTTTTGTTAAACTTTATTTACCTTCCAATTAAATTTCAGATTACTAGAGTCTTTTCTTCTAAAAATCGGTGAGTTAAAAAAAATAAAAATCCTCAACCTCTATTACCGCTTATTAACGCATTTTGTGAAGGGACGAGAGTGCTGGAAATAAACGCTAATAAAGATTGAGGATTTTATTTAACTTACTGGTTAAATTCCGCATTTTTTTTAAGGAATATTTATACACAATGAGGAAATGGAGACTTTTTTTATTATTTAGAGTGACATTGATGGTCATTTAACACTAGACAAATATTTGTTTGTCAAAAAAAAAAAAACTAGACAAATATTTTATACTTAATCAACACCTCAAGTGATTTTAGTAAGAGGATCGATACATCGTGCGAGAGAAATCAAAGCACAGCTCACACACGAAATATGGGGTAATGGTATTAAAATTTTAAAATAAAACTGCATCCAATTCACATCCTACGGTTCCTAGTTGTTTGTAGTTATTGGTATAAAAAAAATACAAATTAAACTGTATTAAATTGAATCATTGTCTAAAAAAAAATTATATATATTTATCCATTTTTAATGGTCAAAATGACTAACAATTTTCCCTATTAAAAAATGACTAACAATTTTTTTTCCACGACTCGTCGAGTTGAATAGAAGGTATTTTTTTTCCTAAAAAATTAACGTGCAATTTTTTTGCCTGCAACCATAATTTATCTATGCATCGTAATTCGTGAGTTCACACACTTCCCTTCTTTATTTAGTTTATAAATTTTTGTAATTTCTTTGACAGAAATTATTATGAAGGAACCTTTTTTTGACCCAATGATGAAGGAACTTTGAACTGACGTATTTACAAAAAAAAATGTTCAAATTAAATTCACGAAGTAAATTTCTCATTTAAAACAAAATACACGAAGTAAATGGATAAATATTCAAAATAAGAACATAAATGTAATTATTTAAATTTTTATTGTGATGAAAAGAGGAATTAATTATTTAAATTAAAGGATTGTACCAAAAAATTATTTAAATTAAAGGAATTAACTATTTGATATAAATTATTTTTATTTTTCTACGAATTATTTTATAAGTAAATTATATATGCGGCAGTTCCTATATGATCTTTGCATTAAAATGATTCTTCATAAATAATTTTGGTGTACGCGAGTTTAACTCAATTGATAGAGACAATGCATAATGTATACAAGGATCGGGGTTTAAACTCTAATCACCCCACTTCTCCGTATTTAAAATGTGTCAGCTCCAGTCACTAGGCTACTTGACAAAAAAAAATTTAAGATAGATTTATATAGTATGTCATTAAGTATATAATTATTGGGAAATGTTAACTTGTGCTTTTAGGGTACATGTTAAAGATTCCACCAATAGAAATTTTGTATCGAAAATTATGTTAATTTATTACTTGAAAAATTTAATATTAATATTTTTAATTAATACGCAAAAATTTAATGCTTATGTGCCCTAAGGGTACAAGTTAACATGACCCATAATTATTTTACGCAGGAATCAAATGATGTATTTCCGTGTCAATTAATAATATTTAATAGATTTTTTTTTTGCAAAAGAGAAAATATTTAATACATTTTTTCTTTGAAACGTAATAACATTTAATACATGCTCCTATATTATAAAAGGAAATTATATTAGTACGTAATGGTTATTTAATTGAATTAATAAGTAAAAAAATCATCGACCGTCTCATAAGTCATGATAAAAATGTCAAAATTGTTAGGTCGAACGTCATGACTGGAGTTCGAACCCTAGCACCTCCACTTTGTGTGTGTAAATTTATGATGACTTTGCCATTTCATCTATCTACAAAAAAAAGTAATAAAATAATTGGTAGTCACCAAAATTCTAGTTTTTTCTCATTCATCCATCAAAGAGGGGTGATTTAGGATCAATTTTTGACCTAAAATCACCCCTCTAACTCGTGTTTCTCTTTCCCTTATATTGAAATAAGTGATCACATGTATTTCGTTTTTTATTTTATGATTTTGTCGTCTTAGTGCGACGTCAATTTGTTCATCGTCTTTGTGCGGCGTTGCTTGTCTTTCTTGTTTTCTTCAGGTATTTGATCGGTTCTGTCAGATCAACTTCGATCCAATGTAGACCCAATCAATGGCTTTTGCGTTGTCCATGCTGTGAGTTTGTTCGGAGATTAATCCCTTTTATTTTTAATGAATTTACATTGTATCAATGTACTCTGTCAATTTAAAAGAATGAATATAATTTACTTTTGTAAAAGAAAGGTAATAAAATAATCGTAAAAGGAAACAAAAATAATGTAATGAGTTAATTTTCAAACCAAGGGGGGTGTATTCAATTAGGATTTTAAAAGAAAATTTTTGTATAAAAAAGTCCTGTGGATTTTAAAAGATTTTAAAAAATTGTTAAGATTTGTAATTGGGATTTTAAAGGATTTACATCTTAAGATTTTATAGGATTTGGAATGACTTTTTGGGATTTATAAGATTTCAAAAGACTCTTCAAATTTTAAACAATCATTAAAAGAAAACCATTTAAAACACACTCTCTAGCACAATATTCTCAACACACTCTTATTTGTTAAAATGCAAATTATTTCAAAAAATAAATAAATCAATTCTACCATAAATAAATCAATTCTACCATTGAAAAATCATATGGTGTTAATTACTCAGCAGCTTAATGAAAAATCAATCCTTTATATGCTTGGTCTTTTTATTTTTTTGAGATGATGCTTGGTAGGATATAGAGTGTTGCAAATGAGTGTCTGCTATAACTCAAACATATATGGTGTTTATTAGCTTTTTTTTAAAAGAAATTTAATTGTAGATTGCAAGGATTTCACAGCGTGACATAAATTGTGATGATACTGTTCTTCATTCATAAAATATTTGGCATCCATGAGACAGTGTTATCAAAGTGTCGGAAGTTATAGCTTGAGAGTTTGTCTATCACATTTTGTTTTTTGCATCAAGAGAAATATGGGTGGTATAGCAAAATGTGAAAATGGAAGAGATGAAGATACATAAGAAACATACAGAGATACAGAGACATGCGAGAAAGGGGAAGGAGATAAGGGAGATGTAAAAATATAAAAGAAATAAAAAATGAGAATCCATACAAATCTCATGATGTTGGTAAAGACTTTTTAAAGCTAAAAAATCACTGAAAAGTCCATCAAAGTCTTGTGAAATCCTATTTTATTAACAATCGTCGAAATTAGAATTTTTTTGAATACCATGAAACTTTTTTAAAGTTCTAAAAAGTTTTGATTGAATACCACAAGATTTTTAGACTTTGTTTTAAAAGTCTAGAAAATCCTAATCCAATACCACTAGACTTTTTTAATTTAAACAAAAGTCTTGATTGAATACCATGTGACTTTTTCATCATAGAAAAGTCTTTTAAAATCATTCTAAATCCCAATTGAATACACCCCCCTAAATATTTATTTCTCACCAAAAAAATTTTTAATGCAGAAAAAAAGCTTAAATACAAATTTGTCCTTGTTAGGAAAAAAAAACTTTTTGTCCCCTGTTTTTTTCTTTATATATTTTGGTCTATTATTTTATTTTGGGTCATTTTTTATGATGTGGTTTATTCACTTGTAGCGTAGCGTGACAATGCTTGTTACGTCACATTGAATATACATGTAAGTAAAAACATGGTTTTTTTTTGAACAAATCAAAATAGAATAAATTGCTCAAAAGCAAAGTGATTCATCCCGCACAAGGTGTGCTAAAAGTAATGAATCACCCAATGTCAGTTACAAACCACAGACATCTATATAAGATGCCACCAGCAAAGGATAAAATAATTAAATGACACCCATACAAAGGAGTGGGTGTCTCCACCAATCATGAAATCCAAACGCGATAGGAACAAAATTCGAAGAAAGCCATAAAAAGGAGTTCAACTTCACTCTTTCCACAATACTGAAAGGATCAATAACCACATTTTTAAAGACACAATTGTTTCTCTCCTTTTAAATTGCCCGATTACACGCAAGCCAAATAACCTTAAAATAAATGAATAGATCACTTCATTAAAATATGACCCAAAAATGAGACTAATGTCCAAAATTCAAAAAACAAAAAGGAAAATAGGGGACTAAAAAACCAATTTTTATAATAGGTGGATCAAAAGTGCATTTAAACAAAAAAAAAATGCCTGACCAATTTGATTGTTTTTTTCTTTTCTTACTCCTTGTCACTTTTTTTGCGTGTTAATCCTTCGGTTCTCCGGGGAATAAGTCTAGTAATCCGGAGCTTGACTTATAGGTAAATAAAGTCTAAACAAAAATTGGTTTGCCAATGAATCATACTTAGATTTTCTATAAAGATTCGTCTTTTAGTGTAATTCATTGACCACTTAAACATAAAGAGAGGGGCCGAACCAAACCTTCTCGAAAAGATATAAATTTAAAACTAGTAAAACCTAGCTTATTTCTAAGATAAGTCTTCCACTACCACAATTGGCAAATTCATCTAGCAAGCATAACAAAAAGTATTAATGCATATGGTAACTAGTTTATCTGCATAATGGTTACCCTCTCTAAAGATGTGAGATCGCCACAACAAAATTCATGACTCTAGCAATGTCCAAACAACTGCTCCATCAACGTAGTCAACTTCTTGATTCCTGAAAAGACCACAACAGGAGGCTTGATTGATCTGAAATGCACCATCAATGTTGCATTTAACCCGTTTAGGAGTAGAGGGTTGCCAAATGACTTTTTTAGTAACAGAGTTATGAATCACCACCTTAAAGGTTGTGAGAATAACAAACTCCGTGATAGAAATAGATGAGGTATGCTTTGTTTTGTTTCATGACATTAATCTCAGTTTGGAGCCTATCATGGATTAATCTCCAAATAAGAAAAGATTTGGAGGGAGATATGTCTGAGCTCTAAATCGAATTAGCCCGACGAAGATTCTGACTTTGCTGAGCTTTGAATAGGTAAGCTTCCTTAAACGAAAGCAAACTTGAGTTAGAGTTACTCCAAATGATTGACCTTGTATTTGCTCACTGGGAATGATGACTAGTTGAATAATTTGGCGTAGATTCGAAAAAGTTTGAGACAATAGAGGAGGTAAATGCCAATTGAAGTTCATAGTGAAATATCTCACTGTTGCAGTTGAATTTGGAATAGGTGACCTTGAAAGGTGAAGAATTTGAGCACCACACCAAGTATCATTCCAGAAGTTAATGTTTTCTCCATTGCAAATCATCCAAGATAAATTTTCTAAAACTGAATGATACTGATATTTTACGCCACTCCATAGAGAAGAAAAAAAATTATATGCAATAGGTTTTCTGTTTGTAAGAACTCTATTTTTAAGAAAACAGTTCCAATCTGTTTACAAACAGTCTTCCAACTAAATATAATCATTTTCCTAGTATCATCACCACTCTATATAAAGTTTCAAAACCATTTTTCAATATATTTGATTAGGGAAACATACCAAGCATAAACAGTTATGCAATGAATAAGCGTGCCATGTATCACTGGTTTAACCATTTGAACTCTTTCTGCTATAGATAATAGAGAGGCTTTCCAAGCAGAAAGACTTAACTTACCTTTGTCTGCAATAACTGAAAATAAAAGACTTTAGGTTTCCCCTTAAAATTGGAAATCCCAAACAAAGAAAAGGAATAGTTCCAATTTGAAGCCTAAGTAATATGCTGAAGCCTAGAGTTAGAAATGGAACCAACAAAAATGGTTGATTTGTTCACTTTAATAATATGATAAGGGATTGAAGCATATCTAGCAAACAAACGTTGAAGTGCCTGAGTGCAAGAAATTATCCCATTGCAACAAATGTTGAAGCCTTTTATTATGACTTTCAGTAAAAAAGACCACTATAGTATGTCAAAGGCTTTTGTGATATCAATCTTTAAAGCCTATTACCTCCAAAGGATCTATTATGCAGGAGATTGATTTCTTCTGATGCAAGGCATACACACACAGTCTTTGATATTTCTACCATGTATGAAACCTCTCCATTGATCTAAAATGATAGAAGGCATTATATGAGCTATCCTAGCAGCAACTAGATGATCATGTTTTTCCTCGGCCTTATCGATTTTTCATATATTCCAAACAACCGTGCTATTTCTTAACATAAGTTTATTAAGGTAAACGTACGGATCTCCAAAAACAAAAATCTCTAACAAAAATATCTCATTTATCAACTTTCTTTTCTCTTTTCCAAATCTTAGTGGTCACCATTTTTCTTCTTCTTGATATATTGATTAGAGGTGATTTCAGGGTGAAAATCACTCATCCGAATTGTTTTTCTTTGTTTTTTTAGTTAAATAAGTGATTTCCACATATTTTCAATCTTATTTCATTTGTTTTTGTGATTTCGTCGTCTTTGCATGACTCTTATTGTTTTGATTTTCCGTCTTTGTACGATGTGTTTTTGATTTCCTGTCTTAGCGCGATGTTTATTTGATTCAGATCAAAAGATTAGCTTTGAGTAAGTGTAGATTCAATCAATAACGACTTTGACGTTGTCAACGTTGCAGACGCGAAGACATGAGTATTCGAGAGAATTGAATATAGTCACATTTGTAGGAATAAATACCCTGCCGTTTTATTCTATTATCATAGACGCTATGAGTTTGTTTGTAGATTCATCCTTTTTATTTTTATAGAAGAAAAAAGTTCATGAAGCTCTCGCGAATTGATTTCTAGCAAATTAGGATCTTCTTTGGTGCAATTTGCGAGACCTTATGAGGCGTGTTGAACAAAAAATGTATATATCTTTCATAACCACGATTTGAACATTGATTTACCATGTTATGGGAGTTTAGCTCCTTACAGTCAAACCTCGTTGGTAAGTGGTAGTGGTGGAAATTGAAAAAGAATGAAATTTGTATACCAGTTGTGAAGGTATTTGAGAAAGAAATTAATGACTGAATTGACAAGGAGGGGCCTTCAGGGAGCAGCAATGTCAAGTGTAACTATAATTGTCATGTATGAGAAAGGTATATACAAATGAGAGTCCATGATCAGAAAATGATGAGGTGTATATTGGGGATTTATAATTAAGAACAAAATACACATGTACAATGATAATGATGCACTTTATGTACCTTTGGCATCCATCTCTTTGAGAGAGGTGGCAATTGACTCAAAGTATTTGATCATGTTAAATCCTGAGGGGTGTTGTCTAATTGCTTGTTTTTAGAAGTTTTGTCATTTGGAAGAAGGCACAATTAGAAAATTTCAATTCAATAATGTCTACGTCTAAGATGGATCAAATGAGGAAAAAGAAAAGTCTACAGGGTCTATTAGTCTAGTCTATAAATAGAAAAAGGTTCCATTTAACGTGATAAATAATGCTGGCAATGCCTCTAACAGAGGGAAAGAAAAAAGGTCAGCAAATACATTTCATTTCAACAAAATAATAACATCTGACGTTGACATAGCCTATGGTCTAATTAAACCGTATTCAATTTTATTTTTACATCTAACATGAATATTTTACATCATATGAAACATTATACAAATAAGCTCTTGCTCTTGCTCTTGTTTTTGTACATGATATTTAATTTGCTCCAAATTCTATTGATCCAATAGGACTTTGGACGACGTCACATGCATGATGCAACATCCTACAGATTCAATGCACATACTTAACACACACATGTAAAAGTGTTAAATACCAATACCATCACAACATTGTTATTTACACTGAAAGCGTAATGAATGTGACTTGTTCACAAAGTTTAACAAAAAAAAAAAACTAACTGAATTTTATGATATTTTAGCAATGAATGACAGAATAACTTATTGTCATGTTGGTTGAAACCACAAGTAGTTGAAACTTGAAGGCAAAGAACACTGCATATCCTAAAAGTGAAAAATCCAGTAACATTAAGCTTTAAAATCACATGTATACAGTAGAATACCAGTGCATTAATTTTATGTACCAAGAGACATTCAAAAAGTATAAAAGTAAAAAGCATTAATCCATGTCAGCTACATATATCCTCTTCAATTACTTTAATACCCATGAATCTTAACAAAAATCTTACTCTAACATAATCATAACTTAATTATAAGCTAACCGAGTCGGTAGTTGGCATATACGGATGGACTTTTACCACTCACACTATCTATTACTTGAGTTCAAATTTGAAATTCTTCTTTTAAAAACAATTCATAATTCTATCGTAAATCTTCATTAAGATCGACGGTTCTCTCATGTCTTATATGATAGAGTGCCTCCGCTATCTAAACATTTTTATGAGATCGACGGTTTTCTATTTTTAGTTTAGTGTAAACCACCTATTTTTAGTACATGTACCAACATTCACTGGTTGAGTATACCTAGGAGAAAAGATAATAAACCTTATAAGGCTTATAAAACAAATAGAAAACAGATAACTATTGCCCCCCAAAAAACTACTACTACCGCAAAATAACTATATCAGAAGATTCTCTAAAAAAAAATAAAAAATTATCAGAAGATATCTGCATAACCGAGAAAATAAAGTATGCTTTTCACCTCAATATACAAAGCCTATACATCAATGTTACTCTCATATGAATGTTATAAAGAGTACTAATTAAGGACTGAACCTATACCAACCTTTCTTTGGAGGGGGTTGGTATTCGAGCTATTCAATATTAATTACAATGAACGTAGTGTACTACAAAAGTCAGGACACTCAGAATATACATGTAAATTTTGGTTTATGCACAAAACCACTACTATGATGTGCAGGACTAAGCTTGTGAATCCAATGAAGAAGCCCTTTTTTATGA
>Ga0315914_1005493_pt1 | contig 18395 bp, 8 predicted proteins | sample MpolenodulesMG_FD_203920 | JGI IMG/M metagenome (GOLD analysis project Ga0315914, IMG submission 203920) | Medicago polymorpha root nodule microbial communities from Los Angeles, California, United States - elongated nodules | ecosystem: Host-associated > Plants > Roots > Nodule | place: USA...
TAGATACATAGAGACATACATATATAATGATTTTTATTGCACATAAGGTGACATTACTGCTTATCAAATGTATGAAATTGAACTAAAACATTGATATACATAAAATACACGGTTTCTTTTCATTTGCATGAAAAAAATAGGAAAAATACTTGACTATTTAGTTTTTTTTTTCTCTTTCTGTTTTACTTCATAATAATCCCATTTGATACGTATTGTTACCCTAGCCAGCAAATGTGAAACACAGCTCTACATGGATTGTTGAGAAAAGGTAAACATGATCTGATCTCATTGTCTATACTCTTGGCCACTGTGGACTCACTACCTGCAAGTAAGCGTATAGACATATGGTAACCCTTGTTATGCAAATAAATTTTCTAAATATCATAGTGAGAACAAAATGTAAATTACTGACCTCAAGTGTGCTAAAGACTAATCGCATTCGGCTAGCAACAACTGACGGTGTCTCAGCTTCATCCATCACTGCCGTTTGCTCTAATTGAAGAGTCTTTACAGGAAGCCTTCAGTAAACACATAGTAACCAGGTAAAGAACAATTCACCCACTAAGTGTGAAAAAAACATGAAATTCAAGCACTGTATCTTACCAAGCCATTCCCTTCATAAAATATGCATTTGCTATGAGAGCACAAAATCCTTTCCACTGAAGTCTCACTTCATCTGACACAGGAGTTGTTGATGACCATCGAACAATAGTCGGTGGGGGTGTACACAAGATGGTGATGAATATAATACTTAACCACAGAATGCACTCATCAATCTGCAACACACAAAAAACATGCCAAATAAGGTAACTCAGATATCTAGCTGAATTCATGACTTTAGAAAATCATCTGCAGTAACAAAGTAAGAAGTGATTAGAATCATAGACCTCATTAGATATGATTTTAGATTTCAAGCTTGTGCTCCCACCGTAACTTTGCATTGCTTCAATTTCAAAGCCAGAGTCCTTCATGTCAGTAAGCTCTTTCCTTAATCCCTCATCAGTGCACCCAAGTTCATATGCATTCACCCCAGCAGTGATGAACTCCTGAAAACGAAAAACGTAAATCGCCTCTTATTGGAATATAGGGAAAGAACCAACCAGCAAAAGGTGTAAAGGAAGCGTGTGAAGTGAGCATGTTGAGTTATATAGGAAAGGGATAGCTAGCTATATCAGTTTGTTCTGTAAACTATTGTTAAGAAGAAAAAAGAGTAAATAGAAACTATAGAAGAACACAGAAGAATGATGCACACAAGGATTTTATGTGGTTTATCAAATATAATCTAACTTAACAAAGTCTATAAGTGCATGTTTATAATGACAGTGAATGTAGCATACATATTGCCACCGTGATTTTCGCAAGAGTTGCCATTTGAAGATTCAACAAGATCACAGTGTCGTTGGATTTTGCCAAAATCACCACAAATCCAAACATAGAGTTTCCTATTGCTTTGCCAGAGAACTAATAATAAGAGAGTTCAAATTTGGCATGATACAATGTGCAATCCTATTACACTTAATTAAACACGCTCAAAACTATAAGGAACGCATAAAAATGGGGTTGAACTGCAAAATATCAAGTCTCATTACAATTTGGGTCTGCTTATTATAACAACGTACAATGTGTATATCAACTGGTGTACGATTCATTTGAAAATAAGAAATAATTTTTCAAACTCTTAAAATTTGATAGTTGCATATTCTCAATTATGATGCTAGAGGCAGTGGACATACTTTTAGATTGTCACCTCCACCACGATCAGTGAAATTCCTATATCTCCTGAACAAGGTGATGGCTATGTTGCGTGAAGAACGGTACTCATCATTAGATGACATTGAGTCCTGTGATCCACACTGCTGCCAAAAGCATATCAATTACCAAAAGAAAAGACTAATAATAATTATCAAATGGACCAAAGTAGAAGAAGAATTGAGGTAACATAGCATGCTTAATTACCAGGCATTTGTGTCGCTTTACACAATACCAAGAGAAGGATGAACTAAGAAATATGTTACGACAAGGACTTCCATAAGGTTTAGGAAAAGCAGGATTGAAATTTATGAAATTAACATTATTGATCTTGCATGAATAATATGTTTGTTGCGTTGAAGGTGAGTCTTGGTATAGATGGAAGTTTAGAATAGCTCTTGGAGCATAAACCGTTAACATGTTTGAACCATGATATAATATGATATTGCTCCCTTCAAAATAACCAAGAAATGAATTAATAGAAAGAAGTGGTTTATGTACCAAAAAAAAGAAAGAAAGAAAGAAGTGGTTTATTATTAAGAGAAATATAACATAGATATAAAAACATAAGAAGAAAGTAAATGAAATAAGGTGTATGGGATTGGACAAGGAGAGTGATATACCTGTTTGAGGGTAAGCATAGGCTTGAGCTGAAATAAGGAAAAAAATGAAAAGTTGGATGGGAAAAAAAAGAGAGAAATATGAATGAAACGGGGAATAAACAGAACCACAAATTGTATGCTTATAAAGAAGAGAAAAAAAACCACGAATTGTATGAATGGTTTCTGGCCGCCAAGGATCATTTTCATCTCCCTTGATAGATATTTTTTCCAATAAACCATCAATCTATTCTTTGAACTATCCACCACTCTTTTCAGTTTATAAGTTTATAAACTATAATGAATATAAATATATGAAATTCGTCAATTTAATTTCTATTTTTTATTTGTTAAGCAAAATGTTGATGCGAATTTCACTTTTTAATATGAATAAGTAGAAAATTCTGAATTTAAACTCCAACCTCTAAGTATTTAGATGTTTTTACCAACTGAATTATGTTTACAAGACTAATCCTTATATTTTAATGACAAAGACTAAAATTTTTTCTTTCAAAAAAAAATAACAAAGACTAAATTGTATTTTATATACTTTATAGAATACATATTATATTTATATGGTTTAATGAAGAAAAAGTGATGATTTATTTTATTATTTCTTGCTGCTTATCTCCATACCACTCCTATAGACAATAGTTACGTGTACTGTACCTAAACAATCAATATTTCATTTTTAACTTCTCTTCTGCCATGATTAAGATTTAAGAGGACTTGACAAAGTGTTATTTTCAACCTATTTTTTTATTTTTAAATAACATAATAATAAGAGAGTACGCAATATGTTATATCTAGTTTTTATCACATACTCTACGTTTTTTTTTATATTGAAAAATAACACATTTTTTATAAGAGAAAAATATCATTCTCTTTTTTTATTTTATTAGGAAAGGCAAAACTAATTCATTTCATTAAAGAATAATGGGTACAATGTAGGTGGTACATCATGAAAAACATGACGGTTATGGTGAGATAAGGAAGCTCTAGCTATGTTATGAGCTATCCTATTTGTTTGCCTCGTGACATAGCTCACAATAAAATTATTGCAAGATGACAATAAATCCTTACATCTTGAAATAATGACCAATATTTATTTATATTTTCTTAAGGGGGTTGCGTAACTTTAACTAATTTGAACTAAGAGATTATATGACAAATTATTATCAATATCAACTAATTAAAATACTTAATATCTTTGAAGTTTTATAGATATTTCTCTTGGCATATATCAACCATATTTTTTTTTCATCTTAACCCTCAAATTCTTGGGAGAAGTGAACCTCGATAATCTAGAGTTCGATAAAAATGCTAAAGATTTTTTTTTTGTTTTGAAGAAACTAAAATGGAATATATTAATAACAACTGAGACGCCTTTTAAGCACAAGGTGTACTAAAAGGACGCTAAAAAAAACAAGATGTCTAACAAATAATTACAAGGACTAGCAATGGCCGATACCCAAACAACACAAAGGGTTCGACCGCCACTACTCACATCTGTACACAAAAGAGGCATTATTCGCCTTTAACCACCAATAAGCGTGGAACTTAACTTTTTCCAAGAGCTCCATAATGGAAGAATGAACATTATTGAAAATTCTATTATTACGTTCTTTCCATATGAGCCACACGCAAAGAAGCCACAGAAGCTGAAGAAAAGATCTACAACTCCTCCTACCACCCAAGTAGTTTGTAAATTGAGAGAAGTGGGTGCTTGGGACGTTGTGATCAACACCTGAAAAACCAAGCCAAAATCTGACATGCTGCCAAAGAGAGCCAAAAAAACTACAATTAATAAACAAGTGTTGCACGCTTTCAATTTGACCGCAGCCCGTCACACAAAGAGAGTCATCCACATGAGTAATGCCGCGGTTCATGAGATTGGATTTTGTTGATAACATGTCTCGAAGCAACCGCCAAGCTAAGATAGAAACCTTTGATGGAACCTGAGAGTGCAATATAAGTTTCTCTGAATCGTCTAACACCGGATGGATCTGAGCAGAGGGAGTCTGGTAACCTGAACGAACAGAATAACCCCTTGTAGTATCTAGGTGCCAAAGCCAAGTATCTGAAACATTTATCTGCAAAGTGACATTAGCAAGTAACAACCTACACTCCGCTACCAACTCATCCTCCCACACCCACAATCTCCTCCTCCACTTCCACGCCTCACCCCCTCATCCCAACCTAAAGAGAACATCGATGCTACTGAAATCGACTTGTCCTCCGCTAACTCAAACAAACGACCAAAATGTCGACAAAGGGGAACATCCCCTAACCACCGGTCACGCCAAAAAAGAGTGGCTGCCCCGTCTTCCACCTTTCTCGACACCCTCTCTGAGAACCAACTCTCACCCTCCTCTCCTACACCATCTCTAATCCTAGCCACCTCCCTCCACCAATACGAACAACTCCGGCCCCCAACCTCCAACCGCCAGCCTCCTCACCATACCTAGCAGCCAATACCCTATACCAAAACCCATCTCTGTCAACCAACAACCTCCAACACCACTTTCCTAATAAAGATAAATTAAACTCACTCAACTTCATAACCCCCAAACCTCCATTCTCCTTTCTAAGACAAATAGTGTTCCAATTAACCCAAGGTATTTTTCTATGATCCTCACTCCCACCCCAATTTTTTTTTTTAAATAAAGATTCAATGAAAGAGATAATACCTGACAGAGCTTTGATGAAAGAAAGAGCATAGACAAGCAATGAGGTGAGAACAGATTTTAGCAGAGTCAATCGACCTCCAAAAGACCAAAAACGACTTTTCCACGCAGACAATTATAATATGCATCACAGGATCCCAAAACGCCAACCTACTAGGATTACCCTCAATAGAGAGGCCTAAGTACATAAACGGAACATGACCAACCTTGCAATTCAGAATAGATGATGCCTCTGCCAACCAAGACTCAGATATATTCACCCCAACCAACATACTTTTATGGAAATTGACCTTCAAATCGGATATCGCCTCAAACAATAATAACACCGCCCGCATAGCTCGAACGTCAGGCCAACTCTTAAAATGCTAAAGATTATTTAAGGTATAATTTAAATTTAAGTTCTTTTGAACGATTCATGATTAACAGTAAATAAAAATGCATGTGCTCAGCGTGTAACAAGAATATGCTTTTTAAGCATGTAACAAAAACATGTTACTATTAGATTTTTGTATTAGTATTCTAAAAAATATATATAATATTACAATGAAGTGTTATACATGATTGAATGTCTCTAAAGTTATTTACTTCTTGGTGCGTGATTTTTAAATTCAACATAAAAGTATAATTTTTTTCCACTTATTTTATCGTGTGACATTTCAATTTGAAGTAACAAAGTTCATTTGTGTTTTGCTACGTCAAGATGGCAACTTTTTTGTTTTTTTTTTTGTTTTTATGGTTTCTTTCTCGACACTACTGGTTCTCATGCATCATACAAATTTCAAACTATATAATCAAGAAAATATAAAATCACGTTAAAAATACCCTCCAACTTTTTAGATTTCAGACGCAAGTGTGGAGGAGGGTGGAAAAAACAACCCTCTTTGTTTTACACGTCCATGCTTACCCAACTAGATTCGTACCTGAAAAAAAAGGCCTAAAAAGTATGTAGATTCACAGGCCCGTTTTCATATATTAAGTGCTTGAAATTTTTTACTCTTACCCCCACATCTAGTCCCTATATCTCACAAACTTTATGAAATTCTAGAAGACCACCTTTTGAAGTTATCATATTATAGATATAAAATAGTTTCTAACGTGGTTTAACGATATCTAATCTCTGTCGGAGGATAATCCTATGAGGTAAAATTTTAAAAATTAAATGACTAAAATTCCAAAACTAAAAATAAGAGGATCATAATCCTAAGAGATACATATAAAGTGTATGTTTGGTATCATGGCGGGTTAAACAAATTCACGACGACACAATGATTTTGATGGAGTAACTGCGTGATGCAATTATTCTTTAACTTGAATGGTTTGATCAGAAATGAATAGTCGTGAATCTGAATGGGTCCCCTCCCCTGGGAAAAAACAAGAGGTGAACCGTTGGATCGGATACATCAAGTGCAGAGAAAGCAAAGCATGGATGAAAGGGTAAGGTAATGGTGAATGTGATGATGTTGGTACCACTCACTAAGGATTGGATATATCACTCAATTTGGGACACTCACTAAAAAGATGAGGTCAAGTGAACTTCTATATCTCCTCTCATCTCATCATCTTACACTCACCAACCCTCTCTTTATTTAAATGATTTAATAAATAAATATATATAACATTGTATTTTTTTTTTATGTCCAAAACCAAACCAACGTATAATTTTGTGTGTTTCATTTCATATTTCAAACAAACAAATTTACGGAACAGAGGCTTCTTCTTCATCGATTCCGAACACAACCATGTCAGTGCTCTCTACCTCTTTTTTTCTTCTTGTTATTTTACTATCTGCTATGATGCTTCGCATTATGATCTACAATATTTATATTCAATTTAGATCTACAAAATTCATTAACTTTTCTTTTTCTCATTCTGGATGCTGCATTACATTACATTACATTAATCCTTTTTAATCAAGTTTGAGACCAATCACATCTTACTTAAAACAAACAACAACTGGAATTTGATGATATTTTTATTAACTGTGAAATATGAGATCCAATGAAATCCCTTACTACTGCAGATATATTTTTCTTAACAAAATGAGAGGGGGCTTGTGGCAACTTGGCCAATCAATCACCCGCCGTCTCGCCAAAGGAGATAAGAAGTCTGTTGCTCGCAGATGTTTCGCTACGGATTCTGACCTCAAAAAGACTGTTCTTTATGACTTCCATGTTGCTCATGGTGGTAAGATGGTTCCATTTGCTGGATGGAGCATGCCTATTCAGTACAAGGACTCAATCATGGATTCAACCTTAAACTGTAGACAGAATGGTAGTCTTTTTGATGTTGCCCATATGTGTGGTTTAAGCCTCAAGGGTAAAGATGCTGTTTCTTTCCTTGAGAAGCTAGTCATTGCCGATGTTGCTGCACTTGCACCTGGAACTGGGACATTGACTGTTTTCACTAATGAAAAGGGTGGGGCTATCGATGATTCCGTCATTACTAAGGTCACGGATGATCACATTTACTTGGTTGTCAATGCTGGGTGCAGAGATAAAGATTTGGCTCATATTGAGGAGCATATGAAGGCATTCAAGGCCAAAGGTGGTGATGTGTCGTGGCACATTCACGACGAGAGAACTCTACTTGCTCTACAGGTCATTTATTACTCTATTGTACATTACCATCATGCAAGCATAACACACACTTTTAACTTTTTTTTTTTTTTTTTTTATCTTTGATATGTAATGTAATACCTATCTCTTACTGCTTCTGAGTTTTCTCTTCATTTTAGTTTTTAAGATGTATATCATAGTGAAAATATTCTTTCAAGTGTATTTTCCTTTTTAGGACAGAAAGTGTTTCAACTTTTTCTTCAATCTTTTTCCTTGTATACTTTCCTCCATCTGTTTCTCTCAAAATGGCTGTAATGTGCTCTATAGTCTAGACATTAAAGCAATGATTATTAGGAGTTGATCCAGTACATTCTAAGGCGCACTTCGCCCTAATCTGTGTCTCTTTTGGTGCAGTCAGTGTTGTCAAATAGTGACTATAGCATAGTGAAATTTGAGCAAATTGCTATTGTTCTGCGATATGCTAATCAGTACGAAGTGTTATCAAATGGTTATGCTATTGCACTGTTGTCTAGCAGATTTGAACATATTTTTGTAATTCCGCGATTGACAGCATTGAGTGTAGTATGATACATACTTTGTTTAGTCTGGTCATTAAATGATTCCAATTTACTTCAGGTGGTTTGCACCCATGTTAATGTTGAAAATAAATTGAGGGACTTTTAAACTAATGACTTGTACCTCACTGTAACAAACATCAATGAAGTTTTTCTTACTGTCTTTGGAAGCAGGGTCCCCTTGCTGCCCCTGTTCTTCAACATCTGACAAAAGATGATTTGAGCAAGCTATACTTTGGGGAGTTCCGTGTGTTAGACATCAATGGCTCGCAGTGCTTTCTCACACGAACAGGGTATGTTTCCTTTTTGTGTGTGGTTTTCTTCTACCAAAGTTAGCAGTTTATTCTTAGAAGTCCATCTGATTTACAGTTATGTTTCCTTAAATTCCTTGTTGTGTCACTTTGACTATATTGTCTTTCCTTTCCTATTACTGTAATTTTCTTTTGTTGATTAAATGATTTTAATTAGAGGTGTTCATGAATTGACCCAATCTGATTTAAATCACTAAATGTGACCTGACAAATCAAAAACCAAAAACGTGTTTATTTGATTTGATTTGATTTGATTTTTTGGGTTACATTTTGAAGTCTGATTTGGTCTAATCAAACTGAACTTTTTAAACTCATATAGAATTTGTTTTAACTTAGATTGATATGATTTAAAACACAAACCAACAATAAACTGATTTTATTTATATTTTAAATCCAAATCTAAATTATAAAATGTGTATAAGTTATACACACACATGAAATCACAACACCCTGATATACTGTGCATTTCAATGTTTTATTTATCATCTGTTGTAAAACAAATAAAGTTAAATAAAAAAAGTTGATTCAGTCCAAATCACTTTATATTACCTATTGATTGGATCGTAAATAAGGAAACTGATTGATGAATTTCTTTTTCTCTCTCTCAAAGGAAGACATAATCCAACTCTCCAATACCTCTTAGATATAGTTGGATATTTGTCAGGGAAAGTTGGTTACAATGGTTAGTTAATTGCAAGTTAGTTTAGTTTGGATCACTATGCTTATATTTTTTTTTGTATGTTTGAGTTATTGACTTATAGGAAAACTTAATGTCTTATCCCATTGTTTGTACAATGCATACATAATAATACACTCTATAATGGGACTTTCAGGTACACTGGAGAAGATGGATTTGAGATCTCAGTTCCTTCAGAGCATGGAGTAGATCTTGCCAAGGCAATACTTGAAAAATCTGAAGGGAAAATAAGACTGACAGGACTTGGTGCTAGAGATAGTTTACGCCTTGAAGCTGGATTGTGCCTCTATGGAAATGACATGGAACAGCACATTACACCAATTGAGGCAGGACTGACATGGGCTATAGGTAAGAGGAGAAGAGCAGAAGGTGGTTTTCTAGGAGCTGATGTTATCTTGAAACAGCTCGCAGATGGTCCTTCCATAAGGCGTGTCGGTTTCATTTCTTCTGGCCCACCTGCTAGAAGCCACAGTGAGATTCAAGATGAAGGAGGCAACAACATTGGTGAAGTCACCAGTGGTGGATTCAGTCCTTGTCTCAAGAAGAACATAGCTATGGGATATGTGAAATCCGGATTGCACAAAGCAGGTACCAAAGTAAAGATCATTATTCGAGGAAAAGCGAATGAAGGAGTTGTCACAAAGATGCCATTTGTACCCACAAAATACTACAAGCCTACATAATTCCCTTCAGCATTTCTCCTTTGTTGACTAATTTTCCTACAGAGTGTAACATTACATAAATGTTAATGTCATTATTATGTTTCTCACATAAAGTACAAGGCTTCATCTTGGTTAATGACTCAATTTCATTTTAAACACTGTACTGCTTGAACTTGATGTTATCGTGAAATTTTCCCATATTTTTCATCATGCATACTGCGCTATAAGTAAGTAGAACAGTACACACTATAGATTCATGAACACCATTGCAATGTGTCACATGTGCTAGTTCCTCTAAAAACAAAAATCATCAACTGCACGTTATGTAAGAAACTGCCTGTGTTGAAACAAGGGAGTTAGGTTCTAATGTCAGCTCAATATTCACATTATCTCTGGGGCACACAATGATGTTCATGTTCTAAAGTTTGACACTTGACTAGTATTAGATCACAAAGCTCCCAAGCCATGATTTACTGCATTCTATGACAATCCCACCGTTGGGAATTTATGGCCTTTGGACCGCATTAATTTCAGGCATTTCCTACATACCAATACTCTATTTTTTCTGCAGTCCAAATCTACTGCCTTCTTATATTTAGTTCAATGAAGCTAATTCATGATAGCTAGTCAAAATCCTAGTTGTCGGGGAACAGTACTTTGTAACCAGTTTTTTATTCATTAAATACCAGCTAGTGCTAAAAGACTTTAATAATTTTATCTGTATTTTTGGCTTGACTGGAATCATAGGAAACAATATCATGAGTCCCTTGAACGTCGATAGTGACATTGCATAATATATGTAGGGGTTGATGCTTGAATCACATACATCATGTTTATTCATCTTAAGAAGCGAGTTTTTAGATACTAGACTACTTGACAAAAAAAAATTGGGTCCGTTTGTTTTTGACAGTAACCAAATTAACTCATTTCATTCATAATATCAATACAAGATGACATATGATCATGATAATGGGGACTAACATAAGACAATGACACCCCTGCTAACAAATGGGCCACATTGTTTGCTTGTCGCTGGATGAAACTTATCTTAAAGTTTGGTAAACTAGAGAGTGAAGCTTTACAATAATTTAGAATAGTTCCTAATTCGGGATTAATACCAGTTTTGTTGGAGATGTCGTCAACAACTTGCTTATAGTCAAGTTCTATGGACACCGCCATTAATCATCGATTCCCAAGCCAAATTATTGCCTCTTTTAGATATGAGTTCGTTTGTTACAAATTAAAATAAAAGTGATTTTGAAATTCAATAATTTAAAATTTTTATAAAAAATCACAACCTATTTTACGTTTGTTTATCGTAATAAAAATATTTTGTGTTTGTAACTAAATTTTTCATAGGCAAATATTAACACACCAGTTATTATGTTAATATTTTCTATTTCACTAAAGTTTGAACCCGATCATTTAACTCATTCTTTTAGTTCAAACTTCTTGAACTACACAACTCTCCATTTTTCACTTTGCTATTCAACAATAACTTTAAGGCTAAGCTATATCTTCACAAGTCTATCGTTGAAAAATGGGTCAGATAATCTTAGGTACAAGTTTTATAGTTTCTTCACAAGATTTTAGTGTGTTTTAATTAATTAAAGAATAGAAATCAAATTCTTGAACAGAATTCACATTATAATATTTACCTTAAGACATTTGTATTATTCTTATTTCTGACTTCGCAACAAAAGGAAATAGGATTGTGGACTTGTGATCGATAATAATAGTTATGAAAATCTAATTCTTGAACCTACTTGGTCCAGTCTAATTTATTTATTATATGGCTATATCATTGAATAAATGATTCGACAATGATCGACCGAATACTCAATTTACATAACAGAATGAAAAACACGGTGTTGAATAGTTGAGTTGCATACTAGTATTAAATAAATACTCATACTAAGGGTCTTTCTCAATCACGACCACATAATTATTCATTAATTAGTATTCACCACATGAATGGCTGCTGCCTCATCAGAGAATTGTATAGTCAAGGCTGAGCATTGGAAGGTATAAGTGTAATATTGATTTATCTTTTTTATCCCTTCAAAACTCTGCGTGGTAACTGGAATTTGGAATAGAGATGATAAAATCAATTGTGCTTGTGAACACCGAGCAGTATACTGACATCCAATATAAATTCAGTATATTGATTTTATTTACAAATTATTGTTACAAATGGACTTATTAGAATTTATGGTTCGCCTAACCGAATCTAAAAAAATCAACTTTTGAAGTAAGAATAACTCCCACTTATAAACACTTATTCATATCATCTTTTAATCAATGTAGGATTCTTTAACACATTCTCTCACACCAATATTATTGAACTTGATGCGTGGATATAAATGGTGGGTGACCTAGTAGCAGGTGACTCTGATACTACTTTATAATTTGTGGTTGAGCCTAATACAATCTCACAAAACCGACTTGCGGTGAGAATTGACCCCACTCATAAACACTTGTTTAAGCTATCTCCCAGTCAATGTGATACTCATTACCATTTCACGAATCCTCATTGGATACCGTTACAAAATTTTCATTTTTTGGCAATACATCTCCGCTAAACTCAAGATTTTGTTGCATAAATTAAAAAATATATAATTAATTTATTTTGCAGGGAAAACAATATAATTAATATGATTTTTTACACAATATAATTAATTTAATAGATTTTATAAAAAAGTATTTTATAATTTTTTAAATGATCTTTTAGTCTCTATTTTTTTGAAGGGGTCTTTTAGTCTCTCTTATTAATTATTTTTTTGAAAAATGATATATTAATAATAATTAGTGTCTACTAGGACTAAATACTTCATTTATGTTGTAAAATTGCATATATGTGAGGATGTCAAAAAGTACATTTATATATTACACCGTAAGTGTTAGAAATTAGTTTAATTTATATAAATTATATGTGTTAATTAAAAAGTTTCACCCATACATCAATGCCGTGTTCTTACATTATTTTGATGAGTTAAAATCAACATGTAATTCATAAAATAAAAAAATAGGTTCTTTAAACGATGTGTCAACACATTATTGAACACATAGACAACCTCAATTTCTTTTAGAGAAAAACTTCATTTTTCCTCTAGTTTTTCTTCCTTGTTCGCTCATCGGAGATATGTTATTTTGAATAAATTTTTGATGTAAAATCACAATTCTGCATTGTTTCTCGTTATTTTAATTTAAATAAGTGCTTTTTACATAAATCAATTTTTTTTTTTGTGTTTATTCGTGATTTTGTCGTTTGTCATCTTATGTAACGTTGTTTGATTTTTCGTTTTATTGCAGCATTCGTTTGTGAAGTCAAATATGTAAGTTCTCTATACAAAATTTACAAGAGTACTGAAGAAATTTCCTCTAAAAATAAAAGAGTACATACTAAACAAATAAATTCTTTTTTTGAACAAGCTAAGGAAATAAATTCTTAAATATCGTAAGAGACCAAGTATTGATTCTTGAACATCCCATTAACCATAAAGGAAGTATACACTCATTAATGTAAAACTAAGCTTTAATTTCTATATATAAAATAAATATCTGTACACAAAGAATAGGAAAACATGTTTTCACATATAATTAAAAAATGAATTTAATGAATCAATGTTATGTGCAATTGAAACAACTCGCTACATTAGTTTCCTTGTGTCATACGCAACTAGAACAACTTGTTAGCAAATTCATCAACATCAATTCCTTTCATTCGACAAGAACTTGATTTTGAAGCAAGTTCTCTCATCTCAGAAACACTTCTTCCCAACATCAAAGCCATTTTCATTTCAAATAACTCTCCATTTTCTCTCATCTCAAAATCTTTCTCTTCCAATGTTTCATCAACAGTCTCTTCCAACAGCTTAAAGAATCCACCACAATTTCTATACATTTCAAATACCATACCAATTTGTCCACCATGTTCAAAAGCATTCACTACAGCACCTAATGAACCAGCCATTAAAGCAACTATAGCTGCAACAGAATTGTTTCCTACAAATGCAGAACCTATAGCTGCAATTCCAGTGAGTAATGGACCAGCTATTGCTAAACTTTTGTTAACCTTTAATGCTATATTTCCAAGTCTTTCATAATCTTCAATATCTTTATTTTTCACAACTTCAATAACTTCTCTCAATTCCATTTCCAATTCTTCACTCCATCCATTAGTACTATTTTTCTTCTTCATCTTTCTTTCTACAACATTTCCTTCTTTTCTTTTTGCAGGCCACCAAACAGCAGGTTTATATTTTGCAGGAAATTTTTCAAGCATAACACCTAATAAAGGAAGTGGATAAGCTTTGTCAAGTGCCAAAACTTTCTCCATGAAACACTTCACATCTTCTTCTGATTGATTTCCAAGAGCAATTCTGTTTTCGATTTGGCTTCGAAGGTGTTTGAACAATCTTGTAGCGTTTCTTTGTTCCTCCGCGAGTTGCGAAGGCTGAATTTTGTTCATGATAAGAAGCATACTTGTTGCTGCAGAAAACAAAAGTGTGGATGATAGTTTAAGAGCTAAAAGTGGTGCTCCAATAGCACTAGTTGCTGCGGCGACACCCGTTAATGCTGTAGCAGTAAGTGTGATCATGTTGATGTTGTTTAGAAGTAGGTTGTTCCAATTCTGTCGCTGTTCGCTGAGGTTGTTGTGCATTTCGATTCTGTCGGATACAGAATCTAAAATAGCATAGAGTTGCACGGTGATGGTGGAGTTGTTTGAGTTGGAAACATTGTTTTGATCATGTAATAATGGGACTGAGTCTGTAAATGTTGTTAATCCCTCAACATGTTTTCTAGTAGGAATATTAGGCACAGAGAAATAATTATTGGTTTTTGGGACATGGATTGTAGCATTAATAACTGATTTTCTTAAAGGAATAGAACACGAAAATCTTGTTATGGAGGCCAAAGCCATGAAATGAAAAATATTAATTTGAAGGGTATAATTTATTTTTGTGTATATTGTGTTTTTGTATTGATTTATATAATGGAGGATGTGTAGGTGGTGGTATTTATAATATTGATATAAGTAACAAAAAAGAAGGGGAAAAGTCAGAATCAAAATAAAGACATAGGAGACTGACCAATATTAATTGACCTGGTCCTGTTCAAAATTTCCAGCCAGGTGCTTGGCTTAGGTCTCAACATGCGACATAGTAAAATTAAATCCAACTTCATAACTTTTAAGTTTTTTAAATGAATAATAGTTAAGACAAATTTCAAAATTTAAAATGCATTTGTAAAGGTACTAAAATTCATGTACTAAAAAATTCTTCACATCAACAATGAAAGTTGAACTCATTTTAAATATAAACAAACTTCTTACCAACTTAACTCAACATTCATTGACAAACCAACTTCATAACTTTTTTAACAGCTTTATATATATTAGTCTTCATACTAGCTAATAGAATACTAATTCCTTCTTATTTAAAACCAATAACTTTTCTAAAAATAAATAAATAAACCAAGAGCTTTTACTTTTTCAATCTTAAACACATAAGCGGATGATTTTCACACATAAAAAAGTTATCACATAATTTTAAATGCAAAACAAAAACTACTTAATCTAAATTATGTCTTGCAATATTAAATGATACATTTCTCTCAGTTTTTGGACAAACAATGACACTGATTTTCTTTTTTTATTAATCCAAACAATGACAGTGATAAATAAATGATACATGTGTTTTGAAGCGTGTTTTTATTTTGGTACAATGTTTTAAAGCGTATTTAATAAATGAAAAAGTTTATTTATCAACATATAGAAAATCATACATGTGTTTTGAAGTGGTGTCTTTATAAAAATAAAGGGTGTATTTATATGCATATTAACATTCATTGTATTAAAAAAATTATTACTGTCACTAAATATAATTTATTTTAAAAGATTTGGCAGTTGGATTGAAAAATACAATAGCATAGATAATTTTTATAAAATTTGACATTAATTAAAAATCATTTGATATGTTAATAAAAAATCATTTGATAACATAGATCTTTGTGGGGTGACGAGTTTGATTTTTTATTTTGGAGTCTTGTACAAGAACTTTATTATATATGTGTCATTCTTTTTAAGTATTTCACTTGTATATGATGTCCGTTGCTTTGCAACTTTTGTTAAGCCTGTCTTTGTTCTTCTTTAACAAGGACATGTTATCAATATATTTAAACTTTTCAAATAATTTTTTTTAGTGAAAATAACAAAAGAATACATATACAAATGTATCGGTGAATAAAATAGACACATGAAGTGTTCAAGATCAATAGAAGACTGATGCTGAAAATAACCTTCTTTTATAATAAGTCATTTCTTGTCTGGTAAGATAGGACAATGTCAATCATATATAAATCATATTTTAAGAGAAGTCAATCGATTTGCAAATGTTTTAATTAGACACTTCTTCTCTGGAGGAACCTCTCAGTGTTATTTTTCCTTTTATTAATTTGGTTAATTAGTTTTAATTTCATTCCAGTCCTAGTCCAAGTATAAAAAAAATGAGGTTTGGTAAGTTGAGCGAAATCTAATACTTGCACGTCACGTGAAAGGCATACATTATAAATAAACAAAATATTCTAATTAATTAATTGATTAAAATCCAGTCAAGAAAAATTTACAATCAATTAAAATAAGAGAGTGACATGACCTTTCTAAGTGACATGGACTTTGTTGCACAAAAACTAATTTTTATTGTAAGATCAATGAGGAGTGAGGATTTCTCCGATAATAAAAATCAATGGAGCGTATTATTTATTGAGGGATATACACAAAAAATAAATGATAGATCTTATCATTAAATTGTCTCATCATCATTAATTAATTTATATTTTGGATATTTTTTTTATATCTTGATCTCTTTAAATATAAGAAATTGAAAAGATTTTAAATGGAGAGAGTCCTTCTCAAGAATGAGACTAGCCATATATGAGAAAAACAAAAGGAATAAAAAATGTATTAATCCAATATTTTATCCAAGCAAAATAATATATCTTTAAACCAAATACATGTAACTTTTTGCTTATATGTAAAATCAAACATTATTTCACGGGACAGAGTGTATATATAACATTTGATATTTGTTTTCGTCTTCAAAACAGTAAAATAAAAACTTTTAGTCTGAGAGTTTTTTTTATCAATGGGAAAAAACAAGACAAAAAAGAAAACTAAAGTTTAATGAAAGATACCTTCTATAGTAACAACTATGCCGATACTAAGTAAAGGAGGGAAACAATAAAAAAGTCAAATCTTATTATAAAGAAGGGTAGCTTCAAATTTGACCAACCAATGGGCGCAAGAGTTTCTTTTCGGTAAGGTGTGCACAAGAACAATGTTGCTGTCCCTAGTCAGCAGAGATATAATGTAATCAATAATCACAACATATAAGTGAGTATGAAGAACTCTCTCTTTGATAAATTTTATTGCGGAAAGAGAATCATAATTTTAGTTACAGAGTTTAAGTGATCATGAATGAACTAAATGTCCATCATATCACACATTTTAATCTTACACACATAAGAGACTTTGACGCTACATCTCTGCATCATACTATAGGACTAACATTCACACTTAAATTCCAACCCTTTCTTTCACACTTCTTGGTCTGTCGCATAATCTGTCTTGCCAAAGACCACGTCTATATATATTGGTTATTTACCAGAACCCATCGCAATTGGACAGTTTCACATCGCAATTGGACAGTTTCAATTCCAAAGAGGCTAACTAAGTCAGGTACTGAACTTTTCCTACTTCAAGCTTATAATTATTGACGTGTAATAACATCATAAAAAATTGAATAATTAAATATGTTCAACTTCAAATAAGTTTCTAGCTTAATTGCTACAATAGTTTTTGACTAGTTTTATCGTTTAGCACGGGTTTTGTTATTAAATTGTTTCTTCAGTTGAGTACTGAAACAAAAAACGTGTGATCACTTACATTGTTTAGCAAGAAACAGACTTATTATATCACATATAACGAAAAGAAGATAAACTCATAACAATGGAGGACATCCTAGCTAAAAGGATTTTGGACATGGCCACCGTAAAAAAAGATTATTATTATTTTTTACTGGAAACTCATTGTATCACGACATTGACATCACATGATTCATCTTTTTAATGGAAGGTAGCCACCGACAAAACTAGAAATACATGGCAATTCTCAATTATAATTTCTCCAAATGTCCTAAGCTTTTTTAACCGTAGTATTCATCTCAATATTTTTATTTTCAAAACAAGCCTTGTTACGAGCAAATCAAAGACCAAAACATAAGGATAAAACATAAGAAATGACCTCTTAATCGAGTGGGATATGCCATCAACAAACATTGTATTATCATAGTTAACCCCTAAAGACGATAGAACCAAACTTATTATTTAACCCTCACAACGTTTGGATAAACAGCTTATATATAGATGCTTATAGCATTAGGGCTTATAACATTAGAGCTTACATCATAAGCTCTTATATTTGATAAGCTATTTATGTTTGGATATGTACACTAAAAAGTACTTACATAAATTGAAGTGTTTGGATGTGACATTACATAAG
>Ga0315914_1005495_pt1 | contig 18390 bp, 10 predicted proteins | sample MpolenodulesMG_FD_203920 | JGI IMG/M metagenome (GOLD analysis project Ga0315914, IMG submission 203920) | Medicago polymorpha root nodule microbial communities from Los Angeles, California, United States - elongated nodules | ecosystem: Host-associated > Plants > Roots > Nodule | place: USA...
TGGTGTTTTGTAGGTGATTTCTTTTGGAGGTTGTTTCTGTTATTCGGGTCCATTTTCGTTGTCGCTAGCTCTAGTTTAAGTTTTTGGGTTGTTAAGGTGTTTAGGGTGTTTTGAGGGTGTATGTCCTTTCGAGCTGAACTTTTTCCTTTTTGATTTGATTGATGTTTGCACCACCGCATATCATGGCGTCTCACATATTGTGTGCTAGAGTCCGGTGGGCCAGTTACTTTTGCTTTGAGATCGGGAGTTGGTGTCTATCTGTAATCTTGTCTGGATGGCTTTGGTGTTTCTCTAGTGGACCGGGGGCGAGGGATACACTTCTGATTTGGTTCTGAAGTCTGGTGGGCCGATCGCTTTTGATTCGAGATCGGGAGTTAGTTCTTAGGCTAAAGTTTGGTTTTGGGCTTTTAAGGTGTTCTTTCGGTGGATCGGAGGTTGAGAGGTGGTGGAAGCTAAATGATCTTTCGAATAGGAGCTTATCGGATGTGGCTCAACTTTGGTGATGAGGACTGGGAGTTTCATTTAAAGGGGTGTTCTTTTGGGGTGAGTAGTGACGATGTGTGGTTATAAATATTGTTTTTCAGTGGGTGTTTTTATCAAGGAGTTTGTTTTGGGTGGTGGTGTTTATTTTGGTGGATGTTGTCATCATGGGTGTTAAAGGTAGGGTATGGCTAGGTGTTGCGCGTAAGGGTGTCTTTTATGGTGTTTATTTTCGGGTGTTCCGCCTATATTTAGCGCCTATAGTTTGTATTCTCTGAATCACCGGTCTATGTTCATCTTGAGCAAGGATTTGGTTGTTAAAAAAAATTTGCTTTTAAAAAAAAACATCCCTAATGGAGAATACAAACATCCAACATGCATGACACCAACCCTAATGTGTAATAAAAATAGTAAAACACAATCTTGATGGTTCATGATCCGAATCCTGAGGCAACAAATAGCTACCAGTACAAACCAACAGACTTGTGGTACGAGTGCGAAACCAGATTGTAAAAAAGAAAGAAAAAGGAATGTGTGAACACGCGATGATCCAAACCATCAAAGAATAATCATGCAATAAGCACACCAAGTTGAGGAAAAAAAGTCACAATAACTTGATTCCCATAACCAGACAAACTCGAATTGCTGAAAGCGAAACGCAGCCCAACATAAAGAACTTCTTGATAACACATATCATCTTCAACACACCACCATCTTCGAACAAACAGAGCAATGAAAAAAATATAGTGAACTCCAGAATTAATTAGAAAGATCTAAGGTTGACGAAACAACCACCAAACCCATAACAAAACTGTTGATTTAGCCACAAACTAGATTGAACACAAAAAAAAAAATTATGCACGTAATATTAGTCCCTACTCAATTCAAATATGTTTAATTTATCTTTAAACTCTTAAGTTTTTGAACAATTTTTTGCATACGTGTTAAGAACGTTACTAAAAGTTCCTCCCCAAAAAATTATCGCTAAATTTGATTTCTACGTCAATATTTTGTTACTTTTATCTTTAACTTTTATCGTTTTAAAAAATTCATACTAAATTCGTTTCACATTGAAAAATTATAAAGTTTAGTAAATGAATCTTTCATATTGTTCTAAACTTGTCTTAAAAATCGTTCAAAAATTCAAGAGTTTAAGAATAACTAAACAAACTCTGTTTTATCAAGGACTAAAATTATAAGTAATTTTTTCTTTTGTAGGGACTAAAAAAATATTAAAATTAAGTAAGGACTAAACTTAAAATTAAAAATTCCCAAAAACTTAATAGGAACCAAAAACATACTTAACTCAAAAATTTATATCCCTTTGACATCTATTGTTTTCTTATGTTTTGGCGGCTCCATATGTTCCCATGTCTGATTTCCCTCAATAGTATCTAACTCCTCTTCATAGCCTTTTTCCAGACCTTTACATCTATAGCTTCTTGGAAGTTGATTGGTTCAACATCAACAAATAAGGCTAAATGTACAAGAACTCCCTTCTTCTGTAATTGTGTTCAATACATATTTTGATTGGAGTGTTGATTCAAGCCTGAATTACTACTATTATTGTGTATGTGAGTTTTGCCGCTTCACCATTTCAAAATTAAAAGGAGTGTAGAAAAAGTGCATTGTTTTGATAATTAAGAGTTGTTACCGTAACAAACTCATGATATGTTATGATGTACCTATGATATCCACCATTAATTTGTTAATTAATAGTTCATATTGCTTACTTTACACTCTAAAGTAAGTTGTTTACTTTAGAGGAGTTAGATCCATATTTTTTAGCTTTCCATTTGCTTGAATTTGTTAAAAATACTCTCTTTTTACTCTTAATGTAGATTCATAAAATTCATGTTTTTTTTGCGCTAATGAATGTAAATTATGAACGGTGTTTTTTTTAATGAAATTTTGGTATTCTATTAAAATTACATATATAAATTTTCATGACTTTCAAATTGTAACAAAATATGTTTATCTTTTTCAATTACATCAACAACATCTATACTATATCTAAAGAAATTACATGATTTTGAGTTAACACTTCCACTTTCAATTATATACCCTTGTACAAATTTTCTTATTAATTTTTTTTTAAGAGGAAAAAATGTTATATTGTTGGTGTCATTGAAAAGGTTAAGAATTTATATTTTATTTGTTATATTGTTAATGTCATTGAAAAATATAAGCGTACTTTGTTATAATATGAAAGTGCAAAATATATATACTTATACTTTTAATCAAAATAAAAATTTCATAAAAAACACTGTTAATAATTTATACACATTAGCGCGATGAAAAGAGCGGACATACATGCATAGCAAAATATAATAAAAAAAATTTACAAAAAATTCTTATCTTTTTAATAACACCAACAATATAACATTATTATAGATTATTTTTGGATATTTCTTAATAACACAGACAATATAACATTATATTATTATATTAAGTTTGTTTAAATGTATAATTTTTTTTGGTAGTGGCCGGGATTCGAACCTAGACCTTGCATATTTTATGCATTGTCACAACAAATTGGATTAAGTTCACGAGAACGTTTAAATGTATAATTGAAAGAATGAAAAGCTACCACAAAATCAATCTAAAATATATGACCAATTATGTGAGCAGGTAAAATAAAGGGATAAAATTCCAAGAGTAATATCTCAAATTTGTCCTTGAATTTTCACCAATCAGCCAAATTCGTCCCTGAATTTTGCGAAATATCTATTTAGTCCTCGAATTTACAAAATGTCAATCAAATCAGTCCCTCTGTTAAGTTGGTCTGTTAACGAAGGTGACGTGTACCGTTAACCTCTTACAAGGCTTACCACGTCAGATGCCACACAAGTAGGGACCAAATTGATTGATTTACAGAAAATTGCAAAATTCCCAACGACTCTTTCTCCTCTCCTCTTTCTTCCCCAAATATATAAATTTGGAACCCTAATGTTATAATTTGTCACTTAGAGTTCAAATCCCCAAAATTTATTCCATGAATTGATGCCAAAGTTCTTCCCCAATTCTAAAAACTTAAAACCCTAATTTTTTTGATTCAATTCGAAATTCAAAAATCAGTTGTCATTGTTGAAGATTTGGTGTTCAGAAATGATGGGTGGTGGGCGTATGGGCAAAAAGAGCTACAACAGTCGGTCTTCATCTTCAAGCTCTATGTACAATGATGATGTGAGAAAGCTTCAATGTTGGTGTTTTAGAATTTGTGTTGTAAGAAAAGCCAACACTGTCAATAACCCAAGAAGACATTTCTATGCCTGCCCTCTGTCAAAAGTTTGTTTAACAATGGTTATGTGATGTGTGAATGGTTTGTTTAAATAGTTCTGATTTTGTCTTTTGATTGTATAAGATGATGGTGAAAATTATAATTTTTTTGTGTGGGTTGATGAAGCTGAAGAACTAGGTTATTGTAAAAAGCTAGACATTTGCATACCATCATAAGTCATACATTTGATATTCATAAGTCATTGCATAGCCAAAAAAATAACATTACATAGTCGTCAAGTCATTTGATGTTCTTAAGTCATTACATATCCAAAAAAGCATAAATTAAACAAGTCCAAAAAGCATTAATGAAACTAGTCCAAAAACATAATTTAAACAAGCATCACTGCATTGGAAATCCTGGAGTTAGGATAAACTCCATGTATTAGGGTTGTGTAGAAGCGGATGACTCGTAATTTGAATTTGGAACTCTAATAACTCTAGGAGCAGTTGGATTTTGTGGAGCAGGACCCCTCAATGGTGTTTGTTTATGCCTGTCATTTGAAACACTGGTCCTCTCATGCCATATCTCCTTGTACCCATTACCTGAAATAAAATCAATCACATCGACCCTTAAATTATAACAATATCCATCAAATTAGTCTTTAAATTATGACAATAAGTCTCAAATCGATCCTTATATAATAGAGGGGTATAATTGAAAATGTAGGAAAAATTACATTGAAAAGTTAAATCTCAAATTTTTATCATTTCCATCGAATTAATCCTTGTACACGTGGTTGCCTTGTTGACACGTCTACAAGACAACACAACATGCAAGAAGACACACTATCATCACTAACGGAGCTTTTGGATTGAAGAACCATTTTGATGGATTTCTGTAAAATTCAGGGACTAAATAAATATTTCGTAAAATTCAAGGACGAATTTGAGGTATTACACAAAATTCCAATTAAACTTTTTTAAATTTAATTATATATTTCTCACTAATCTTTTTCCCCTTTCCCGAACACTTGATGTTCCGAGCAACAGAGAGAGATCTTGGTCGTGTGTGAAACGAACGATGCAACGAAACATGTAAAAACACATGATCCACATCTGAACCCAAAACGACGCCGTATCACCACATCCTTCACCGTTTCAATTCAAACCCTAACAATGGCGAATTCACTGGAGCAAACTCGTCCATGGTTCCTCTACGCAGTTCCTTTGTTAGTCTTTCTTTTGATCGCATTTCATGTCCTCGCTTTGGTAAAAACCCTAACCCAATTTTTCCTTTTTTTTTTCCTTATTCGATTAATAATCGTTGACCTGATTTTTGAAATGTGAAATCAAAATCATGATCTTCTTCTACTTCAGGTTTATTGGATTTATAGATTGTCTACTGATACGAAGCCACAACAGCAGACGCTACAACAACAGCTTCAGCAACAACAGCAACAGAGGAGAAAGGCTCATTGAACTGAACGTTTTCAATTCGTGTAAAATTTTTAATTTTATTTCATATAGTTGTTGTTTTGAAAGGAAATAGTGTGAAATTTGCTCAATGTTGTCAAATAGCAGCTGTAGTTTAGTAGAATTTGGAGAAATTGGTATTGTTTTGCGATACTTAATTTAGTAGAAATTGCTGTTACATAGCAGCTATAGTTGTATGATGTAGCACAAATTGAACAAACTGTTAATTTCTGTGATCTGTGATGGACAATACCAATTATATGTGTTGGTCTTGGATTTTGAGTGAGAATGTAATGTTGTGCGAGAATTTTATAAGTTGTTAAATTGAGGTTATATTAAGAAGGTTTTACATTAGTTAGAAGTGAAATTGCATGCAAGTATGTTTAATGGTGTGCTTGGGTTGTGGGTAGGGTGGAAAATAGATCATGTAGAAGACAAATTTGGAATGTGTGATTTTATGATATTGTTGAAACCAAAGAGGACCAAAGAGGAAGTATTGGATTGTATTATTTATTTGATTATGTTTTTGCTGTACGATATTTGTTTTTGTCATAGCAACAAATTGTTGTGTTTGTACACATATGATATTGTTGCCAACAATGACATAAAAGATCAAATGATTTTGTTGTGTTTGTCATAAACTGAGTTTTTAATAAGGTCATATTTAGAGGTTGTGGTTTTCTTAGAACTTGTGGAATTGTATTGAAGAGAATGAAATGCTTCCTCTGTTTTTCTTTTTCATGTTTCATTTATTTCCCTTTGTTCTCCTTATTGATTTTCTCTTTTCACTTGCTGCAGTTAAGCTTGAAATATATATATGGTCACCTGCCTACCACTTGTTGTTGTGTGCTGCCTGATGTTTTAGAATGGGTGTTTTGACTGAGTTTTTGATTGGACACCTAGGCATATTGTAGAAGAATGTGGGGCCATATAGGAGAAAATGGAAGTTAGTTACTGACGCAGAGTTATTCTAGGAGAGTATGTTAGAGGATGAGAATATACTGTGAGTAGAAAGTGGGGAAGGGTCATCGAGCATTATTGTTAACGAGTTGGTTAGGAGAGAATATTTGTCTGGTATTAGAGTCTCTAACTTTGGAATTGTGATCCTTATATTGTAGAGCTTCTATGCTCATCATTTACATTGAATAATACACATATTTCATCATTCTGTTTTTGTGAGTTCTATCATTGGTCCTCATGGCATACCCATGTATCTCACTTTCATATTGCATCAGGGGTATCAATATCCTTTTAGTTTTAGTGGTAGTGGGTGCTGTTTCATTCTGCACAATTCCCACAAGAGTATGTTTTGTATTGTGTCGATATCTAATAGTCTATGTAGAATATAGTTAAGCTGCAACCTGCAATTGTGCTCATGTCGCATTACTACATTAGATATGCTTTAAGTATGTAAATAAGTTCATGAAACACATTTGTAGAAACAGGTTTATATCAATACTAGATGAATCACTGAGATAAAAGATTTACCAAAGAGGTTAGAAGTTTTTTGAATTTTGTTTTATAGGAAAAGAGGTTTGAAGTTTATAAATTTATAAATACATATGTTGTCATTGGCATGCATCTGTGGTGTATGGTAGGAAGCTTCATCATTTTGCTTAAGAATTAGGTGACAAAGTTGTGTTAGAGCTATGAAAATGAGTTATAAAATGGTTCTGTTATTCTATTCTATGCGACTTGGTCTAAACAGTTAGTTATTACTGTGTTATTAATGTTGCCTTAACTTCAGGTATTATGTTAGATCATTGGATATTTGTAGTAAAGCATCACCACAAAACGTAGAGCCAGACCAGTATCTTGGGATGTTGCTTTGGTAAAATTTCTCACAATGTACTGTTCTTCCTTGAGTTATCAATTTACATAATTGGTCGGTCAGTGGTGCATTTTTAAGGGATGTGTATTGGGCAGTCAGCCTTGAACCTTAAAGTGTGTTCACCAGTTGATATTGTAACGATATCCACACAAATAAACTTTTCATTCTCCTATAGGTTTGTGAAAAACTGAAAATACCATTTTCCAAGTATAACTTCATCTAATGTATAGTATTGTGCAATTACTGTTGCTGCTTGCTGATTATAAAATATAGTAGAGAATATGCATGATATAATTGTGGTTCACTTGATTTCTGAACTTGGGCATCTTGTTTATTACGGATGTGATATTCATGAAAGTTCCAGACCCATATAATTCAGAGTGCGTGTCTTTTTGGCAACTGAGTAATGTTTGTACTTACATGTAATGCAAATGTCTCCAAAACGATTGCTGAGTGAGGGTATACGTTATGTAATATAGTTGTGGTAAGCTTTTGCAATCAAACACCAGTTGTAGTTTTGATATCAGTAATTTTAGTTTTTCGGATGGTGCGATTTATATGTCATTGGATATTAAAAGGTAATCATATATTGCGATTTAGAGAGCCAGTTTAACTCATAGCTGCCTGAAATGAAAGCTGTGGTTATTGTCTTCAATTTATTAGTGTATCATGATATTTATGAGGAGTCCAGCAAGTTTATGGATGTTAATTACATAACTTGTTGGTCAAAAATATATACCTTGGATGTTTTAATTCTGGTCATTGATTTGTTATGTATTCAGGGTTAAATGTTTGAAAGTTAAGATCGTTGTTTACTTTTCAAGCAATTTGAAAAAACAATGCAGAGAACGTTATAAAAATTTCAAAAAAATGGTTTAATTATTTCCAAAAATGCATCAATACTCTAACTATCATTTTGATTTTTCTTCATTATAATAATTCATTTTTAGAGTCTCACATCCTCTTATTAGCAAGTTAAAGTCCGTGCATTTTGTCCGCATGAGCCTAGCTCTATTGGTATGGACAATGCATATAATATATGCAAGGTCCGGGGTTTGAATCCCAGCCACCACAAAAAAAAAGTCCGTGCATTTTAAAATGAAATAGAAACCGTTTTTAGAACGTAAAGAGACCTTATATTTCCTTGTTTGTGAAGATAAGGGATTGTGTTGTAACATTTTTATTCCCTTTTACCTTTACATTTAAAAACGCTATATCAAATTAATACGTCTCAAAAAAATTAAGTGAATGGTTTAAACTCAATCAACAATTCCCAAATAATGAAACAAATGAACAAGGAAAAGCAACTGAAGCAGAATAAAATTAGATACAATCTATGATGATAAAATAATAAGGTGAAACGAAACTGGAAACAAATGCACAATCAAAAAGAGAACAAAACAGTGTGATGGACACATGAACACAAGGATAAAAATATAATTTATCAATTAAAGACAAAATTAGCAACTATTCCATCTGATACCATTCAAATTGGAACCAAGTAATTGAATGAGATGGAATGTATCCTCCCCTATTCCATTATATACCACTTTTTTTTATTTAACAAAACAATGGAACATGAGTCCCTTAGATTGAATTCCCTTAATCCAAACATATCCTAAAACAACAACAAAAAAGATAAGGAGTGTTGTATTTATTTGGGCTAAGGCTAATGCATCTAGCTGATTTTAGTTTGGTGTTAATTAAAAAATATATTAAGTATGGATCGATCATAACTTGCCACTACTAAAAAGTTCAAGTTTAGCCAAGATAACCTTAAAAATTATAATACATAAGAAGAAGATTTGAGGAGAATAAAAAACATTATGAAGACTCTTTTTCAAGGTAAATAACTTCAGCTTCTGCCGACGCTCTCTTGAACCGAAGTAGTTCTATTATCAATTCCGGTTGGACGTTTACAACATGCTTCACAGTCATCTTTTCTAGCACAGGAGAATAGCGAAGTAGAAACCGAATAAAATCTAATTCTGATTTGATACTAGAGATGCCATCTATTGTCACATGTTGTACTTGAATGGGCATGGCTGGCCCCGAAAAGATATCTTCCCAACAATAGGATGTGGGCGTTAAAATGACAGTCTGCTCCTCAAACCGTGCCTACATGCAATTGTAACAAATTCATGGATCAAAGGGGAAAGGTAGCATGCATAAGAGAAATATAAAGTGCATTAAAACTTTGAAAGGTAGCATTGTATTGATTGATAAAAAATGAAATACACTAGTTAGTATCTTATTTATAAGACTCTCATGCACTGATACAGTAACTAACTCTTATCTAAATTGCAGCTGATTCTTAACTTCTGTTTAGCAGTATTAACTCACATAGAAGAATGTTTTTTCTAAACAGTAGTCAAATCCTTGAAGCAAAAAAACTTTGCAAATTATAGAGCTTAACAACTTTACATGAAACTAAAACAGAAAGGAAAGCAAAGCCAAACTAAATACTCACAAATATTTCTAATTTTTGAAGATTAGGTGAGCTTCGGAGCAAGCAAAGAGCAGCCAAAATTTCCTTCAAGTCATTGAAGTTTATGCATAAGGAAAGAAGACATATTGATACAAGGTGCAGGAAGCATTACTGGCACATCACCTGCAGCCAAATACTAAAACAAAATAGAATATAATGTTTTTAATACTTACAAATCAAGAGTTGAATCGATATGATTGTTGTTGATATCAAATTTGTACGGGGTTGAGGGGTGGGGGGAAACTTAAACAAGAATTAGGCGAGTCACTCCTACAGTCGAATTCTACATTCATATGCTTGAGCTTTAATGTACCTTTAAAAAATAATAACCAATCTCCAAGGTCTCTATGTGAGGTAGGTGAATGAAAAATTTGATCAAATTGCTAGAGCCTCCACGCGATTTACTTTGATTGCTTTCGGAGTTCAGATAAATAATTAAATCAACATATACCGTAGTTATTTGGAAACTGTTCTCCAAGCTAATATCCTCAAATTTACCATCAATTGTAAAAGTCTTGAGATTTGGTGCATGAACGTTAATCTGGTAGAAGCCATCAACATCAAACAACGTTAAATGTTCAAGTAGAGGGCAGCCAGATATCATGTTTTCAAAATCATCTTGGGCCACTGTAACCTCTTCCAGATGAAGACTTTCCAAGTTCTTGAAGCCCTCAAACGTTGCTGGAGGCTTAAGCCAACAATGACATAAGGTTAAATGACGTAAAGTTTGACAAGAGAATAAGCACCAAGGTATCTTATAGCGGTCCTCTAACCAAACTTACAGCACAATCTCTTTTATAGACCTTTTAGATAGATGAAGAATCCATCGATCAATATCAGTCACATGACTCACACGAATGTCATCACTTCTGAAGTTGGAGAGCACGAACTTGTTGATGGACCCAATATGAAGTAAAAGTACATGGTCAACAATTCTCAAAAACTTGATATTGAAAACTAAATGGTATAGGGAAGCTGCATCAGAGACACAATGCATATCAAACACAAGAATTGGTAGTGTGTACCATTTGTTCCTCCAGCTGCTGGATAAAACACTTGTTCTCCCTGCTTCCTTAATTGGCATGAGTGAGAGAATCTGGTCTATTATATGACCTGGTAAGCAACTAATTCTATCCAGCTCGGCATCTTTCACCGTCAGGTTGGTAGTCTTTGAACATTTTCTTCCCTTTAGATATTCATATTCAAACAAAGGGTAGATAAATCAGTAATACAAAGTAAAGTATGCATATGTTTTTTTTTTTTTTGGTTACAAAGGAAAGAAACAAACAAAAAAGAGAGCAGAAAAAGAAAAACTAGGGCCTAGAAAAGAAAATTCCCGTCACGTCGATCCTTAGAAGGGAGAGGAGGTTTACCGGAGGCAGTGAGTGGGTGATGAACTCCTCATTAGAGGACGCTCCTAATTTAGTAGTCGGCACATTGGTTTCCCTCTGAGAGTATGCATATGCTCATTACTCAATCAATTTATTTAATTTATTTGTACGTGTATTTTTGTAACTAAAGAGTTAAATGCAGTTATGCATCCTGCTGTTTGAGCGAATTTTGATGTACCCTATAATCTTTTTTGTTGGGAATTACAACTTTGTACTTTAAATCTTAAGACAGCAGTATGAAAATGGAATATAGAATATGAGAAGAACTATTTGGAATATAATTCTGTGTATATATTTCTTATAGTGTATGTACCTCTACGCCACATATATAATATATTTACAGACATATGTTAAGCTAATCCTAAGGCATGACAACCATGATCCTCAATCAGTGGGATCTAATTTACTGTGCATTGAAAGGAAAATAATTAGAGTTAACTATTAGAGAAGTTAAATATATACACATTAAATAGAGTCAACTATGCAGAAGATAGATATTTCCTGACACTCCCCCTCAAGTTGGTGAGTGAATGTCGTGAAGTCCCAACTTGTTGCGCAATGTCACGAATTGATCCTTTCCTAAAGCTTTAGGAGAGTGCATTGGATTAGGATTTTAAAAGACTATTTTAATAAAAAAAAAGTCTTTAAGATTTTAAAAGACTTTGTGAGATTCTATTGATTCTGTGAGATTTTAAAAGACTTTTTTATGTAAAAGACTTTATACACTCAAGATTTTAATGGATTTATCACACTGACTTTTAAGGATTTCAAAGGATTTTATGGGATTTTAATATTTCGAAGGATTCAATGAATATTAGGGGAAAAAGAACAAACTTACAACTGTGGATGATAAAAATAGTAAACAAATAAATTGTGTTTGAATAAAGAAAATTAAAACCAATAGAAAATTCTTTTACTCACAAAGTGATTAATGTTTTTCTGTATTAAAAAAAAACCCAGAGAGATTGATTATTTTCTACTCTCTCCGTTTCTTTTTAAGTGTCGTTTTAGAAAATTTCTATGAAAATAACAAAGTGTATTTTTGCACATTTTCTTCCTATTATACCCTCAATTTAATCCACTAATATATCTCTATTTTTTTGCACACTTTATCTTTTCAATAAATTTAATATGTTATATTTTTCTCGTAACAATTTTTTTTTTAAGATCGTAACAAACATTTGTTACTTACTATCTTTTTCTCCAACAAATTCCTTTTTTTTTTGCACACTCTCTCTCATAACAAACTATCGTTAATTTTATAAATATTGTGCACATCTCTTTAATTAATTTAAGTCAATATAAAAATTATATTGATGAAAATTCTTCTTCTTCATTGTCATCTTGTTTTTTTCTTGTATATTGTCAAATGAATCTTCAACTACTTCTCCCTCTTCACCTTCCATCAGCAGTTCCAATGAGTCTTCCACTCTTTCTTCCTTTTGAACATTCATGAAGTTTTTATTTATTTTTCTCTCAAATTGTTCTTTTACTTTATACTTGAAATTTTTAACAATTATTCATCTTATTTATAGAATTTTAACTCTTCATAAAATCATTATATATGTAACAAAATTTTGTTTAAAAAAATAAATAAACTTTGTTTAAAAAGATAAACTTTAGTTTTCCAAATATATAACATTAATTAGTTTTATTAAAAAAGATAAGAGTGGCGAAACAAAGAAAAAAATACGAGTAATTGACAAATGGTATAATTGATAAATTACACCCTTAAAATACTACAACGACAGTTAAATAGGAACAAAAAATTCACTCTAATAGCCCAAATTCAATTGGATAGTTTCAAATCAAGTTGGGAAGGTTACACTTATATTTGAGTATATCATTTTTAATGTCGATTTTATGTGGGCTACTACGGAAGAATTAATCAAGGAAAAAATATCTATAAAAGTCTGAGATGTTATGCCTCCTTGGGAAAAAATTATTTCGATGTCAGAGCGCATACCTTCGATGTATAGTGACGCTACTGTATTAATATTCAGTATTTCTTATTGTTAAATATCTATAAACTCAAAAAAAATGTTGTGACATGACCATTCTCCATAAAATTTTCCATCGACATTGGCCTATGGTATGTGAGTTTGAAACCTGTTCCATTTTTTTTAAGTCTCTTTGAATTTGGATAATGTAGATAATGTATAATTTTTCAATTGTTAAAATACTGTTTTTAGTTTTGATATGTTTTCGAAGAAACATTTATTTCTTGTTGTAACATATATTATCACATAAGATCCGTGTGTCGCACGGGTCGGCGGTCTAGTTGAGGAAATAAGTCTTAGCCCACTTTGAAAAAATTACCCCAAATTCTTTAGCTGACGGATTTAGGTAATGACTTGTATCTTGTTTTGAATTTTCCAATGATTGATGGGAAACAGTGATTTTTTTTTTTTGTAGACCAGAAAGGAGAATAAATGGTGACTCGTAGCTGGAGGAACTTATTGTCGTAAAGAGAGATTAATTGGTATTCGGTTCCCAAGGGAATGGATGGGCTATTCTATAGACAGACTGGGTCCAAATTTAGTGCTTCTTAGGATTACCAGTTGGAGGTATATCTACATATCATGGATGTGTGTCCACGAAAATTATGAAGGAAAATTTTACGCGCCCTAGTTTGGTCTCTTTCCTCATTGGTGACTGCCGCTGATGCCTTTTTGAGCCAACGTGACCTTCCGTTATGTTGGAAGAGACGTGGTAAACCGTTCTTGTAATTGTATTCAAGAATCGTTAATGTTTGCGCTTCTCAATGAAAAGTCATGATGGTTCACCAAGTCTGATTTAAGGGTTTTGAGACATCTTTATTTATTCATTGCAGCTTGGCCATTGGATTAGAAATGTGTGGGATTTCCAAACATGCTCATTTGGACCTACATTTTTGAAAGGAGTATGATTTCCTATCACTTTTTGAAAGAAAATAAGAATTGTCGAAAAAGTGAAATCATACTCCTATCACTTTTTGAAAACCTTACTTCCTCTCCTTTCACACTGCTCCCCTAAGTTTTTCGACAATTCTTATTTTCTTGTTTAAAAGTTTGCGGTCGTTCGTTTGCGGTGCATCACTCCTCCTTAACTATGATACTCCCTGTCTTGGTAATTTTTTTTCTTCTTTGATACTTCCCTGTATTTGGGTTTGAACTTCTTTTGGTTTTAGATTGTACTTCATGGATTTGATTAGTTGGGTTAGGATTGTCATGGCTTCCTTAGTAGTTTAAGACCTTGCTCGTCATTTATCTTTTTGTCGCCATTTGCACTTCCTTTGTGATGATATTAGTTCTAGGTTCCCTTCGTTGATGAAGATGGTGGTTTTGATTCCCCATTATCATTAATGATGGTTACCTTAAAGTATGTCCTGCCAAAATTCCGGTGGGGTGAACGTTTTAATCCATTTGTTGTGACTGTGTAAGTGGCTGTGTTGCCCCCTTTTTTGGATGTTGCTTGTGTTTTAGGACAATTCTCACTTCAATGCGTTGGTCTTTTGTGGATCTTTTGGGGTTGATTTTAAATTTTAAATTGGCTAAAGCAATAGGTTAGAGGTGATCAATTTCTGGAACAAGCACAACAATATATGAAGTAGTTACAACTTACAAAGTCTAACTAACTATGATGACATAACAAAGCAGTTATTTAAGTTGTTCCAGTAACTTCCTGTGCGGGTAACTTGATGGTAGAAGCTTTTTCTTCTTTACCGTGTGTTCTCATTCTCTGATTCAATTTCTTTCAATAGCCAAACTTGATTAACATATTGCAAGACTGCTTTGACCTTATCTTCAGCAACAATTTCTCAATAATACTAAAAATAACTCCAAAACTGTCATTTGAAGGTAGACATGACAATGGGGCGGGGTGGAGACGGGTTTTGTCTTCCATATCCTTATCCCTTACTCTCATATACCTACCCATTACCCTACCCATACCCAACGGAGATGAGAAATTGAATCTCTTCCCCACCCCCAATGAGTTCGGGTATTCCCTCCTCGTCCTCGTCCCTGAAGTAAATCAATTTTTTTTAATAAAAAAGGAGTTTTTTTTTAAGCTTCAATGGTAATGTTGTAATGCATTATCCAACAATTTGTGTTCATTTTAACATTTCCTTACCGAATTATCGGTTGCTCCTTTAACTATCAATGAAAGTTCTTATATCATGACAATTATCAAACCAAATAACTTGACATATCATTATCAACCCCCTCAACAAAAACAAAAACATGACATTTCTACATTGGGGAGGGTTTGAGTATGGGTTCGGGGTGGGTACATATATCCCCATTACCCGTCCCGTACCTGTTTTTTGAAATCAGGGAAAACCCAAATCCATATCCAAATCCAGTCAAATCGGGGAAAACCCGTCAAATCAGGGTTGGTTTGGGCGGGTACCCATGAACACGGGTTTTGTTGCCATGCCTATTTGAAGGAAGTTTTTTAGCATCAAATTGGTCCTCAGAAGAGACTGTTAGCGAGATCGCTTGAGTTTCTTTTTGAAGATATTTTACAATAAGAGTTATTGTTCATGATTTACATTATTCTTTTTGTTGTCATTTAGGTTTGGTTTCCCGCTTGCAGGAAATTCTTAATAAAGAGAACATTTTGAGTTGATATTCTTTCATGATAACCGGTGGTAGAATTGGGTTTTGGCAAGGGGAGCCACCGCCACCCCATCTTAAAAAAATAATTATACCCTTCAGTAATAGTATTTTCCAACGTCCCCACCCCAATGTCACCCAAGTATTTTCCTCGGTAATATGAGTATTGTCAATTCTACTTCATTTCCTCCCTTTTCTGTGTTGATTCTTCAGTTTAGAGAGCTATCTCCATCTCTCTCCACAAACCCTAATTTTTGTAAATTGTAAGGTAATATGAAATTGAATGTAATTTCCTTCAAATCTTATTCTTCTTTAATGATTATATATGTTCTTTAGTTGATTGCCATGAGTTTTCCATCTGTTGTTGTTAAATCTAGTTGATTAGTGATTACGTGTCTTGTTTGCTGTATGAAATGTTTGGTGAAATGGGTCATCAAAAAATTTATGAAAGTTTGTGTCTTTATGCTAAAATGGTGGTTGGAAAGTGATTTAGTGTATAGTTTTTGTTCATGAGTTTTGCATTTGATTTAACTATGTTATGTTTTTCTTTTAGTACTATGTTGTGTTTTTCAATGTTCTTGGTTTAGGAACAATAACATATGTTGTTTATTCAAAGCAGTTTGATGAAAAGCCTCTTTTTCCTTTGCATTGAATCAAAGCCTCTTGGTTTAGGAACAATAACATATGTTGTTTATTAAGTTGCGGACTGCAATTTAGAACTATCTTTGATCTATCTACTTTTTTATAAAATAATGAAAGATTGTACTAAGTATTAAAGTTCCCTCCGAATTGATTATGCAGGGGAAATTGAAGCCTAGCTCCAAAATGCTTGAGAATGTTGCCGGACAGAAAGTGAAAGCCGATGAAATAGCAACAGTTAAGGTTGGTTTTGAGAGGCCTAATGGTGTCAGTGAAAGCAAACCAAGTCTTATTGGTTTTGCAAATAATGGAAATAGCACTGCTCTTGCTAGCAAGTAAATAGGGTGGTGTGAATTGGCATTAGAGTTTACCGCAAGGTTTTAAATTTAGGACATGTTACATTTTTTGATACTGCGAATCAAATGTTGTTGATGCAGTCTGAATCGCAGTTACTTACAAACGCAGCGACATCAAAAGCCATGATGTCACAGCTCAGATTGCGGTCAAATAATGACTGCGTTTCAATTTTTTTATTTTGACGGTGGGATGGCGGCCACCCCAAACATTTTTGTCTGGCTCCGTCACTGATGATAACTATGGTGAGTGTTTAAACATTAAATTGGACTTGTGCTTAAACATGTTGAAGTTGTTGTATTGCATGCATTTTGTTTTTATTTAAAATGGTACTTTTATATTATGTTTTTATGAAATCTGATAATATAAAAAGATTATACATAATATGACCCAAGATTAGATAAAATAAAATATGAAATGAAATAAAATAAAATAGTCTTCGAAAATAGTAATCCATTCCAACAATCAAACATGTGTAAGAATAAAAAAGATTAAACTCAAGAAAACAAAATTTTTAATTTGAATTAATAACAGGTTATAGCAAAATTAAATAGGCCATAGAAGCCTAATTACGTTGGTGGAAAGATCTAATGTTGTTGGAGGAGGTAGGAGGAGTTGGGTGGTTTAATAGGGAATTGGTTATGAAGGTGGACAACGGAATGGGGACCCTTTTTTGGAAGGATTCTTGGGCGACTACTTTGTCACTTATGAAAATCTTTCCGCGCCTTTTTTCTATATCAAGTTGTCAAGATGCGAAGGTGGGGGATATGTGGCGAACGAATCTCGAGGAAGAGAGGCGGCGTTTTATTTGGCGTAGAGAGTTGTTTGTGTGGGAAAGAGATCTTTTAAATACTCTTGTTGCTCAGTTGGAAGGCGTTGTGGTAGGGGAGGGTGTGGATTGTTGGTCTTGGAAGCAGGAGAAGGAGGGGGGTTTTACCGTAAAGTCAGCTTGTTATACTATACTTCAAAGTTTGTTGTTTGTAGACGAGGTTTTGCAAGAGAAAAAAAAATAGACTTATTCATGGTGCAAGAGTAATTTACTTGCGCTATGTTAGACAAAGCCAATAAAAGAACCTTTGACTTAAGCACAACTTGCTGCAAATGCCGTTACATCCATTGTTCATACTGCTGAGATGTCAATAATCATCTTCTGCAGAGATCGCAATCTTCTAGAAATTAAATATGTGAAGTTCTGAAGAAGAAACTTAGCCTAAAAAATTCTATTAGTAAATAACATTGACAAACTTGGCTTATAAGAACTGTAAAGGCAACTCCAAATAACATTAATAATACCAACAGACATGTTATAACTATTATCTTTATTGGTTCTATATTTCTTCCACTTGCTTCTTCCTTTTCTTTTCAAACTCATCCCCACCCTTCCCCTCCAAACTCGAATATGTTGAAACACTGCTGTAACAACAAGTTAGTTCAGTTTACAATTACAACAATACATCAATTTCAAATTAGACTTAATCATAATTACGAAACTGGATTAAAAAAAATTCCAAATGATCAAGAATCGAAATGTGTTTTCTATTTCTTTTTTAAGGTATGTGTTTAATGTTCAATGTTGGCATAACCACTCTCACTAACATGCTTCAAATTACCTGCAAATACTTCGTATATATTACAATTTAGTTGTCAGATGGTTGATTGAAGTATAGGATATTTTGTGCCAAATATATTGCAAATGCAGATATTACAGATGCAGGTAATAATGAATTTGGAAACACCACCTCTAAGTCATTCATATATAAGACATAAAAAATATTTAATTAAAATATCAATATAAAAAAAATTACAATGTAAATCGCTCATTATTTGCCACATCATCAAAAAGTCTGACTTTACTCCTAAACACCTTAATAGTCATAATAGTGCTCACTACCGAGGAAAATGAAAAACTTTAGG
>Ga0315914_1005496_pt1 | contig 18387 bp, 13 predicted proteins | sample MpolenodulesMG_FD_203920 | JGI IMG/M metagenome (GOLD analysis project Ga0315914, IMG submission 203920) | Medicago polymorpha root nodule microbial communities from Los Angeles, California, United States - elongated nodules | ecosystem: Host-associated > Plants > Roots > Nodule | place: USA...
GTCTCTGACTTTGGGGAGTGACATATTTTTGTCCTATATTTCGTATTTTCATCCCGAATCAGCTCCTAATCCTCTTTCTTTTGCTCCAAGACTAAATCTTTAGATATTTGTTCCTGAAATATAATAATTTGCAATTGAAGTAAAATAATTCAAAAAGGAAATAATATTTAAATAAAACTAAATCAAATCTAAATAAAATAAACTCAAATAACATATTAAAAATACTAATTTATCGACTCATCACTATGATAGACAGAAGTGGCTTTGAAGTTCAAAAGGTTTGGAACCCCAAAAGCTGCTACTTTCTAGACAATAATGAGCAAAACATCTTATGGGAGTCGGTCCATTGTCGCTAAAGGTACTCGTCGTTGAGACGAGAGAGGAAAGGTGCAAACCTTGCTCAAAATTGGAGGATAAGGCCGATAAAGGGAAGGACGTGTTAACCTTTATAGGGAACGGAGGGAGTAGGAAGTTGAGTTGCGTCACGACTCCTAATTGGTAACTACCATGTATTTTGAAGGGAAACAATAGTTTCTCTGGGCAAATGGAGAGTTTCCATTAACCTTTCAACTGCAGAAGTAGTGCCCCTCAAAATCTTGAAATCATGGGGAGAAAGAAAACCTGAAATGACTACTCTTAAAAGTCATGATTAGTGTGACATCATGCTTTGGAATACTTAAATTATTTCTCAAAAATGCTAATTCTCTCCTTTGACTATATTCAATCGAAAATGGCATTTTTTGGGGCAATTTGTTAGCTGGTATTTTCACCAACCTCATTTAATGTGGTAAACTTTAGTTGACTTTTACTCTTGCATGAATCGAAGTCATTTCTTCAATCAAAGGAGTTTCGACGAGATGTTGAACTTAGCGTAAAAAGTCTCAAAGTATTGAAGTTCGACAAGATACGGAGCAAGAGACGAACCCGTCGAAGTCAAGCAACTGCCTTTGAAGAGGGATGATTCGAATTTCAAAAGGGAAGCAATTTCCTTAAGGGAGAATGTGGGAAAGAAGCGGTTGTCTACATGGAAGGAGTGCTAATAGTGGGATTAGTTTCTTTCCACTTATTTCCTATGTATAAATAGTAGTTTTCCATAGGGAAAACAGGTCGCAAATCACCTATGCTGAATTCTAAAACACTCGAAGTACCGGCGCGAGAGAAAAGAGTCATAAATAATGTATGTAAAGGATTTGTCAAACCACCTTTATTTTTAATGCACTTGCATTTGTATTTTTTCTTTAATTCACCTTTATCGCTTTTAAAACCTCTCGAAAGACGTCACATGGTCTCGTCCCGTTCGTTAAGCAACCTACGAACTCAATGAATGCACAATATATCATAGGATCTCTGGTTTGGTCCTTCTTAATTTCTTGTTATAATCAAAATCAGTCGGTATTTGTTTACCAAAAACATCGGTAATATGTTGTTAGGGAAATAGGATTTCCCTAGTTTTTTATTTATAAAAATATAAGATCAATATTTCCGGTCAAAAGAATATAATCAATATTAATCGATTTTTATTTCTTTTATGAAATCAATATTTAATCGATGACTTTGTATATATCATGGTCATTTTTGTTGTTGTTAGTAGGAAACGAGCATGGGAACATGACACTTGTGCTTGGCCGGTTGACCTTATGGTCTTCGTAGAAAAAAACAACATTTTTGGTTGGCATATATACATATACACACTGTTTAAAGCGCAGACTAGTGAAAGGGATGTATATTGATATTTCCATCATATTCTCTTGATAGAAATGGTCATTTCACCTTATCCAAGATGAACATTGATTTGATTGTTTTTTTTGAGAGAATGGATTTGATTGTTTTTAAAAATAGGGTTTTGTTAACAAGTGATTTCGATGCGTTTTTTAAGCATTTTAAATTAAGCAATTATGCTTTAAAAAAAGTTAAATATTTTGATTTCCAATACATTGAACACATGTAATTTCATAAATACTTACTATTTATAGTTTTTAAAAATAATATCAATGACTCAATTTCAATATTTCATTTCATAATATATGGGAAGAAGTAAATGGTAAATAATATGATAGAAAAAAAATGATCATATTAATATATTGGTATCGTAAAATGACTTATAATAATAAAACACAATTTTTTTTTAAAAATGACTTATAAAATGTTTGTGAAATAATTTAGCACGATTTCTAATACATTATTCTCATAGTATCCCTAAGAAGGTAGTACTTGGTCCTAAAGTCATTGTGATTCAACTCACCTAAATTTTTTAAAGACAAATTTCATTACTCGGGCAACAAAGTCACAAAAACCAACCGACCCATAATTTCAAAAGAATTGAATAAAAAAAAGAATATTGTTGCAGCTATAAAGGTAGTACTCCACCCGTCTCACAATATTAGTCGTTTAAAGTTTGTGCACGATTAATAAGAAAATGATTAATTGTGTTGATTGCAATGATAAAATTAGTAGCATTTACTAAAGCACCCTTATTAATTGTAGTTAGTGAAGTAGCTAAGTTGGATGAAATTCAATAAATAAAGATATAATAGTGGAAAAAAAAGTAATAAATGCTGCATTTGTATTGTAAAGTAACAATTATTTTAAGAAAAATAAAAAAACTTAAAAACAATAATTGTGAGACAGAGAGAAGAGTACTAATTGGTAAGAAACTTATTGAAATTTATGACATTGCAGCTACAGTGTAATGTTAATAATTTCTGCAACATGTTTGCAGTATTGTTGATGCAGCTAGTGTACGGTAAATGGTAAATGATCAATTCATTCATTGCATCTTTCTACTCTACTATAGTATTTTTATTGAGGCACATGGATGCAGTTGAACCAATATATACAAGTATTAAGCAGATACACCCTCCGGTCATTATTATAAGTAAAATTTAATATTTTAGGTTCATTCAATAAATGACGTATGTAACTATATTAAAGATCACATGCATCATTTATTAAATGAATTTAAAATGTCAACTTTTTCTTATAATAATGATCAGAGGGTGTATTGTTCTCCGCTTTCACATAGTAAGAAATATAGTTATGGTGTCAGAAAAATTTTAAACCGTGGATCTTCAACGCAAATGCAGAACAAGAACACAGCCATAAAGGGTCAGGAGGTAGTAGTTACTAGTAGTAAATATCTTCAGAGTAAAATTGCTTAAAGTAACTATTCAATTCTCAGGCTTTAATTGATGAGAAACCAACTATTAATTTTATGGAAAATGTTAACTTTACGGCACAAGTTAAAAAGTTAAATATAGAAATAATTTTTTTGGAAATTGTGTATTCAACATTACAAAAGTTTAGATATTTATACTTTCAATACAAAATTTATTTTTTATTTCTTTTTATAATTTCTTAACTTGTGTCCTAAGGGTACAAGTTAACATGACCCTAATTTTATTATTGAATCCTAGATTTAAATCATTAGTAGTCACTTATTTTAACTCATTCACAATTGTTATCCCTGTTATAGTATTTACAATTTTAATCCTCTAGTTTTAAAACGTGTGACAATTTCTTTAAAAAAAAAAATCATTTTAGTCCCTGACTCTGCACCTCGTTGTCACAAAGGTTCCTGACTCAGGATTAAATACAAAGAAGTTCCTAACTCTGCACTTCTGTTATTACTATAGCCCCTACCGTTAAATAATTCTGTTAAGTGATGATGTGACATATGTTTTACAATGACATGACATATGAGGTGTCACAAGGACTAAAGTGAAAGTAATAAATGATCATTTTGGTCACTGAACCAAAAATGGATATCCCTAAAATGAATCTCAAATCCCTAAATGTAATCTAATTCTCTATTTTGTTCAAAATCAATCTTCTATTAAACACAAAATTATTGTTAAGTCTCTCATTGTACATACTTACTATCAGTTAGGTCCATGACAGTAAACTTGTACTCTCACTAATGTCCATGACAAGTTGTTAGTTCAACAGAATGCTACCTACTGATAGCAATAAAACATTAGTGCAAGAAGGAGGGATTGCAACATTTGATTTTGTGTATCTGTGTTAAAAGCTTGTAAACTATTATAGCACTTGCAAAAATGATTCTATAATTAAATACCAATATGTTTCCATAACATAACCATTAAGTCATTACATAAAGGTCAACCATAGGTAATCAATAGATTTCACCACATTTGGGCATATAATTCAATAAATCTTACATAATGATTCAACAAAATATTAAACAAAATATTGCACTACAATTATTCTTATAATTCAGCAACTTCAGTACATAAATAAGCTAATGAACATCACATAGTTGACATTAGACCCTTTGTAGTAAATATTGGAGTCTGCGTGAAAGATGTAAGCATTTGTTTCTACTTCTTGTAAAGCAGGGAATAAGACCTTGAGCATGAAACGTGTGACAATGCGCGGATCAAACTTTAGAAATGTTTGCACATCAAAATCATACGATACTCACAGGTATTATATATATGTTGCTATATATGATCATGCAAAACTATAGATGTTATAGACTAATTAATTATATATTTTTCGACCCGAATCCCTTTTATAGTTGCTTCAAGCAATAGGCGATGTCGACTGTAGAAGTGATGGATTGGCAGTTACACGTCGTGTTTGATCTCAAACATTTATTTTTGGATCTGATGGTCGACAGACTAATTTGTGTCACAGACTAATTTGTGTTAAATCCAAATTTGATGCTCCCTCCTGCCCTTGTTATAAGAAGGGTCATCTTATATTGTGCCTTTATGGCACAAGTTAAGGAGTTTAAAATGGAAATTTAAAATAACTTTTTTTATTGAAATTATAACTTTTGAATATTTTAATACATTGAATGCACAATTTCTAAAGAAAAAAAATTTACGTTTAGTTTTTTAACTTATGCCCCAAAGACACAAGTTAACATTTCCCTTATAAGAAACAAAACCAATAAACATTAAAACCAATGCAATTATTAATTAAGGTAACTTTTTGAATATTTTTACAAATATACCATCATAAAAAATTGTGAAACATTAATTACATCCACTAATGTTAAAAAGAGAAACATTAAATGAGGGGTGGAAAAGTCTTTTAAACAATAACTATATCTTAAAAGTTGTGACATTATCTTATAAGCAGAACCAATTTATTTATTTTTTATAATAAGGACCGGAAAGAGTAATTCAGTAAATTGCACTCAATTTTTATTTCTCAATAAAAAATTCCAAAAACTATGTCTTAAATTTTCAAAAATAAACTTTTGTATAAAATTTGTTTGAATAGTAACAAAGCGGATATTTTTGTTGTAATAAAAAAAAGGAAATGTTAACGAGTGTTTCTATGACACTCTTTAAGACCTATAAAAGGTGATTTTTTTAAAAAAAAAATTATGTAATCAATGCATTGCAATTCAAATATTTGACTTTTCTATGAAATAATTTCTTTTTTTGTATGGCTTAAAGAGTGTCCACGGCACCCATTAACAAAACCCTAATTTTATTTTATTTTTGGATATTTTTGTTCAAATGAACTTAGACCTTAATGTTTGTAGCATCATGTGTATTTAATTAGAGTAAAGGTTACTTGATTCGTATTTCTTCTTGGAACCCCAAAGTTCTCAATTCCCGTCGGTTAATTTCAGATTGGGAATTTGGGATATAGAGGCAATAAAATGAAAGATACAAGTGTTACCTCCGTTGTAATAGTTCCTGAAGTACTCACCTCTAACAACTACCAAAGATGGAGTGTTTTTATGAGAAATTATCTGATGGGGAAAGGTTTGTGGGACTTTGTTGGTGAGGCTTCTTCACTGGAAGAAAATTTTGAGGAAGGGAAGCATTTGAGCAACAAAAATGGCAAGGAGATAGAAACCACCCCAGATATTGAACAAGGTTCGTATCTAATCTGATTTAAATCTAAATGTAAGGCTTACCAACAAACTCCCACACGTGCTCTTTTTTGCTAAAATATCTATCTAAAATATTTGAAAGGTCTGGGCAATGCTTACCAAAGTGTTTCTAAAGTTGAAAGAGAAGTTTCTTGGAAGAAAAAGAATGCGAAAGCTTTGCATATCATTCAAATATCATGTGGAAAACACATTCAGGATGAGCTTTTTGATTTTGAAACAGCTCGCGAAGCATGGAATCACTTGGATAACATACACGGCAGAATTCAAAAAGGGAAACTATATTCATTGATGGAAAGTAAGTACGTTTTTAAATTGTACTTAATTGGTATAACACTGATTTTTTTCTTTCTTTCAGAATTCAATTTTTAACGTTGTTAATAGAGTACACGTAAATAATTTTAATTGGTTGTGAATAATTTATTCTCAATTTACTGAAGGCAACCTAGAGAGTTAATTTTTTATTTTTTTATAAGCAAGCAATTTTATTAAAAGTCAATCCAGAGAAATCATTATTAGATTTCGCACCTTCCTTATTCTTAAACCAACCCTCATTTAGTTTATATTATTGAATGTAAATGACAGCTGTATTGGACGATAGCCTTGGCCAACAACAGAAGAAACTATTCAGGAAGGTCGAGAGAGGTGTCTATATTGGAAACATTGATACAGATTCAGACATATATATAAAATCCGCTGCTGGTAGGACTCTTCTTCATGCTGCAGTAATAGCTGGAAATTTGAAAAATGTGGAAAAGTTGGTGAAAGAAGGGAAAGACAAGTTAGTACATATGCAAGACAATCACGGTGACACAGCTCTTGCTCTTGTTGCTCGTTGGACCGGAAACATTGATATGGCCAAGTGCATGGTAGAGAGGGAAAATGGGTCCAATGAAACTCTGCTAGAAATGCATAACAGCAAAACAGAAATCCCAATTCTTATAGCTGCCGCTAATGGTCACAAGGAACTCACTACCTATCTTTACTCCAAAACCCCCTCCAGAGTGTTCGACGATTCACAAAATCGAATATTGCTTTTTGAGCGATGTATCACGGCTGAAATATTCGGTAAGCAAATTTAGAGTTGCCGTACAAAAAAAAAGTTGGAATATTGCGATTTAAAATTTAAAGTTGTTAGTTGCACACTAAGCTTGGTAATGCAGATTTATGATCTAAGCAGGGATATTAAGATATTTAAAAAAATGGTTTTATTTATTCTTACTCATGTCCTTACATCTCACTCGGGGTAAAATATATCAAAATTATAACTATCGATTTATTTTTTGTTAAGAAAAAATAATATTCGTTCGGTTCCTATTTAAGTGTTTTTTTAGAAAATTAACACCAAAATAGCGATGTGTATTTTTACACATTTTCTTCATGTTATACCCTTATTTTAATCCACCAATAAATTCCTATTTTTTTGCACACACCTTGTTTTTCCAATAAATGTAATATGTTATTTTTCTCGTGACAAACAACTGTCGTTTATTATACCCTTATTATTTTTTTCTCCATTAAATTCCTTTTTTCTTTTTGCGCACTCTGTCTCTCATAACAAACAATTGTCATTTTTCTTCTCTCAAATATGTTATTTTACTTTGCATATGAAATTTTTAACAATTGTTACTCATCTTATTTATAGAATTTTAACTATTCTTGGAACCATTGTTTGTAACAAAATTTGGTTTAAATTTGAAGATAACAAGAAACAAACTTTGTTTTTAAAAAAAAACAAACTTTGTTTAAAAAAAACTTTAGTTTTTCAAATAAATAACATTAATTAGTTTTATTAAAAAATGTTAGAGTAATTGACAAAGGGTATAATTGGCAAATTATATCCTTAAAATACCAAAAAGACAGTTAAATAGGAACAAAAATTTCACCCTAAAAAGACACTTAAAAAGTAACGGAGTGAGTACTTTGGAAGTAGTGTATATAATATTAATTAAAGAGTACAATTGAAAAGAAAAAGTTATTATTACATTGAAAACTGAAAGTGACATTCATTTTAAAACATTTTTTTTGCAGAAACGACAGTCATTTTGAAACGAAAAGAGTACAATTAATCTATATTGTGTATGTATTTATTTTTAAATGACAATCTTCATTTATTTTTGTAAATGGAAAGGATCCTAACTCCCCACTATCTCTTTTAAATTCAACTTCTCGTATTTTCATTTTTTTTTCTTGCTCTTGCGTGAGGGGATCAACATGAGTAAGTTTCTTTATTGATAAAACTTGGTAGAAAATTTTCATGTGTGCTTTGGGATAGACGTGGCTTTGAGTAGATGTGTCAATATCATGAGGCTTTGAAGTTTTGGCCCCAGCTCACATAGTAAGGGGGCTTGAAAATTCACAAGATTAAAAGGTCCACGTTTATACAAGCCCACAAATAAAAAAATCAAAAGGCCCCAAGACCCAAAATTTCTATAAACATTTTTGTTTACTGTAAAATAAAAAATTTTACCGTAACCTAAAAAAAAAAACTTTTTTTTTTAATGTAAAAAAAAATTACCGAAAAAAAAACTTTTTTTTACCATTGAAATAATTAATATGAGGCTTTTTTAGGCCCACAAATAAATAGATTTTACAGAGGGTTTAGCCCCAAATAATTTTGAGAATTAAGGGGCTTTAATTTAGTGGGCTTGGTGGAGGCTTTTTTGAATGAGCTTTGAAATTTAGGGCTCAATTGACACCTTTAACTTTGAGGTTACTCTGCTGGTACAGTGGTGATCTGTTAATTGAAGCCTCGCCCAGAGACCTTGACGAATTAAATAACATTTATATGTATGCTTTATTTGAGCTTATTTATTTATTTTCCCTGAACTTCTCTCTTATTTTCATTTTTTTTCTTTCTCTTGCACTTGCATGAGGGGATCAACATATGAATAAGTTTTTTTATTGATAAAAATTGGTAGAAAGTTGACTTTTCACATGTATGGTTTAATATAGATGTGGCTTTGAGGTTACTCCGCCAGTTCCATGACCTGTTTACTGAAGCCATGTCCAGGGACCTTGACGAATCAAATAACGTGTTAGTTGCATTGGCTAAAACACCTTCCATTTTTCCAAGTGACAACCGATTTGGACTTCGAGAACAATTAATTTACGATAGTAAGTTTTCAAAATTTGAGTTTTATTATGTCAAACTTCCTCCGTTACAAATTACTACTCTAAGAAAATATAGATTAAAAAATAGAGTAAATTACACTCTTTTTCCTTAAGAGAAACTTGAATTACACTCTCATCTTCTTTTATGTTAAACTATACACACCATTTCCTTTAAAAGTAAAATTTATACTCCTCAGAGTCTTATAAGATGCTTGAATTACAACTCCTACCTTAATAATTAAATATGCAGTATAATTTAATCTATTTTAACATAAATAAATATTTTTATGATAGGAAAAAACTTAGGTACAATTCTTTAGGTGTTTTTCGTATGGTTCTTAACTAAATTCACCATGATTTCCTTAAATCCATAATTCACTCAAAATTTCTTATCTCCAAAAAAGTTGTATTTTTAGTTAAGAACCATACGAAAAGCACCTAAGGACTTGTACATAAGTTTTGTCCTTTATGATATATACTAATTTTAAACTACTATTTAAGAAAAATAAATTCATTTCTTTATAATTTAAATGTTAATGATAATTAAATTTAAATATTTTGCTATTGATTTTATAATTTAGAGTATAAAATTAACTTTTAAATAACCATGATTTATTGTCTTTAATAATTTTTCACACATTTTAATTTTATTTTTGGTTGTTTCATATTTTATTATAGGGTTTAAAACTATACGTTAATGAAATTGTGAATAAAAAATAGCGAAAAATAATATGTATTCAAATCTTGATTACATTAAAATAGACCAACAATATTACTTTTCTTTGAAGTGTGTTAGATCATTTTTTTGCTAGATTATTATAAATAAATAAAATATTGAGGGAGTAAAGTGTAGATTGTAACATAAAAGGGGAGAGTAATGTAATTCAAACTTCTCTTAGGGGAGGAGAGAGAAAAAAATTCTAATACGTTTTGAATAAGATTAGATGAGAGTGTATATTATAACATAAGAGGGGAGGGGAGTGTAATTTACTCTAAAAAATATAGTTAATATTGTATTAAAATGTAAATTATTTTACAAAAATAAATGGGTTGAAAATTGAAAAAAGATAAAGTAATAAATAATAAGGATATAATAGAAAAATAAAGATTAATGATTTCTTAATATTGTAAAATAACATATACATTGAAAAAAACAAATTTTGTCATAATGACATGTAATTTGGAACGAAAGAAATACTATCCGTTAATCGATGTACTCTATCTTTCTTTTCACATAACACAATTATCCATGTTTGTGTTTTTAGAAGTTACCAGTGTATCTGGTATTGTTCAAGTTAGACGTACTTTTCTTTTAAACACCCAAGGAAATTTTATTAAAATACACACAACAAAGAACAATAAGTACTTTGAGGGTGCAAATATTAAATTTGTACACCATGCATAAGTTAGGGAAAATTAATTTTTAAGCACTAGATTAAATGCAACATTGACATGTCCTCGTGGGTTTAGTTCAGTTGGTAGGGACAATCCATAATATATGCAGAAGTAGGGGTTCGAACTCCAAATACCCCACTTATTGATTTTAAAAGTTGAATCGCTACATGACCCAAAAAAAGGAACATTGATCTTTATTATAGTTTGTAAACATATATTTTTCTTACTTCTATCTTCAACCTATGTGTCATCTCCTTCTTTTCACCACCACCACAAGGGGCGGATCTGGACTCACAATATCAGTGAGACAATGTTTTTTTTTTGTCAAATAATTAAATAATAAAAAAAAAATTATAGGCCAAGAGCAACATGACATTAAAAAGAATAGTGTCCAACTAGGTTCGAACCCTATTCTTCTCTATTGCCAATTGCTCATATATATTATTAAAAAAAGGAAAAATTACATAAAAACTAGGGGGCATAAAACCTGACCCAGTCAACAACCCTGGGGAAAAACAAAAAACAGTGAATTCAACCCTAAACAATTCTAACAATTAAGTGTGGGTTTAAAGTTTGGCTAATGAATCGATCGTCAACACGAATCGAATCACGTACCATCAACTCCCTGCAATAACGACAACAAATATTGACGACTCTTTCGAGTCCATACAGTCCCATGTCAAGCAACAAGATGGTTGGGATACTTGAGAATGATGTATGAATCGACTGTAAACACAGACCGATTCAAGAACCAAAAGCCCTTGCAACAAAAACAACAGCTATATCAACCATTTCGAGTTCGAACCAAGCAAGATAGGTGATTAGCCCCGGACTATGATTTTCAAAATGGCGAAAGGTGATTGTCCGCCAACACAGAATCAGAACCACGGTTAGCCACAACTTCCTGCATCTAAACCCCAACTGCAACAAGCTCCAACGGCCCTTTCGAACCAAATTTTTCAGCCAATTTGCATGACAATATACAGTCCGTCGGGGAAGACAACAGATTGCCCAATAAAACAGATAGGTCCATGAAAACATTCAGACAAATCAATAACCAAATTTTGAACCACGCATCACAAATCTGCCATCAACAAATCCATAATTTCAGCAGAATCACGACGGTAGCCTACAAACTACCGCCGTTGAAAAACAACCAAAAATCGACGACGATGGTGGTGAGCGGCCAACCACCGCCGTTTAAAGGAACCACCAACTGAAATCCCGATCCGAGACACAGAGGTCTAAGAAAAAGAACGGAGCAAACCAGTGGCGAAGGGGTCACCGGCGGTTTCAAAAACAACCCCAAACGGGGAGTTTGAGGTGGTGACGCGACGGAGCTTCTGCAGATCGCACCACCATCGCGTACAACTACATGTCGGCGGATGTGTTTGGTTGTTGAAGGAGAAAAGAGATGAGTTAAGGCGGTGGTAGGCCGGAAGTTAGAGTTAGGGTCAATACAAAATTTAATAAGATGGTATACTAAAAATAGTTGTAGCAATCAAAATTACAAAGAAAATAGTCTATTTTCCATTTGTTGAAAATTAACTAAAATTATATCATTACTAATTGTTCTAAGAACATCTCTTTCTATATAGGTTACAAGAGATAAAAATATAAACATGTGTACAAATTGCACAAAAAGTTATTTGCGTATTAAATATGAGTAAAAATTTAGACATGTGTATAAATTAAAAAAAAAAGGTCATATTATTAATATATGTGTAAAAATATAGACACGTGTATAAATTACGAAAAAAAAATATGTCTCTGTATTAATATATGAGTAAAAATATAAACATGTGCACAAATTGTACAAAAAATTATTTCCGTATTTAATATGAGTAAAAACATAGACATGTTTATAAATAAAAAAAAATAGATCTTCTTACTAATATATGTTTAAGAATATAGACACGTGTATAAATACAAAAAAAATATTTCTTCGTATTAATATATGAGTAAAAATATAAACACATGTATAAACATAAATGAAAAATTAAGTGTCTTTATTATTATATGAGTAAAATTATACAATGAACTGATCATAATTTTTTTTTTTAAAATAAATAAATTTGGACATGGGCTGGTGTGACACTTGCCACACCATACCTTGGTCAGGTCCTCGCCTGACCACCACCAAACTCAATAGCACTGCCACCACAATACATGAATAACATAATTAACAAAATAAGCTATATTAACCAAACATTTTCTGAACATGTTATTCAATTAATGAAGAGGCAGATGTTTGCAAAAAACAGTTTAAACCACCATCCGGAACCACTCCTGAGCACAAACTAGGACCTCCAAAAAAATAATATGACGGCCACATATAGGTATATTGGATATTGGAATGATTTTTTTTGACTAGAAAAAATGGAATATATTACTTACGAAAAAAACATTATGAGAAGCGCAAGGTGTGCCACAATAGAACACAAGAAGTTTAGAACAAAATACAACACAGCCAACAAACTCAACTAAGTTGCCAAAACCAACTAGGCAACCCAAAAACTTACAAATCACCCAAACACTCAAAAACCAAATTAAGTACATAATAGAACGGAGAGATTTGGAATTACCACACAACTAACCAAATTGAATAAAGTGACAAACAAGGCGAATCAATAGAAGAATACTTAATTGAATGTCTAAGCTGGTGCCAAACATAACCAAAAATTGGACAATCTAGAAAAAGGTGAGCCTCCGATTCAAGCAGACCACAACCAGCCACACATAATGGAGAATCCTGATCAAGAATGCCTTGCCTGAATAAATTGTCCTTTGTTGGAATCTAGTTGCGAAAAGGCGTCAAGCAAAAACTGAAACTTTCAAAAGGACTTCCTTATGCCAAATTAAATCTGAGATGTTGGAATGATTTAAAGTTATAATTAAAAATCATTTAACAACACTAGCATTCAGACGGGTACATAATGCCCATCTGTCCGCTCTTTTTATTGAGCCAATACAAATAAATTACGACCAATATTTTTTATGAAATTTTGATCAAATTATTTTGATTTTGATTAAATTATATGTATAGATAATGTATATTTTGAGCTCCTTAAACCTTCAAATTTTTAGTCAATTTTCAATATTTCTCCACCTTGACTATAAATTGGTGATGATGTCAATTTAACTGCCAACCACCATGATGCTTTCTCCAATAGGGAATTACTCTTCAACAAAGTTGATGAAGTCTAAGAAATGCTTGAACCTTGATATAGGTAATGACTTAGTGAACACATCCGTCAGATTCTCTTCTGATGCAACTTTCTCCACCACAATCTCTTTCGATACATTCATGTCTCTCACAAAGTGCAAGTGAATGTCAATTTGATTTGTCCTCTCATGATACACTTCATGATTCACCAAATGGATGACACTTTGGCTTTCACAATGTATTTTCACACATTCTTGAGTAATTCCTAACTCACCAATCATACCTTTCAACCATATGGACTCCTTCACCCCTTCAACATGGATAATGTACTCCGCTTGAGTTGTAGATAATGCCACCATGGATTGTTGATTTTCCATCCAACTAATAGTCGTGCCATAAAGAGTAAACACAAAACCCGATAAAGATTTTCTTATGTCTACATTGCCTGCATAGTCTACATCTATCTACCCCTCCAAAGCGTCTTTCTCTTGAGCTACTCTTGTTTACTTCAAATTGCCTTTCAAAGACCCATTCAAATACCTCAACACACACTTCAAAGCTTGCAAATGCACAATACTCGGATTTGCCATAAACCGACTCACAATATTGTTTACCCGTGTTTTGGTTAAACAAGAAGGGTTGACTTTGGTTATTACAAGCAGGACCAATCCAGAAATCCTAGGACATGTTGTGCAAAGTTTTTTCAGAAAGTGAGTGAGAGTTCATCAGATTCATAGGTTGCTTTATGAACAAGACGAATTTGGGGTGTCTTTCGATAGAAAAAATGCAAGTAAATGTCAAAGACTTTAAAATTTAAAACGCATAAACTTAAAGAAAATGTAAATTGCATTGAATTAACGTAAATGTGGTTCGACAAATCAGATTACATACATTCTATATGAATCTTTTCTCTAGACGCCAGTACTTCGAGTGCTAGAATTCAATAAAACGATTTGCGACCTATTTTCCATATGAAAAACTACTACTTATACATAGTAAAATAACTGGAAAAAAAGTTAACTACCACGATCAACACTTCTTCCATCGAAAACTGCTTATCCCCCGTTTTCACTAAGGAAACCGCTGCTTTTGGATTCAAATTCTTCCCACCTCAACATTAACTGCTTGACTTCGACCATTTTACATTCTTGGCTTACGTCTTGTCAAACCCTGAAGCTTTTAGACTCTTTCACACGCTAAGTTCAGATTCCGTCGGAATCCTCATGTTGAAGAAAAGACTTTGATTCTTGAATAGTCAAAAGTCAGCAAACGTTGACCGCATTAATTGAGTCTGTTGAAATTACAGGCTAAGAAATGCTAACCGCATAAGCTAAGTCTGGTCTACTACAAACCATTCCACACATGATGCTTCCAACCTCACTTTCATAGGGAGTACCACTACAAGAAAAATTGTTATTTGTCAGGGACATGTGTGAGGGGCATCAACTTGGGAAATTTGCCAGGGGTAGAGACACATGTACCCCTGGGAAAGTACGTTTTGATAGATTTGGGTATGACAGGGGTTAACCACTGGGAAATTTGAGGCAGGAAACCTCCCTTCATTTCAAATTAGTTTGAAGCTGAGTGATGTGACATAGCACATTGGCTGTCTGCATTTTATCAGGGCCTAAACCAGGGATTGCCTCTGGCAAATGGAGAGAATCTTTTAACCCATGTGCATCCTGCAAAAGCATCTCTACACCACATGGGCGTTCAACATTTTGCCAGGGCCTAAACCAGGGATTGCCCCTGGCAAATGAAGATATTTTTTAGTATAAATTCAGATGAACATATTCCTTCTCATTCATCATAAACTTAACAAAATTTTCATTCTTCTTTCTCATATCCTCTCCTCCATACTACATTCTACTCTTTATTTTTTCTTCTTTCTATTTTCTTCTCCTCATTCATCAAAACAATTTAAAAACTTCAATGATGTGTTATAAACTCTCTGCATTTCTCCTAAAAAATACTCTCTTCATTTATGTATAATACATAATAATAGATTTAAATAATACATTCTTCTTCTATTGTTCAAAAAAAATAAATACATTCTTCTTCTAATTATTTCTACTCCATTATTCTCCTTGTTTTTTCATATTATTTTTCATATAAAGTAATCATAGTTAGTTTTTATTGTTTGGAGAGTTTATTAATGCTAAAAATTATTTAAAAAACCTTTTCTTTTATTTTCAAAATTTATTTTTGTTTAATATTTTTAGCATTTGACATATAAAAATTTGTTATTAAATTTAATTTAAAAAATGTATTTTAATGTGTTATGTTTGTTGGAATCATAGTTACTATTTTTTTATTAATCATAGTTATGTTTTTTTCTAAAACATTTTTAAATGCTTTGTTTTGAGAGATTTTTAAAAGTGTTATTAAGTTTAAACTTTTTATTGCATATTTATATTCTTTTTATTAATTAAATTTAAAATTATTTCGAAATTTTATTTATGCTTAAACGCACTTTTGGCGCCTATGTTTGCCATCGTAGCAATTTTGGCCCCCTGACAAAAACAATGCAATTTTGACACCCTAATTTTGCCATGTTGATGGAAATATGCGTCAGAGCAGGAGTGCGTCAGAACTATTGACAGGAGTTAAGACAGGGGTTAAACCAGGGGCTTTGCGAGGGATTTTGCCAGGGACGCGCCCCTCGCATGTTTCCCAGGGGCTAAAGTCCTGGAAAATAATTTGCGATGACTTGTTTTGCAAGGGATTCCGCCCCTGACAAAACCCCTGTCAATTGTCCGTTTCCCAGGGCTTTATGCTATTTTGTGAGGGATTTCGCCCCTAGAAAATTGACAGATTTCTTGTAGTGTACTTTTCATCTCTTTCTTCTCGTCCTCGAATTGAGGACATTGTTTCATGGATAACTTTGTGTGGTGACCCAAGGGAGTGCTATCAGTTTTAGATTTTGACATTCTAAAACGCTCCACTACCGTCTTCAAATAACTTAGTTGGGATAGGAAAAGTTCGTCTTTGTCACGGTTCCTCAAGATATCAATTCCAAGGACTCTCTTTGCCGGACCAAGATCTTTTATCTCAAAGTCACCATTTAACTTTTCTTTGAGCTTCACATTCTCATCCTTGCTAGAGCTTGCCATCAAGATATCATCCATATATAACAGAAGGTAGAGAATGACTTCCTTATCCTTCTTTAACCTGTACACACAAGAATCATACCCACTTATCAGAAAACTGATCTTCAAAAGAAACTCGTCAAATCAACGATATCATTGCATATGGATTTGCTTCAACCCATACAAAAATTTCTTCAAAAGAAACACCTTAGACTTGTCCTCCACAAAACCTTCCAGTTGTTCCAAGTAGATTGTGTCTTCAAGGTCACCATGTAAGAAAACGGTCTTTACATCCATTTGTTCCAACTCATGATTGAATTGATTCACAATAGCCATAAGAATCCTTATGGAACAATTGTTAAAGAAAAATCCTCTTTTAAATGTTAAAATATTTTAAGGATTAACAAACATATTTAAATCATTTTATCTTGCTATCTACTAATCATTTTTGTGAGAAATGTTTCAACAAGAATGCTCTCAAGAACAATCTGGATCGCAACATCTCTCTCCATGCCATTTACGCAAAAAGTACAAGAATGAACTTTATCTTGGTTGAACTTTACATCATTAAGATCAAGAATTTGATTGCATGGATTTTGTCTCACCAAAAGAATAATCATTTGACTTGATTTGGTAAAAGACAAAAGATACTTATGGGCCTTAAAAAGCATATTTTACCCATTAAGGAAAAGACCCATCTCAAAAAGCTAGTTGCACACATACGGCTTGCATTCACGCGTGAAGCCTTCTCCTTTTTCTAGTTGGAAGTTTCAGAACGTTCTGGAAACATTCTGCATGAGCTAAAAGTCATGCTTTCTCTCCAAACATCATTTTGGAGCGCAAATCAAGTTCAAATTAAAGCAAGGCAAGTTGTTCTATGTAGTGGGCAACGTGTCTCTCATTCCTATAAATAGAGTAAGACTTTGAAGACAAAAACCAAGAGTTTACAAATCAAAGTAATCATATCTCAAGTGAAATCAATATTATCTCACAAGTCTTCACGAAAACAAACAAGCTCCTACTCTCTCATTATATTTTGGATCATAATCATTTGAGTTTGTTTTTCACCATACTCTCAAACAAGTGTTGAGAAATCAAGATCCAACAAAAATCTTTCATCACACAAATTGTAGTTTAATTCTCAAGTCTATTTGTCATAATAGTTTGAGAAAGAATTTTAGAAGCATGCTGAGGTGGATAATACAGAGTGTAACAAACTGATCTTATGTGATCAATAACATATAGTGCTAGTCAGAAGTTTTTGTTAGCATGATAATATAGTGGATAATCTCACATGAGGTATGGGAACTGGAAGTAGCCGGTTTTGCTGAACCAGCATAAATCTCTTGTGTTATTCTTTCTTCCCCTTCTATTATTTATTTTACACTACACACACATTAATCACAATTATAATATTTATTATATCTCTCAAGAACAATCTGATCCTTATTAATTAAATTAATCCGGAGTGCTCTGGTCCTAAAATAACCTTTAATATTATCTTGCATTTTAATATAATCATTCTCCAAAACAATCTGATCCTAATTAATAATTAAATTAATCCAGAGTTTTATGGTCCCACATTTATCATTAATATTATTTTATCATTCTGCTCATTAATATAATCATTCTCTAGAACATTTTGGTCCTTATTTAAACTATTTAAAACACGTTAACTTTAGTTAATCTAAAGCTCCTTAATTATGATAAAATAATTGTTTACCATAAATTTGTTTATCTAACCACTACCA
>Ga0315914_1005497_pt1 | contig 18385 bp, 14 predicted proteins | sample MpolenodulesMG_FD_203920 | JGI IMG/M metagenome (GOLD analysis project Ga0315914, IMG submission 203920) | Medicago polymorpha root nodule microbial communities from Los Angeles, California, United States - elongated nodules | ecosystem: Host-associated > Plants > Roots > Nodule | place: USA...
TTGGTTCGGTTCGTAACAATTAATTACGGTTAACAACGGGTGAAACCATTGCAGAATATGATTGAATGTGAGCAGTTCTACATGTTCCCTCTTTTAATTTAAATAAATCTGAACCACTTATTTAATCTATTGGTGTTTTTCTCGTGGTTCACCGGTGAGGGACCTAATTGGACCCTCACCCTAGAATCCACCACCAAATTGGTATTTTGGAATTTTTTACGAGAGAGTTCATTGGAAATACTGATCACCAATCAATCCCCTCTCTAATGACTATGGGCCCGTTTGGATTAACTTATTTTAGAGCTTATATAAAACAACTTATGCAAATAAATAAGTTTTTATGTATTATTTATAAGTTTTTAAAGTAGTTTATAAAAAAACCGTTTATGAAGATACAATTTTCGTTAGTAAGAGTTTATAAATTAAAATAAAAACTTGTTTATTTACATAAGTTATTTTTCATAAGCTCAAACCAAACGGGGCCAATACATGTTGCATGGAGTAAAAATAAATGGATTGTTAAGATTTCACTTTCAATACATAGTAGTACACTAGTACTACATTAGAGGGCATGTGCAAACGTCCTATGAAATTTGTCCATCTAGCTACCAATTAGTTGCACTGAAGTACCAGATTTTGAATATATTATAAACAAATTGGCATTTACATAATCAAGTAATCATTACAAACTTCACAAAGAACTTCCAGTCATTAACATTTTTCCAGGCTATGACCCAGTGTCTAAAAAGATGAAAGCTGAAGTTGGACCCTCCAAAAACAAAAGTATAGTAGTAATATATAAAGTCATAGGAAAGTATAATATATAAAGTCATAGGAACAGAGATCTAGGCTGGGGTTTGTAAATTTGTAATCATTATGTCAGTTGAATTTCATTATAGCTACACTGAGAATTTTGTCTTGGCTTTGAGAGCCTGAAGCCTTATTATTTGTTGCATAGATCATATGCTGAATACTCATGTGCCAGCTGAGTCCAAAGGACACAAACCCAGCTCCCCTGCAGTCAATATGCCCCCAACACATCAAGATCTTTTAATCAAAATCAGATAGTCAAAATTTAAATTTAGTATTTTAAATTATAAAATTGAAATTAAAATGTGCACTTTTTTAGACCGTCTCATTTTAATCGAACGACTACTGATATCCTAACTTGTGAATGGGAAATTCACTAGGTGCTACTAGATTCCTCTATCCCTTGTAATTGATGGAGCTGACATAAATTAACTTTTTTTTGGTTGTGGTGGTGGGTGGTGCTGCTTGTTTAGTGGGTGTGGATAGCAATTGGCACTCAATGTGAAACATTACAACAACTATATATGATCGTGGCCTCGTAGTAATTCTAAATCGAAACTACTAGTATATGCTTCTTGGAATCCTATGCTGAAAGGGGACCCAAAATATTTCTGGTGCAATTGGAACTTTTAACTAGTGGAGACACATGCAATGCAAATTGTAACCACAATGTCTTAAATTTGATTTAAACTCATAGAAAGGTGGAACTTCAACATCAAAGGTAAGACAAGAATTTAGGACACTAATAAAAAGGGAAAAAGTAAATTAAATAAAAGACAAGCAAGTATCCTTCAGCAACTAATTAAGAAAATAAAGTCAACGACAAAAGTGAGCGGTGTTTATTTTTGAGAGGAATGAGCAGTATATACGTAGCTATGTGTTTTTATTTTTATTTTTAAGGAATATACGTAGCTATGTGTTATACTCTGTCCCATTTTAGGTTTTACAGTAACATATATTAAAAAACATGTTTTGTGTAACATGCACGGCCAGAATCATCTTACATTGTGCACACATGTTTTTCTCACTATTGAATCAACAAGTTACATCATATATTATTTAATTTAATTGTGAAATTTATTGATCAAAACTAATTTATATATGATGTAAGATTTGTTTCGCTTGTGCACTATAAAATTGACCTAATTTTTTTTTTAAATAAACAAAAGAATATTGTAACAACTTTATAAAATTATTAGATATGTTTATTTTCATTAATGTATAATTGTTTTAGAGTATTACACGTAGTATTAATTTGATGGTAGATTTATAATAAAACAGCTTGATTAAAAATAAAATTTGAATAAAACAACTAATGTTACATTAAATATAATTTCACTGTTTGAGTTGGATCAAAATGAACAATGATGAGGCGATGTTTTGCAAAATGGGCATGGTGTTTTTGTTGCTTTCTTTTCTTGTGTAGGTGTTCCACTATATAGGTGGAGCTTTGCCACATCTTCCGTGCTTTCTTTTCTTGATTGGTCACAAGCTTATAGGCACATAATTTTTTTTATCAAACAATGTAATGGTTGAAAATTCACATTTTTAAAATGAATAACCGCATATAATATACAATGTACATACCAACTGAGCTAAGTTCACGAGGACATTAAACACATCATTTAAACACACACACAAAAATACATTTCATTCAATTATTGAAAAATATATATTGTTGAGTTATTTTTTCGTTCTACCATATCTCAATAGTGTAGGTGTGGTTAAATAGAGTGTGAAATGCTTATGACTAAGCAAGTATTTTCAGCATTGAGGCTTATTTTGTCAGATTATGGTTGGAGAGTGATTTTTAAGTCCCCCTTAGGCTTTAAGCCCCTTAAAATCAGCAAAAAATACTACTGATTTTGTTTTTTTTTTGAAGAAAAAAAGAAAAGAAAAAAAATACTACTAATAAAAGTATAAAATATTTGATACTTATTTAACAGGTAATAATAATAATAATAATAATAATAATAAGGCACACCAAAAAATTATTACGTCATGCTTGGGAGGGGAAATGTGGGCTGTACTATCACCAACCTTGTTTTTTTTTTTGGGCAATACTTTTTTTAGGCAATACTATCATCCACCTTGTTAATTAGCACAAACATTATCATTTAATTTGGGACGTTACTAATTTAACTTTACTGGTAGTAGCTAGTTTTTATTTTATTTGAGGAATGGTAACTAGATTTGTGTTTTTTTTGGGTGAACGGTTTGTTGTGTTCTTTACTTCGTTGTATACATTCAACAATAAATAAATGATCTGGCTTATGAAAAATGTCTATTAAAAATATTCACAAGATAAAATAAAGAATGAGAGAACAAAAAATCTGAGACAAATTTAACATTTTTTCGTCATCTCTTATATATTTTATTCGATACAGCTCTAGGATCTATATAATGAATACACACATTGGTTCGAGTTCAAGTTTAGTAGTTGACTTAACACTAAAAGATCAAATAGATCTAGAAAGAAAGAAAAAAAAGAATATAATGTAGACTCATAGAGTATGATGAAGTTCCTAAATCCTATGATCATCAAGCTACGCAACCAATCAGTCAAATGAAAATATTGACTTCCACTCGAAATCTCTCTTTAGTATAAGTTAGTAAAACAAAAGTAAATTTACCTTTGGATGTAAATCCTGAATAATAGCTCTTTCATCAAACATAAAATCAAATTCTTGAGCTTCCAACTTCAATCGACTATTTTCTTCATAGCAAGGGGACATTTATATTATCTAAGCAAGGTGTTTTGGGTTAGTAGAAATTACCTGCAAAAATGGAAAATATATAAAAACATTTGATGAGATTTAGATATATATAAGAAGCTTCCTTCTGAATATTGATCATATATAACAAAAACAATATATAGAAAATTCAATTAATTAAAAAATATAACGTGTGCTGATGATGGATGTAGGAGATCATGAGAATAGAGGGAGCCCCCAAGGAGGTTTGTCGGAGACAGATTCGCAGAGCCCGTTTGGCTTACTGGCCACCTCCAATATATATATGATCTGGGAGGGAAGGGGGTGACTGGTTAATATTAATCTGTAATAATTAATGGAGGTGGACAGAATGCCAAAATAGCTGTGGAATAAACCATCTGACAAACCCTAGAGGCAGCTTATATTTTGAAGAAGTCAAAGGAATATTATGAGTTTGTGACTTGTAATGGATGATATAATAAAGATAAAGAAATGAGGAAGTAAAACGTTTTATATATAAAAATAAATAGTGGATAGCTAGCTTTTTCTTGTGGAAAAGAAAGAAAGTTGCATAAGCGTGCATGAACTTGTGTTATGTTCGGCGCTTCACTGTTTTGAAGACTTTTCATTCTATCCCCATGGGCGTGTCTCTACATGAGTATTCCTGTGTGTACATATACGGGCTACAGGAATTGTGTTACTGCAACAAATTTTATACAAATTTTATTTGTGTTGTTTATGTATACCGGAAGTATGAGAGATTTATTCTCATTATTAGACAAAATACATTATACAAAAATGCATTACAAGAATTCTCATTATTTTCGACAAAAAAATAATGAGGCATCTAATATGGATGTGGTCTAAAGGTTACTATTTTTAGTAGGTTTAATAAAATATTACATCTATTCACCATTATTTATTTTTTATCATGTTATCGCTACGAAGTTTCCATCGAGCAATAACTGATCTTTGTCAAGAACAGGTGAGGCACAAGGTTCTCTCATCCCAACTGAATTTTTTCCATACTCAAGAGCCAAGAATTGAATCCCTTAACCACTTGCTTAAAATGTTCAAAACCCTTACCACTCGATCCAAACAATTGTTGGTTCTATTCTCCATTTGTTTATTATTATAAAATTTATGTTTTATTAAAATGAATAGAGTTTGTCCTCGTGAGCTTAACTCAGTTGGTATGGACAATGCATAATATATGCAAGGTCCGGAGTTCAAACCCTGGTCACCACAACAAAACAAAAAAAGAATAGAGTCCACATTTAGACCACTTTTGAGAGATCCATATATGAACCCAGATTTCTATCTTCGATTTTGTTTGATTTTGAAAGAAAAAAAAATCATCTAAGATCTAATCCAAGCTGTTTTTAGATATTTTTTTTGTATCAGTTAGCTTTTTTGAACAAGTTTTGTATTGGTTAGCTATTTTAAGAGATTTGAACCACCATTTTTGAGACAACTTATTGGGCAAGCAAATATATACAAAAAAATGTAAGTGTTAGGAAGAGAACCAAAGCTATATAGAAAGAGAGTAAAAACACAATTAATGTATGAGACAGAGATTTATCATAATATGATTGTACAAACATTATTTCTCTATTTTAATTTGGATTTGTTTGGATATAACCACCTATTTTGGTGTCCATCTCGGGCGCAACCCTTTGCATCCGGTTATGATAGAGATATATTTTTGGAAAACTTCTACGGTACACTCACAAATTGAATTGTACATGTATTTTTGTTTTATATATTTATAAATTAATGATCATTTATCTATTTGACGATCATGATTATTGTTTGCTTTATTATTTTTTTTTGGAAAGGGTTGTTATTTGCTTAACTTTCTTGTGAGAATTTACTGTGAATTTTGACTTGCTACAAAAGAAGGATGCAAAATGGGCTAGGCGGCTGCCATGTTTCCCACTCAGTTTCTATTTACTTTGTCAACTCACTATTATAAATTCAACCTTTCACATTTATTCTGTAGTGCATTTTAAGTAAAAAGGAAAGAAATAAAACTATGTATACACGTTTAAAATAGCTTGTTTGAAGAGCCAAAAAAACAAAAGGCTTGTTTGATGATGTTTGGAATTTGAAGATCAAGACATTTGCAAAAGATAATTGAATATTAGTACTAGTAGTTAATCTTGTTTCATAATTTAGGGTCTGTGGTTTTTCATAATATTACGATAATCATTTTCTCTTACATAATCATCACACACTTTTGTGGAGTGTAAGACATCTTCATTCCTATGAATCATGAAGTCCAGGATAATATCAATAAGATCGTAGTTTTGAAAATTGTCGTCTTTCATCATCTCAGATGATTTCAGTATTGATTGGAAGAATATCAATAAGTACATTTTAGTTTTATTTTAAAACTTTTCTCGTGCTTTAAAAATATAAAACATATTTGTGACTATTTGAAACAAAAAATAAAAGAATGCACCTAATAATTTAAAAGTGTTTTATATTCAAACATATTTTCCTTCCAAAAGATATGTATAATTTGGGACAGAGGGACTAATTAACATCATTTTCTTTTTACAGTATCATTTATGAGATATTTATAGGTAACTTGTAAAGGATTTAAATTTAATGATTAAAATAGAAGGACTAGTATTTTGGTAGTACACTGGTTAGATTAATTAATCTATGTACAAAAGCCTTAAGAATCAAAGTTTTGGAATGGATGGAGACAGATATGCAGGATGAATGGATCTATACAAAAGCCTTTCTTAATTTGTTGAATTTTTTGGTAACTATAACTTTTCTCACCCTATCCATGTCTCGCACGCCCTATTTTTTTTCTTTCAAAAATATCTTTTAGATTTTCGGATTTTAAAATCCGAACTGGTGTTTTCCTTTGTTATAGGGTGAAAAAAAAAGAGTTTTTCACCAATTCGGATTTTATAATCCGAAAACCTCAAAAAATAGGGCATGTTGCTTGAATTTTTTGGATTATCGAATCCGAACACACCCTAAACACCCTTTCTCAAGGGAAAAACAGTTCAGATTATATACTGAACATGTTTGTAACATGGACAATCATTTTAAGAAAAATATTAATCTTCCCAACTCTCATCATGCTGTTTTAGGTCATTGTTCACTGTTAGTGAAAAATCTAGTTTTCGGGATACTTGATCAGATTGCTCCGAAACTTCCCCAGAAAATCAGAAGAAAAAAAAAATCAAGGATCAAAGACTCCCCTAGAAGAGACTTCTTATGAGACTCCGCCCCTCATAATCCAAAATTCCATCGTTTAGACCTATTTTTCATATTCTTAGAAAAATCCAAAAAAAATTGCATCAGTTTTATTTGATTTTTAGAATTTTGTGGTGGTATTTTTATAATTTTATTTGACAGGTTCTTAGAATTTTTTACTTTGTTTTTAAAAGCAAAATTCAAAAATGCTAAAATGGGAGAGATTCTAATTGCTGATTATACATAACCATATTTCGGATTATAAAATCCGAATTTACTTTTGATGTTTTTAGATTTTATAATCCGAAAACCCGGGGGCATTTTTGGAAATTTTACAGGGTGCGTGAGATTGCAATAGGTTGGGAAAAATGTTATTCTCCCAACACAAAACACTCCCTCCCAACTGAATGGACGAAAGTATCCTTGCGTTAGTTAACTTACGTAAGATACTTTCAGCGTGAGTTAACTCACGTATGTTATAAGCTAGCGTGACTTAACTCACGCACCTTTGGACGGTGGCGTGACTTAACTCACACTTCTTTGGTCGGTGGTCTGAGCACATAAAACACATTTTTGGGACGATGTTTAGTTATTCAATCTTGATTTTACACGTTTTTTACACGTTTTTACACGTTTTTTGAGTGCATTAAGTGTAGTTATAACCTATGTAAGCCATTCCCCTTATAAATACCCTTTTAAACTTCACCATTTCTCACACCATCATCTCACACTCTCTCCTCCTTTTCCTTCTCCGATATTTGCATTGTGTAAAAATGTCTCAGAATCAAGGTGATGTTCAGTTGAAAAATGAGTGTGAGAAGAAGAAAGTAAAATCGACTGTGACATGACACAGAATTGAATGTGATGGTTCCGTAAAAAAAAAAAAAGCAATTGGAAGGTGCCGATGTACAATCAGTCCAGGTTTAGGAAGAGCGGAAGGACTTGTTATTTTTGTCCTCAACCAAAAGCAGATGCCCAGAGACCGTCGAGGACAACCCAATTGACTTAAGTGACGATGGAGATGATTAAATGTAATGGTTTGTAATAAAGTTGAAAGTTTTTTTATATTTGACATGGCTTGTAATTTGAATAAAGTTGTGTATTGAATAAATTTGAATAAAGTTACGTATTGAATAAATTCGAATAAAGTTGCACAAGTAGACAAAATCAATTCAAAAAATACACAATTTTATTTATTTGATTTTGGCATCTACATTACATTTTCCCTAAATATATATATGTGGTATCATCATGATGTTGGATTTAAGTTATATTCGTGAAAGTTTGCTCAAAATGTTGAGATTGAAGTGTCTTATACTTAGTGTAAAGATTTGCAGCGCCCGTTGAAAACTCAAAAGAATGGATATAACATATGCATTCTACCTAATGAGTTGTACAAATTTTCCCATCAAAATCCTTCATATAAGATGAGTAGGGATGTAAATGAATGCATTCCAAGAGGTTGCTGTGAACTTAATCTTACTTCCCTACTAACTGACAAGTTTCAATTGGCAGAGGAGCATGATCAAGTCCAAAACATCTTAGAGGTGCTCCCTTATGTCCCACTCATCTTATACGAAGGAATATGATGAAAAAATTGTACAACCATTAGGTAGAATACAACATATGTTTTATCCATTCTTTTGATTTTTCAAAGGGGCTTACAAATCTTTACATTTAGTATAAGACACTTCAATACCAACATCTTCAGCAAACTAACAAGAATTAAACTTAAATTCTAACAAAATAAAGACACTACATAATAATGATGCTACCTAACAATAACTTTCTAGCAAAATCAAACTGTTTAGAATATCGTATGGCGATCTCAGCAACGTAGCTTCCATCTCAATTACTAGGAACATGCATTCCTTATAATATCTGGAAAACATGCTCCTTACACAGTCATCGTCTGTCAGCATTATCTTTTCGGTCTGCAAATAACCAGGACGTGCATACTGAAGGTCCTTCACCCTCCCTGTGTCTCCGGGGTTGAGTCCATGATTGATTTTGTTCCGTTGATCCTTCAGATCCTTTAACGTGATATCGACCCGGACCTTGAACAAATGACGGTTTCCACCGTTGAAACGTACTTGAGCCTTGAACAAATGGTCCATTGTTTCAGATCAACACCATAAGAAATTAAACAATCAATGAAAAACTCATTCTAATATTTCATCAAACACTTGGAGTGAAAATTATACATAAACCCTAAAACTCATAACTACAACATAAACATGCAAACATCTAAACAATTAAGAAATATAAGTCATTTATATGTGAACATTGTATCATTTCTTGCCAAAAAAAATTCTAATTTAAACTATAATTTAAACAATTCTCCAATTGACTTTCACTTCAAAATAATAGCCACGGAAATTTCGACATAGTATCTTCTGTATTTTCAACATTTCCAAGATTTTAATCATATGTATGAATCTTATATTCTCATCTAGAGTTTCAAAATGACATATTTGCATGCATGAACTTGGCATAAAGAACCAGATACTCCCATGCACTCACTGTTAATCTTTTGGAATTTAAGCTCTCCCACCTTAGAGAAAGACATGCATCCATTTGCACACAGTTATTTCCTTAACCTCCGTTGGTTCAAATTTCGAAAAAATATCAACATTCCTCACTTTGGGATTTTCTTCCACCACAACCTTGTGACACCCTGTCTCCATCTTAACCAACTTCCTTTGAGACTCATGTGCCTTCTCAACAAGATCACCACACTGAACATCATACTTCTCAAATGAAACTTGATTTGACATCAAGAAATCATCTAAAATATTTTGAAGTTGAGTATTGTAATCGATGTTGATCACCTCTTTCTTCCCTTCACAATTACTACCTGGTTGATTTGCCTCATAACAACCACATCTTTCATTTAATAGCGGGATTTTTCTGTCCAAATATTTCATCTTCAAAGATAGCATATATTTTTCATACTGCAACGTAACAATCTCTTTTATGTCATAGAGGCGTAACCTATCTGCTAACTTGTCTATCATAGTTGCAAAACTTGGATAAACTTTTTATTAGCACAGTACAATGAGAAGAAAACGGAGAGCATAAATCATTTTTTTTTCTAAGTTTTTTTTTTCAATATATAAACAAAAATATAAATGACAGAAATCCTAAATAAAAACAAAATTGTAAAGTTGAAATGATTCAACAGTCCCCGACAGCGGTGCCAAAAACTTGATAGACGTTTGACAAGTGTACCAAAAACTATCGAAGTAATAAAATAAATTCGTATCCACGAGGACTGTGTTAATCTCAATTTAGCAATAAAGTAAATATTTATGATGTATAAATTATTTTGTTTGGATTTGATTTGATTGCATAAAATTAAATAACATAAAATAAAGATTCAATTAGAAAATATAGATGTTAGAAAATATGAAGAGAGATGAGATCAGGTTTTTCGAATCATCTATGTTCTCCTAATTGATATACTGCACCTATTCTTATGAATGATTTTCTAGTTTCACGATAGTTAACAAAATAGTCCTAATCAATCCTTTGAGTTAGGACCCTCTTCTCAAACTACAACCCCTAATTCCTTAGGTGGTCTAATATTCTTTGAAGGTTTTATGAACGTTAACCTATTATCACAAACAAACGATTATCTATTCCTAGACTAACCATGTTTATTAGAACAATTCAATTCTGTCTAAGTTGAAAGCAAGGGTCAGTAGTCATTCATTCTCACTAAAACATGTTTATATTTGATCAGGATATAAAAAGCATTACGAACAATTGAATTGAATAAAAACTAGATTGTCATTTACAATAAATAGAGTTTCACAGCAACATGGTTCAATTAGGATTACAAAGAATCATCTCAGACCTAATCTCTAAGAGATTTAGCTACTCATAATCGAGTTTACAAATAGCATAATCAATAATGGAATCAAAATATACATGAACTGATAGAAGGTTGAAGAATTCGCCCTCCTAGCCGTCTTTAGGTCTCAAAATCGCACTTGGCCCTCTCCAATTCGTAGCCCTTGTCTTTGGAATAGACTTCAGCTTAAATAGGCACAAAAATTCACCTAAAATCGTGTCACGTTTTAAGTAAATCGTGACACGTTTTCCTCTGAATAACAAATAGCTGAATTAGGGTTTCCTCAAATCGTGTCACATTTTTGCCATCGTGACACGTTTTCCTCAATGTAGAAAGCATGTTTTGGTCTTCTAAAACCGTGTCAAGTTTTCTGCCAATCGTGACACGTTTTGCTTCTTTGCATTTTCTTCAGTTTTTCTGCTCTTTTTGCTGCATAAGTCGCCTTGTGAACTCCAATTTGTGATAAAAAAATACTTATAAAATTACGTAATGACGAGATGTCATCATCTACCTAATATAAATCTCATACTAGGTGCACCTAGGTCGTCGTCATTATAACCATAATCTTCAAAATATCATTCTTAAAACACAATGCTAAAACCATATTTCACAACAAAGCGAAACTTATTTCAAAATATGTATCATCAAAACTCAATCGAAAATCTCCTACTTATAAACATAAGTAAATCCAAATTTAAATCCAATTCAAAATTCAAATCGCATACAAATTATTATCAAACCTTTCGAAAATGCATATTTCAAAACCACGTTTCACCACATCTCAGCACAACTACGAAAATACATACAATCAAATTCTCCGTTTCAATTTCTCTACTTTATAAATCACAATTAAAATCCAAATCCAAATGGATCGCATATTAATATCGAAATTTCGAAGAACATATATCTCAAACCGTATTTCTCTATATCTCAAAACTCATGTCATAGTATATGCAACCAAACCTCAATTTGAAATCTTTTGCTCAATAAGTTATAGATAGATCCAAATAGAGTATAGTTAAATTTGATGACTTTGAAATTATATACCAATGACGAGAAAAATGTTCAAAGGGTGTGTTTCTCAATTGGATAAATACTTTAACATGTAAAATCAACGAAATATCGATAATAACAATAATTAAAATAAGTGATAATGATCGTTATCAACTCGCTCTCCAACCACTACCGTAGAAGCATACAAAGCGGTTGCTTCATATCTGAGCATCAGTAACATTTTCCAATATTAGAAAATCATTCTAAAACTTTTATATCCATAAGTAACCATAAAATCCCTTAATTATATACTCTTATCTCTAAATTAATTTCCAAATCAGTCGACGTATATCCAAAGATACATTATTTAACATATAAATTATATATTTACCTCAAAGAGTCTTCATGAGCAACTACCAAAGGGTGGGTGTTCTTCTCCTTCCTTAGATCATTAACCATAACCCCAATTTTCTATCCAAAAGCACTTGTAACTATGAGATTGGTTTACCAATTTGTGCAATTTTACTCAAGATGGCATAGCTTGTAAGGAACACGGTGATTTAAATGAGAGAAGAAGAAAGGAATAAAAATGGTGTGGTTTGGTAAAGGATGATAGTGGAAGAAGAAGGAAGGACATGGAAAGTTCTCTAGAGAGAGAAGCAGAGAAATTTTGTGTGTGTTTGGTATCCTTTGCTATATATATATTGTTTTTTTCCTATTGTATTTAATTGTTTTTTTTTCCTTATGTTTTGTATTTTTTTTTTTTTTCAACTTATTTAAACGGTGTGTTTCAGTTGTATAGTTTGTTAGGACTAGATCAATGAATGAGATATACTTTACTAAATAGAAACAGAGTCTATTCTTCTGCACCTAAAAATGCATGCATGTTGTCATCCTATGAAGAAACGAGGTTTGTGTTCTCCTTCATAATTCATTTACAGGAATGTTTTACATTATTGCACTGTTTCAAGTCAGTTATGTTTGGCGGCTTCTCTTACAATTTTGTCTCCAAAAATGAGCTTAATCCAAAAACTTGGAATATGCTAGTATGCTTCATCAACATTATAATCATCATCATTTGTTACTATTTGTAAATTGTATATATTGGCTCTATTTATGCCTGTCAAATGTCAATATACCGTCTTAACCTTATTCAGACCAACATTGAATAGAATATAAAGGAAATACTCTAACCATATTAAGATACAAAAGAATTTATTTACATGATATGTGAAATCTTGAGGACATACTCAAGTAACTATTTATGTATTTAACCCAAAAAAATAAAAAATCAATGAAGCAAAATAGTTACACAAAAAACACTAAACTGGTTGGTTCTGCAACAGTGAGAATTTGAGAAGACCTTCAAGTCTTCAACATGCATAGTTGGCTTAAGACCTGATTCTTAAATTGAACATGTATGTAAATGGGAGCATCAGTACCAACCATTTCTGATGTATGTCTTTATAAGCTTTTGATTTATTACTATTAATATTACATACAACCTGCTTGTCTTGAAAGGAGCAAACTGTTTGATTCCTGCATTCAGCAAGAATATTAGGAAAATAAATATGATAGGAATATTAGGAGAATACTAGTAGCGAGTTATGTAGCATGAACTCTTCAGATTGAAGATGTGTCATGTGTCTAACATCGACATGAATCTTACACATGTATTTATTTCATCAGTTCTGTTTTGTAAAATTAGGACCGATGTCTATGTGCTGTCTATGTGCCAGAGTCGGTGTCAGTGTTCCATAGAGACAGTGTCTACGATGAACTCGAATTACTGAAAGGGACACCTTTTATATATTTATTCATATGATGAACTCAATTATGTAAGTGTTTCTAATTTTTGAAAGAATTTGTTTGTGAAGAACAAACATACCTTGATCCACAAAACATCACAACAAAGTTTGCACCTGAGCATGTTTCTAAACCAGCTGCATCATCATGGGCAAAGCTATATGCTGCAGGAAACACTTGTTTAAAAATCTTAGAGTAGTTTGAAGGCAAACATGTAGCAGGGTTTTCATAACTCCCTCTACAACAATACTCTTCATTATTAAACACACCACATGCATTCTTACAAGCAATAACGCTACCATTTTCCTTTAAAGCCAACTCTGATGGACAATTCTGCCTCAAATCTCCATCACAACCAACTGTGCTACAATTGCCACTTCCATTAATAACTTTTATTGCTATAGGCAAATCGAAACCATCTACAAGACTAACATCATAAAAATCAGGTTCACCAAGGGTAAAATCGGTAATTGTTGCAGGTGGATTTCCAGGTCCTGTACAGTTTATGTTTGTTCCACAACCACCTGTTTGGCATGTTCCATTGCCATTTGTGTCAAAGTTGCAACCTGTTCTAGCCCATATTCTGCCGCTCCATCCTACTGGAGCATATTCGTTGATTGTCCCGGTTTCAATGTGAAGCCATCACCACTGAGGTTATCTGTGCGATTGCGTGTTATTCCTGGCCATATTGTCTCGTTGCAAAAATTTACTACTGTGAAAGTCTTGATGCTTCCACATAGTTCAGGTGCTGCCAATCAATACATCAAATTATATACTAGGCGTAGAAGTAACAATATTATATATTTTTCTCAAAAAATACAAAGCTTGTTGTAATGCTTGATGACAAAAATATAGTAGAATTTGATTCAAATCCCATTATCGGAGGGCGTGTTAGGAGCAACAATAAGCTAATGATTATGACCTCTAAGAGTCATTTACACCTCATCTCCACCCAAAATCTTAAGGCATCGTATATACTAGTCACATTTCTTATATATCCAACATTTGGTGCATTCATAGTTGCAGCCGCATTTGTTCACAATATCAGGAATCACAATGTGTATAACCACAAGCGAGACTTAAAATTTTGATGGCAACGGAAAAATATTACTATTTTACTAACCAAATTGTGATCAATCACAGAATACTGTTAATAAAGTAAGAAATATACCTGAGATAATGATAATGAATATAGTGGTAATAAGCTTATGCAAAGTCAGGATTAGCCATTCACTGATGATCTCACAATTTCACTTAAATTATGTGACATTTAAATTCATATGAAGAGTTGTGTTATTTATGAGTAAGGTTGAAGAGAAAAGAGTGGAAGAATACGTGATGAAGAGAGTCTGTGAATACTTATAGCCCAAGAAAGCTTCCTTACTTAATCATGCAAAAATCAAAGGATACTTCGCCCCCTCTATGTCATACTCATATTCTAAGATTCTTTTGTTCTTCACCTTCACATTCTTTTTTCCTTTATGTTCTTTTTTTTTTCTTTCTTCTTTTTGTTTTCAAGTTGTCAAACCTGCAATTTTGTTACTTTATTCATGAAATATCATATTAACTTTTCCCTTCGTTTATATTTCAATTATCCTGCTAAAATTATGGGGAAAATGGAGAGCATTTATTTAAAAATGAGTTCACAATTTAATTAGAAACTTTGATACCACTGACACGTGTCGTTAGACCCTGATCGAGACTTTTGTCCAGCGATACAACTACAACTTGTACTTGGCCCCAGACAGAGACGAACTGCAGGCCATGACCCAGAATGATAATGAATCCTTCAAAGCTTATGCCCAACGTTGGAGAGATTTCGCCGCACAAGTTCGTCCCCCTTTGAAAGAGAAAGAGTTGGGCAAGATTTTCCTGAAGACTCTGGATCAGTTTTATTATGAGAACATGGTTTCAAGTGCACCCAGCAACTTCACATAGATGATGACCATAGGTATGCGTCTTGAAGGACGACTAGTCAAAGAAAGTGTTCCCACTAACGATTCCGAGGGCGAAGACCAGGAAGTGGGTATGGTGGAAAATCAGCCTCAACAACAGTATCCGACGTATCACCCTGTTGCCACTGTTATGCCAGACACCAATGCTGTTCAAAATCCGGGTTATCAGCTCCAGTTTCCACAATATCAACAACAGCCTCGACAACAGGCTCCAAGGACAAAGTTTGATCCAATTCTCATGAAATATGCGGAGCTGCTTCCCGATTTGCTTAAGAAGAATCTTGTCCAAACTAGACCACCTCCTCCGGTGCCTAAAAAATTTCCAGCACGGTTTAGAGCCGATCTCTCATGTGACTTTCATCAAGGGGCACCTGGTCACGATGTTGAGCACTGTTACGCTTTGAAGAATGCAGTTCAAGATTTAGTTGAAGACAACATCCTGACCTTCCCAGACTTGAATCTGAACGTTTAGTTGCAATTTGGTCGTTGTAGATGTTTTCTTCATTTACTCATCGGTTCAAATAATATGTTTGTTTGATGTTTTCTGTTTTTCAAAAAAAAAAAATCCTTTCGTCCCACCCGAGACGAAAGTGAACTTGCTTAGGGCTTTTTGCTTCTGGTATTTTCCATCATTAATGAAAAGGGTCGTTTTGATCCCAACTTTGTTTTTATTTTGTGTTTGTTCTGGAAAAATGGTAATACAAAAAACCAATTTTTTTTCTTCAATCATTCTTAAATATTTGCACAATCATAACTTATACTTGTCCAAATCAAAAATCAAATCATGCATTAATAAACCCGTTGAACACTTTAACCCTGTACTCTCTTCTGACTCTGAGTTTCCTGTATATGAAGCTGAAAGAGGGGAAAATAAAGAGATTCCCGACAAGATCTCTCGCATACTGGGGCATCTTAGCCGTCAAAGCTGCATATGAAAATCAAGAAGATTGTCCAGAAGATGACAATCATTTACAAAGACTGGCATGAGATGTTACCGTTGCCTCACATGGGTATCATGCTTCATTACATGTTTCAACAGGGGCAAGATATTTTCCGTGGAGGTCAAGAAGTTGAAACAAACCTCCAACAAGAAGGTTCGTCCCCGTGAATTACAAGAAGGAGACTTTGTGCCCAGAAACGTACTATCTTCCCAACCAGACTCCAGGGGCAAATGGACGCCTAACTATGAAGGCCCATGTGCAATGACTCTTGTGACTACAAATGGTGACAAACTCGCAATGCCGGTGCAGTCAAGAAATACTTTGTCAAAAAATAAAAGCTCGATAAGCTGCAAACCTGAAAAAGCGGCTCAGGCAAAAATGAGCGTCTCGGAGGACTGAAAACCCGAAAGGGTGGTCCAAGCAAAAATTAGAGACATGGACAAAAATGATTATCCTGATAGATTGAAAACCCGAAAGGGCGATCTATGCAAAAATTAAGGATCAAAAGACAAAGTACCTGCATCTGGTCAGGCGCCATCCACTTGGGGCATCCGGTCAAATCATTTTTTGTCATCTTGCATTCATAATTACATCATAAGCATTTCATAACATTTTAAGTCAAAAATGGTGTACTGTGTATTTAAGTCTTTTCGACCCGCCAAATCAAAGATTCCATCTTCAAATTTTCGGACGAAGAAACTTAAATAGGGCCATCTGTCATACCCCATTTTTGACCTAAGATGTTGGACCCTAATCGATCTCTGATGTTTAATTTTTTATTTTTATTTTATTTTAATTTTTAAGCTCCATCTTTTTTTATTAAGCCTTAAATTTGTTTCTTTTTAAAAAAAATATTCATTGTTTAATATTTTATTTTAATCATTATCCTTTTCTTTTTATTAGTCTTTATTTTATTTTTTTATCATTATTTATTTATATTTTGTCCAATGATAAGTCCAAAAATTTGTCTCATCTGCAGCACATATCCAGTTCACACGTTTCGGTTCCAAAATTCAGCAACAGATACATCTTCTTTCTCCACAAGCCAAGAGAATTCAGTTACTTTTTAAACCTAATCCTAACACTATAAAAGAAAACCTGCAAAACACAACAAAGGGACGACAAAAAAATTCACCAACAACCTGCAATTGAATCATAACCTGCAATTGAAATTCAGCACACATAATTTTCATCAGTTTTTTTTTCCACACTGCAACACAACAGTACACGATCTCAGTTTCACTAACAGAACCACAGTTTACACATAAACGCACCAACATCGTAACACGATCAAAACCACATCAACAAACCCAATCGGCCATTCAAGCCGATCAAATCCGAAACCCGTCATCCAAGTCCAGCAAAACGTCACATACGGCCAGAAAACCAAACCTATAACAATCAAATCCAGTCATAACAAAAACGGCGCCATCGACCTCAAGAACCACAAAACTAATCGAATCCCTCTCAACATCCAGGAGCAAGACCAACTCGAAGCCTGCATCCGATCCAGTCACGTCACAAACAACACGAACACCGTCAGAATCGAATTCACCGCTATACCAAATCGGATCCCGGAGGAATACTTTTTTCTTTCCCTTTTTTTAAATATAAGTTGTTTGGACGTACTTTTGTTTTAAATAAAATAAAAAGTAGAAAAGAAAAAGGCAAGGAACGTAAAAAAAAAATCAAAAAAAGAAGTAGAAAAGAAAAGGGCAAGAATCGTAAAAAAAAATCAAAAAGAAGTAGAAAAGGAAAGAGGAAGAATCGTTAAAAAAAAAAGGGAAGAAGAAAGTTTTTTTTTCAATTTCCGGCACCGGAAATCACCTCCGGCCGCCGGAAACTTATGAGACTCACCGGAAAAATAGAGAGAGAACAGAGGAAATCTGGTGAGAGTTTAGGTGTGGAGAGAGGATTTTGTTTTGAAATGAATAAAAAAAACCAGCTAACAGCTTTTATACTGACCCATCCAAACCGGTTCAACCCAAACCCATGCCACCAATCACTCAGCCCAATTTCGAAAGCCTGCAGGCCCACTCTGCTTTGCTGCCTTTTTTCGTGTTACTTCTGCACACCCCCCATAACACTGCT
>Ga0315914_1005499_pt1 | contig 18383 bp, 11 predicted proteins | sample MpolenodulesMG_FD_203920 | JGI IMG/M metagenome (GOLD analysis project Ga0315914, IMG submission 203920) | Medicago polymorpha root nodule microbial communities from Los Angeles, California, United States - elongated nodules | ecosystem: Host-associated > Plants > Roots > Nodule | place: USA...
ATGTTTATGAAATTGGTAGCTGCAGTGACTACATCACATGTTTTTTAGATAATCAATTTGTTGACATGTTAATTAGTGGCCTATATATATGTGATTCTCTTCTTTATATATTAAATGAATAATTGAGGCTGACTACTATTCATCATATATGTATCAATCTCATTAAAATTCATGGACACTTGTAATGATTTACATGTATCGACCGAGTTGATGACCTTCAAACTACATAGAGGTGCTACTCCCTTGTTGCATTATCCATTATCACAAATGAAAAAAAGTAATATATTGAATTGTGAGTGAAGAAAGTAATATTAATTAGAGTTATAATTAGAAAAAATAATTAATATTGCATTGGAAGGTGAAATTAATCAGTTATTTTATGATAATTTTTTTTTTTACAAAAGAGTCATTTATTATGAAGCAGAATGAGTAGCAAGTAATTTAGGGTAGAGATTTTACATTTATAAGAGCCAAACTTTTCAAAATAAAGTTAAACAAATTTAAATTTAAATATTATATCATTTTACATTTATAAAAGCTAAATTTATCAAACTCATATGTCTAAAATAAGCTATAAACTCATGTCAAAGTAACAGTAATCAAATGTTTTTTAGTCAAATAAACTTATACTCCCTCCGATGTTTATTATAAGAAGAAAAACATCAAAACCAATGCAATTATTAAGAGTTTTTCTAATTACACCTTAATAATCCCACTTACATGCAATTTAAGTATGACATATCATAAATTATAAGCTCAAAACCATATTTTACCAAACATAACCTTAAACATCAAAAGTTTGAGTAAATGAGAATTAAAGAGCAAAAGTAGAACAAAAAGTCTTGAAGTAAACGAGAGTTAGTTGGAAGTGAAAGAGAAAAAAGAAAAGCAGTTGAATAAAATCAAAATCTACATTGGATCTGAATTCAAAGAATTCCATCAATGGCACGTGCTGGTGGAATCACAAACGCAGTTAACGTTGGAATCGCTGTTCAAGCTGATTGGGAAAATCGTGAATTCATCTCTCACATTTCTCTCAATGTTCGTCGTCTCTTCGATTTCCTTGTCCAATTCGGTACATATCTATTTTCTTTGAAATTCATTTCATGTTTGTGTTTTTCTTTGACCCTTTTGCGTTTTTAGTTGAAATCTTATATCTTTTTTTGATGGGTTGTTGTTGTTGTTGTTGTTTCAGAGGCTACAACAAAGAGCAAGTTAGCTTCATTGAATGAGAAGCTTGATGTATTGGAGCGTCGTTTGGAGTTACTTGAAGTTCAAGTTGGCAATGCTTCAGCAAATCCTTCTCTTTTTGCAACTTGATTTGTGTAATGAATCATGTAATACAACTTTCTAGTAAGATCTCTTTACACCTACATAATGTATAATCTAAATGGAATTCTTGATCTGTTTGTCATTTCTAAATCAAAAGTTTAGTGTTTCATTAGTTTTATTATGTTTTGTTTGTTTAATTGTAGTAATTGATTTGCAATTTATTAGGTTATTAGATGGTTTAATGCATTGGTTTATTTGCAAATTTGCAGTAGTAAAATCGTTGCAATTCTCATATTTTTATCATGAAATAGTGCTTTTCAACTTAGAGCCAACTTTAGTAAAAAAAAAAAAAAAACTTAGAGCCAATTTGAGTAAAAATCTTTAAAAGCACTTATCAAAAGAATCTTTAAATAATTATGAGTTTTTTAAATTACAGCTTGTTGTTGTAGTAGTCAAAGTTACCTTCTAGATCTATATAGAAGTTCTCTCGTTTAACTTGACTATAAATATCTATAAGCTTGTAAGTTCTTTTCTATTAGTAAAAGAACTAAAAGTTTATTTTAATTGAGAAGTTCTTCTAAGATAGAAGTTAGTCCAAGTTAGACTTCAGTCCCTTTGAAATGCCGCTTTGTGTTTCATGGTATATAGACATTCCTTACGATGTAAACTTACATTAATATGCTCGACTCTTGTGTCATCTTTGGTTCATTTCGAACATGCTTGTATGCCCAACTCAATCGTTTGAGGTCTTCATCTGTCATCTTTTAGTAATGCAAAGAACACATCAATTAATTGGAGTTGTAGTAAACCTTTGGGCTTTGGTAGTACCTTCATTTTTGTCGGAAAAAAGTAAATGGTTGTACAAATTCTGCATAGAAATGTATCATAGTTGATAACATACTAATTTGATTATATATGCCATATGTCGCTACTGGATTTGAGGTTTTTCATATTAACAGTGAGTAAGAGCATCTCCCGTTATAGTACTAGTTTAGAGTTCTTATCTTTGAGTGGGAAGAATTTAACGACTTTTCACTCTTTTGGTGCAACTCTTTAAGAACTTACATTGGGTACCATTAGTTATCCCTCATCTTTATGTTTCTTTAAAATGGATCTACAAGTTATCTCATAATTATTTTGTATTTGTAAAGAACCGGTTATTATTTAAGAACAATTCTTAAATGCGGCATCAACGTCATCCACCTTCAATAGTGGAACTTGTATGAACTAGTTCTTACCTCTAAGAACCCCTATTAAGAATTGTCATTGGAGACGACCTAATGTTATTATATCACATTTTCATCTTCATTTTTTCCAGTTTGGATAAGAACTAAACCTTTCTTAACTATTGATAAGAACCTGAGCACTTGGATTGGCCTATAATAAGGGTTTTGGACTTTTGGCCATATGAATTACTATTTGATGTAGGACATAGACGCTCCCATAATATCCAAGTCCCTATCTATCATGTACCACCTCTGAGAGCCGACATCCTAGCAATTGCAGTTAGCTCGTCTGTAGGTAGCCCATTTTTGAGACACAATAACTAGTTCTGATACTATTTGGTAAGTACCCTAACAATCGTCGAGCACCTAAAGCTAATCGATGTGTGACATACATAGACACTCTATAATACCCAAGTCCCTGCCAACTATCTTCTGTTGCACACGATCTGCTTAATCTTGTTTGACTTGGATATAAAAAATTACATGTAATGTTCCTATTGTTCTAACTTGTGTACCAAATGCTACCATAATCTTCTTTCTCCTTTATTTGAGCTTGTTCTTGTTCTAACTCTCCTTATTTGAGTGTTTTTGGGAAACAATTCAACATGGAAGGAACAGTGTAGTTTATAAAGTAGAGTAACTTAGCATCAAATGTCAGATTGACTGCAACCACCGAAAAAACTGAATTGCACAATACTTACTGTAAAAATGAATTAATTACGATAATCAGTTGTTCAGTATAATTGTGTACGTCAAATTTTTCTGATGGGAAAAACCATATTACCTCTTTACTGTACCTGCAGGGTTCAAGTTTGCATTCTAATCAGATATGATTTCTTATGTGAACTTCTAGTCTTTTCACTGCATAACATAAGCAGATATGCAGTCACTACAATTTCATATCTTTTCTTCTGTACTGTCTTTAGCTCATTATTTCTCAAAATAAGAAGCATATTAAGCAGGAAGGAAAAATGAGGAACAAGAGTGCATGAATTGTTTGTCAAATTCAGATGTGGATAAATGTTTACTAAAATTTTCTTTTACTTCCTTTATCTGAAGTGGTAAACAAGATTTAATAAAGAAAAACCTTTGGCTAAATCAGGCATCACTGACAATTTATTATTGCTCTACATGGTCCCACTTCCATCCAATCCAGCTCTAGGATGTTTATTCAAATGTTGGTATCTATTTCAAGCCTATGGAAAATTATGTTCTATGATAGTCAATCTTGCCCTATACAATTCGAGAAATGGGCATTTTGGGAACCCGTTTAAGAAAAGGGTATTAATTGTTTTGCTAAATATTTTTCAACATAGTTGTTTCATAAAACATGACAATTTTTGCTTTCCTTATTGCCATTTGAGAGTAATGTAATCCCAAACTTCGATTTGTAAAGAGACAAGGTAATTGCTCTGCAGGCCCTTGAATTGCTCAAAATTTCGTGAAAATGAGCATCGGAAGCTAGCTTCCGATTCTCTTTTAAGTAGAACAAATGCCTATTGGAAGTTGCGTTCTGATAGGTTGAGCAATGTTGAGGGGTCTGTTGAGCTATCACCAAGAGACAATCACTTGAGCTGAAGACGCACAGCGGCAATTGCGGCCGTATTTTTCCGCAGTGACAACTTTCTTGCCATAACTTCAACCATAATTTAGAGCCATGTATAAAACAAAGTAAAAATAATTCAAACTTAATGAAAACAAAAAATAAAAACGGAAAATATTTTCGTTTCTATAAACAAAATAGTTCTACAACTATTTCCCATATATACGTGTTCCTCCTGCTTGACCGAATTAGTCGCAAGTCAGCCATAGTGTATATAGCTCTGTTGAAGTGTCTATAGACTAACTCGCAATCTAACTAGTTTGTGACATTTTTACTTTGGACTTAGCAATGATATGATATGGCTTTTAAATTATGCACCATATGGTTTCACTTGCATTTGACCCAAATTATTCTTTTCACCCATAAAAACTGGGGCTGAGCAAGAGAGATTCAGTTCCAAGAAACATAGAGTGGATGAAAATACAATCATAAGTAGTATTTTTCTCCTTTACCATTTAAAATGTGATATTACTAAAGCAATGATCAAAAACAAATCAAAAGAATTCCATCGACCCATTTACTATCTCGGTTGAGGGTGTGACAAGGTTTGGGTTGTGATAGTTGATTCTGCTGTAGATGTAGTTGAAGGCAGCGCCCGTTTGTCCATAACAATTGAGTAGCGGTTGGATCCTCCAAGGCTGTCTATGGATTTCATGTATTCAGATGCATTGTTTTCAATAATGAGAGCATCCTCCAACTCGCGGACAATATCAACCATGCATGGCCTATATGTTGAGTAGGGTTCTAGACATTGTAGTGCTACTTCCACAACTCTCCATAATGCTTCTGCATGATATCCTCCCTTGATGCCAGGATCTACAATTTCATCCACCTTTGATGCTCTTATGTATGGTTTAGCCTGCATGAAAGTTATGTGTTAGTACCTACTAAAATATATGAACCACTTGAAAATGATATCAGTAAAAAAAAAAAAGGGTAATGGATCATACCCATTCAACCAAGCTCCACTCGATCCGTGGTCTCTTTATGTTGAGAGGTTCCCGTCCGCTTACGATTTCAAGTAGAACCACACCAAAGCTGAAAACATCACTTTTTTCAGATAATTGCTGGGTTTTGTAGTACCTGCATATGGATAACGTCAGCTATTGTGAAATTTGTTATGTCATGGTTACTCTCTGTAACATGTGAAACAAATGGGACTAGGATTGTTAGATTCTTCTTCATCCCATTCAAATTCACATGGATAAATATCTCTTATCATATGTAGTCACAGATATGGGAACTTTAGTTTTTGTATGTTTATATATTAATATACACTTCAGATTCAGAATAGGAATATAATCAGAAACATTTCTTCAGTTTTCTGATGGTTCCAACAAACTTGTGTATGAGAAATGTATTAAATATTTTGCTCAAAGTGATAGATGAGAGAGCAGTATGAGAAATTTAGATTAAGACGGATTTAGAAGTTCACTTACTCAGGATCCAGATAGCCTGCAGTTCCTCTTACTTCTAGGGAAACATAACTGTCTCCTTCCTGAGGGGCGTATTTTGAGAAACCAAAATCTGCAACCTTAGCACACATGCTCTGATCCAGCAGTATATTGCTCGATTTTACATCCCTGTGTATTACAGAACGTCCTGGAAATGTGTGAAGATATGCCAAACCTGCTCAATCAGAAAACTTATGATCATTTTATTGTCCTCAATATGCTATGGACGAAAATTTTAGTGAAGTCATTTAAGTCAAAAACTGAGTTTATTATGTGAAGAATAAAAAACTTTAGGATGCATCATTTCAAGAAGTTTTCTTTATGCCAAAGTAGATCCATGAGGGCCAAAATACTTGCAAGTTGTCAGATTTCACTAAGTCAACGTATCTTATCAATTTCCATTAGCACATCTGAACTATCAGTCGCTCTTTTAGTAATTAGTATTCCCTCTCAAATATCTTTACCATATCATTCTAATCACAAGAAACCAATATGATTGTCCCTGTCAGTCAATATAGCCTCATCATTTTGCTTGTGATTGTCTCCAGTTTATTTGTTCAGTAGAGAAATTAATATGTATCTTATATTCAAGTGCCCGCGCCTGCGGCAAGACATAGTTATTGTATACGCCTCTCTTTTTTCATTGTTCATTTGAATTAGTTTTATGTTTTCATATGGAATGTTTAGATACAATTTCATGTTTTATCCTCTCTGATATGATGCAAGCTTAATTCTTAGTACATATGCACAACCTAGTAAAAATAAAACAACATCGTGGTACTTGCCTCGAGCTGCACCGAGAGCAATAGAGAGTCTAGTTGGCCAGTCTAATATTTTTCTCTTTGATGCTTCCCCTGGTATGAATTAAATTTCAGGATTACCGTGTATTAAAACATATCAGCTAAAAGAATTGTGAGACATTTACCGTATAGTCTATCTAGCAAAGAGCCATTGGACATGAAAGGATACACGAGAATTTGTTGATCATACTCATTACAGTAACCCAGAAGAGGCACCAGGTTCTCATGTTGTATAGCTGAAAGTAGGTTTAGCTGCATGATCCATCATAGACTAATCAGATGGTGTGATAGGAACCAAACAATTTCTTAAACTACTGTAGGACCAAAGTTTTAATTAGGAACATTTTGTGGGAATCTTATTGCTCTAGTAAAGTGATAATGCATATTATACCTCGTTATCAAATTCCCTGGTTCCCTGAGTTGATGTGGATGACCGCACTTTCACTGCCACTTCTTGACCATCGTCTAGAGTGCCCCTGTAAACAGAGCCAAATCCTCCTTCACCTATTAAAGTTTTGTACTGTTCTGTAGCCTGCTCTATATACTCCAAAGTGAACGGTTTAACTGATACAGACTTTATGAAGAAATCGTCTTTGCTTGGCAAAGAGAAAATTATATCTGCATATTTTTGTTGGAGAATGTCATATATACAGTGTAGATTAGATCCAACCAAACATGCTAAAATCATCACTTTCATCATAGTAATGATCCTCTACAGAAACTAATATCATCTATCATGATCATAAGTATTCTTTTTTCAATTGATATTCTTGTTATTGTACAGATGGAATATAAATTTGTTTGTAGCCATATATCTAGGAATTCGCACTGGATGATAATTTTTAAAAATATATTTATCTTATTTTACCATTGTGTAAAACATTATGTGCAAATTCCTGACTGAAATGCTAGTGTTACATTTTATTTGCTTCACTTATGTGTATATAGTGAGTAAATCTGTAGAAGAAATTAGAAAAGTTGATTTAATCTCAGGGTTATAAAAATCTTATTCCCTGTATTTGTAAACCATGCACTATGTTAAAGATAACACTTAGATCTTGTGATCTGAGATTGTCTATGCAGAATGATGTGACTATAGTTTTGGTTTGTTAGTCTAAAAAGCAAATATGTTACTTTAGAATGCAGATAGACATATGTTACAATAGATTATAAAAGATAAAATGCCTACTTGTTGCCATTGGGTAGGTCTTTCCAAATCCTTCCAAAGTAATTGACTTGTGTCTATAACGACAAAAAAATAGAATTCCAACAGCCAAAGTAATCAAAAGTGATCCACTTGTAATAGCTCCAATCACGAATACTTGTCCAAACTTTGGTTTTTTTGCTTTGCATCTCCCATAACTGTGAAAACAGAAACAAGTAAATTTTGATTTATTTTATTTTAAAAACTTCTATTCTATTGTTATGCATCAATAATACTTCATACTCTGTATTGATTAGGGAACTGTTCAACTTTGCTGTATCTTCGTCACTCATGTGTTGATTGCACCCAAAATATCTGGAAATAAATCAAATACAAGCTGAATAATTGTTGTATACTAAACATATACAACAATTAAAAATAGCTTCCTAATATAGATGAAGTAGAATGCCAACATATAAAACTTACAATGATTTTAAATGTGGCAGTGAGATAATGGATTCTGGAAGCTGTCCCGTAAGATCATTGTAGCTCAGATCCCTGATCCATAAAAATGTATATCAATCATTTGAATAAAAAAATAGTGGTAATTTTTAAATGTAATAGAAATTTAGCATATTTAACTTAGGCATTTGAATAACAGCAGGAAGAAAGAAATTGAGCAATATATGCAACATAATGTCAAAACATATTTCTCAAGGATTATTTATTCATAAGGAACTTTTGTATAGATGTCTACCTTATGTAACCAACAGGAGTTGGACTATATACAGCATATTCTATCATATTTTAGTTCTGTTAGCATTTACAAGGATAATAGAAGTGCAATAAGCTCATATAGTATCATCCTAGGTCATTTGTTAAACATGAGAAGAGATAATTACACTGATATCAGCAAGGAGGACGGTGGAAACGAGGGGATATAACCATCGAAATGGTTGTGGCTCAGATTCCTGCACATAACAAAATTGTTATTACATTATTAACTAATGTATAAAAACAGCCCACTGTTTCCAACCAAAAATAATGTGGAAGTTTTTAAATAAGAGACTTGGAAGCAGTACAGTATTTGTAAGTTGGTCATCTCAGTGACAGTAGAAGGAATTGCTCCTTTGAGATTGTTGGAAGAAAGTTCCCTGCAGGAAATAAAGGAAAATGTTGATGGTTTACGAACACCTTGGGGAAAATAGTGCAAAACTTGTAAGCACATATGGATGCATTAAAGTCCTGTTTGGATAAACAGTTAAATTGAGCGTTTATAGCACAAACGCTTGCCATATAAGTGTTTATGTCTATAACAAAAGATAAACTAAAATCAAATTGTTTCGTATAAGCTATAAATTGTTTTCATAAGCTATCCTGGAGAACTTAAGGGAATAAGTCAGAAACAGCTTATAAACATGTCATAAGTTGTTTCCATAAGTTCTTCCAATCAGTCTCACAAGTGCTTATGTCAATAGATAAACTCAAATAAGCAAATTCAAACAAACCCTAAAAAGTGGAAGGACTTACAGCTTAGTGATAATAGATGAACCGTTTGAATCATCACATGTTATTCCTTTCCAGGGGAAAAGCATACAAGGGTCTCCACTCCAACTCTCCAATGCTTCATTTTCTTGGTTTTGCAGCAGCAGTTCTTCTCTCATCTTCTGAATAACTTCCACTGACAGGAAACAGTAGTTTTTGTAAGAGGGAGAAGGAAATATTAAATTGGTTAAAGGTTAATAATATTCATCAATTTAGCAATCTTAGTTTAAACTTACCATCTGTTTGGCTGGTCTCTTCAATCCACGACCGTGCCTGCAGGATCTCATAGGCATTCAAAAGGGGTCCAAACTTAGATCCAGATGCCTTGACTAAGGTTATATTGAGTGATCCATTTGCTGAAATGTTCAAGACAGTGTAACTGTTCTTGGACCCTCCAGCCAATACATCAAACTTCTCCTTTTTAATCTCATTGTTTAGATAGATGTCAAACACCCTTTGTCCTGCTTTGACAGTGTCATCTAATTCAAGAAAGTAGAGAAACACGGAGTATTCATAATCATCGGTCTCGAGGCCGTCGTGGACGAACACCAGTCGATCAGGGTGAGTAAGAGCTGTTTGCAGAACTTGTAGAGGAGGTGTGAGTGTGACACTGTCTTTGAGGTCAACATTGCTGACATTGGAAGACAGTGGAAGGGCAGATGATGGAGTTGAAGTTGCTTTCCATTTCCAGATTCTATCATTTTGGTCATCTGGGAACCTAAAATTGATAGATACCGATATTATGAGACCTTTCTGTCAGTGTTCATAGTCATGACATTAGAGCAACAAAACAAAGTTGCAGATGCAGACCAAACTCTAAACACAAATCACTTCAATAGAAAACTAAGGCTACACTAGATTAGGATCCTTTGGGGTATTTAATCTGAAGCGGCAATAGTTAATTCTTGTGAGTTGCATATTACAATGGATTGAATGGTAGAGTTCTAGATTCTTGCTTCTCCATTTGTTATTTAAATTCAGGTGTATCTCAATGCATCATAAAGATCAAAGTTAATATAAAGATGTAAACTCATCTTATAATTCTATATGTAAAGTGAAACATAGGTTATGTCATGTATTTGGCAGAAAGGTTCATGCATCATATTCCTCAAATTATTTTGGTTTAAATATGCTCAACATAACATGAATTGCAATTTCTATCCCTTACAGAGAAAGATGTTGATTTTTATACAATATATATCTACTAAGTATGAACATATGATGCTTCCATAAGAACCAAGTAGTGACAAACCCTAAGCCTTGTAGGTTTCCTGAGAGACACTCTCCCTGTAAAATAGAGGTGGAATCTACCTAAAAATAAAGTAAGATCACATACCTTATATCATCATTTGTGTCCCCAAGATTATTTCTGCTTATCAGTTTTAAAACACTAGTAGCAAAGCCATGTAGGTATTCTTCAGATAATGGCCGCAATTCAATCTGAGAAATGAAGGGATTGACATCCTCCTTCAATAAGCAGAAATCTATGTAGTCTTTGGTGGCTCTAAAAACTCCCTCAATTTCCAAGTCTTCGAGCCTAGACGATCTCAATTCACCTAGTTCTGTTACCCCGATCGAAACATAAAACGAAGAATTTAAACTATCAAAGGGAAATGTGCCCCTTATCAAATATACTTGATCCTTAATTGTTGGCAAATTATAACATCTCTTTCCTTCATCTATTTCAAATATTCGATAATTTCTATTGCTTCTGTGGCTAAACAAAATTTCGGGTATTTGTCTGCAACTTCTTTTATCAGAGAACCAGATGTGATCTGTTGTGTAAGTTAGGGTGGTTTTTGGATCTGTGTAATTTGAATCAGCACAACATGCTATGCTCTCAAACCCTACAAGGAAAATGTCACAGGTTAAATTCGTTTTGTACAAAATTGGATTTTCCCTTGAAAGAAATTTTAGCAACATAAAGAAAAAGTGAAATTGTTTCAAGATTCTCAGTATTGGAAGTATGAAACTACTAGTTCTATTTTACAATCCTTGTAAAAAAACAAGTTTCTTATTTTTTTTTTCTTCTCATTATTAATTATGGTCATCCCATGGCCTTTCATGTTAATTAAAATATGTTGTTTTCTATGTTTAAAGGGAAAGAAATCAAGTAATAGATATTATTATGATCTAAAAGAATTATACTATTTAGTTACTAACCTTTAGTTGCAGAAGAAGCTGATCTGATAAATATACACAAACATAGAACACATGCCACAACCAATCTAAATATCCTAGTAACTTGTAGCTCCATCATAATCTGAAAGAGATTTTACCCCAAAGGGTTATCAAACTTGAATCCATGCTAACTAACTTCTCATCTTCCCCTTATAGTACCATACAAATTCTTCTGAATTCTATTTCATTTTCTGGCCTTGGAAACAGCACCCCTTAGAGATTTTTCAAAGAAAGAAAAAATGAACCTTGATCAATCCTATAATATAGTGAACTTGTATAAAAGATATACCCTTGTAGAAGAAAGAATATTGTTAAAATATGGTGTTTGACTTTAGGCCTGGAAAGGAAACTGCAGGAGGTAGCTAGGAAAGAGATGGAAGACGAGTTAGAGATTGAATTAGTACAATGCATAGTTGATTATGTTTTTTTCCTATAGTTTTATTGTTGATGTTATACATTATTATTCTTATTATTGATGATGTTGAACATTATTATTATTCTTATTGTTTTAGTGGTGGTTGCTTCATTATCTGTATATAAAAATATTGATATGGTTTAAATAATTGGACAGACCAGTCCTTCGTCTTCTTCTGTTTTCTTCCTTCTCATTCCATGAACAAATTTTAAAGTTTTCTGGTATTGTTGCAAGGATATATATACTTAAGTATTTTATATTTATATACATAGGTTTCCATTAATATAAAAATTTATCAAGTGCATGTTTGGATTCACGGTGATATCGACAAAACCATTGTGGCACCGTGACTTTATTGAAGCACTAAAGTGTAACTTTCGCGAAAATCAAAGTGGTCAACCGTGATTATGTCAAATTCACCGTCAATCTAAACGTACATTTAAAGGAAATGGATTATATATGAGTTTTCAAAGCTGAAACTTTTTTGTTCAATGAATGTGACTCAAAAGATTAGTCTCATAGCTGGTTCAGAGGATCGAAGCTTATGTCAATTTCCTATCAAAAGAGACTAAACTTTTTTTTGTATCTTATATGCTTAGCACAATTAAAGCATCTAGGGTTTCTTTTTCATATTTCCTACAATAATATAATATATTTAAATTTGATAGCAAAGAATTAAGAAAGTGGAAAGTGGCTCAATGATACCACAAAAGAGCAAGTAACCCCTTACATCCTTGTAAAACTAGCATAACTGTTCAGCATGAACTGACTGAAAACTACATCACAAATTAAGCTAGCGCATCCATTTATAAAGATTTGGCTGAAATTTTTTTGTCTGCATAATTGCTTACAAATATTACAGATTTACTGTTCCCATATATATTGCTCGGAATTACTACAAGATTATGTGATCAGAGAGCTGATAATTTTTTGTATAGAAAAATAGTACACACACTACATTAAGAATTACAAATACTGCCACAAAAATCAAATGTTTTTTTTATTTTATAAAATAACGCGTTATTTATTCGGAGTAAAACAAATAAGATTGCTCATGCATTGGTAGGGGTAGCCTCATTTTCAGCTAGCTCCCACACTTATGTTGATGTACCGTCGTGTATCAGTGTTTTGATATCTAAAGAAATGTTATAAACTTCCTCTCCTGAAAATATATCAAATGGTCAACTATGTGCTCAAAATATTATTATGATTAAATCTGGTTAAATGTGCACTAATCAGAATATCAGATCAGACTGTTATATATGGTAGGATTTAGGATTTACAGTTTATATGAATGAGTATTTTGTTTTTAGCTTAATAATAGTATTGATCATTATTCAATATGATATTCGTTCTTCCTATTTTCTTTTTCAAAGTTGAATGTAGCAATTTTAGTATATAATATGTGTAAAAAAAGTATATCATATAACTATATGGGGCAAGGAAACAAAATATATAAAAGAAAATAAAGTTGTTGGAGGCGACCTCTCCAAAATGTGTTTGTAGTGCTGTCACGTTGAGGAACCTTAACTGCCATTATTTTTAAGAGGCCAAAGAAACCTAGCTGCCATATTTTACTGGAAATTCCTTCAAAAAAAAAAAAATATTTAATTGGAAATGATATTATAAATTTAAGAAATTAGGTTGTAATATTTTCATGACAAAATAAATTAAGTTGTAATTGATAATCCATAATTATTAATTACCTTGGACACTCTAATTTAGGGTGTTCATGAGTGACATGTTCACTCGATAATTCAAATCAATCCAATCCATTCAAATCCAAAGTGTTTTGGTTTATAAAACAAGGTTAAGATTTCAAATTCTTCAACATGCAAACGCAACCCGTTAAAAAAAATATTTTTTAATTTTTTGTTAATGTAGTTTAAGGTTTTTATAATGATTTAATTTTTATTTTATTTTATGTAAGTGTTAAAATTTTAAATTGTAGAATTTAGCCAGTATTGCAATTTTTATGAAAAATAACAATATTAAACTTTATTTTATTTTGGATTTCAAAAATATTTACCATGGATCCAATAATCCGACTCAAACCGACATGTTCATCATCTAGTTGAAATGATAGGAGTTTAACTTAAAAAATACAGACTTTTTATCCAACCCAATTTGATGCCTAACCCAGTTAAATCGTAACTTTTTAGGCATCAAATGAGCAAATAACCAACCTGACCCGTTAACATACCAATTTTTGTTTTTGTTTTTGTTTTTAGGTTATCATGTAATATGTATGAAGTTTTAACTATTGTTTCATAGTGATCAATCTACGTCAAGGAACATGTGACACATACATGGTAAGTTCACTCCTCCCAATCGATTTATTTTCCATGTACATGAGTAACAAATCGAATCATTAACCTTTTACTTAAGTGATCAAAGTCTCTTGTTGGTGTTAACACACCAACTCTAATTCAAACATTTGGCATGATAAATTCACAACTCTCAATTTACCAACTGCATTTTTTAGTTTTTACTGATTCCAGTTATCTCATTTTATGGAATCAACATATAGGCATGAAAATCCAAATAATTGGAAAGCATTGTAAATACAGAAAGGATAGATGTTGATATGTTTTACTTAGTCTTCCTTAGCATACTTCAAGTAATCAAGATTTTTTTCTTGAAAGGAAGTAATCGAGTTGTACTTTTTTTTTTATATAAACTAATCAAGTTGTACTTGTAGTACCCAAATAATTTGAATAAATAAATTGTTTTTGTTACTTTCGGTATTAATTAGTCAGCGTTACAAGTTGCATAAAATCTTATATTTTGCCGGTAATTTCAAAGCTGGGTGTTAACAGGATTTTCAAAACCTTGATGCAGTCATCATCATGCCTCTACTGTACCAACGGTGTTCTTTTCTTTTGAAGAGCCAATCAATTACCTTTATTCTATAGTTTCAGCCAATTACCTTTATTAACTTCAAAAATATTAAAGTTGTTCGATCATGAGAGGTGTTCAGGAGATCATTCACGTTGGATCAAGAGCAACCATACAATTGAGTTTGACACCACATCTTTATCCAAAACATTAAGTCATTGGTCTTCTGAGTAATGTGAGACTTTTAACTTACACTTACTACATAACAAAAGTGATTGTACTGTCCAAAGAAATTGTGAGATTTGTTAAAATGAATGTATGCGTCAATCCCATTAACCAACCTATTGATGATGAAAATGAGGCTCTACTCGCTGAAGATAGAAGATAAAGGTAACGTGTTTGATCAAATGAGCAGTGCTAGGAACTCTTTCTTTTCAATATTCACTCTAACGCACACTACTGCTAAATGAAATCAACATGGTCTCACATAATATGTTGAGACCCATGTGAATTTCATCATATATAATGGTAAGTGTTGAAAAAAGAGTATTCTAAACATTCATCTTGATCATATTATTAAGATTAACGAGTTGATATCTAGATGTATGAAGGCAGATAACAATATCAAAGATGAAGAGCAAGCATTGCCTTCATTGACTTCACTTCCCAAATTTTATAAATCACTAGTGCAATCAATGTTAGCATGAAAATTGTAGTCAGTTGAGGTGATGAGATGAGATCGATAAAAGAAAGCCAACAAATGATGGATATTGATAAATCTTCTCAAGACAGTCAAATATTAGTAATTAAAGGTGGGCAACGAAAAAAATATGGTGGTCAATATGGTAAAGATTGCAACCAAGATATATTCGTACTGTCAAATTTCATTATTGTGATGAATTTTATCATACACTGGTTAAATGTCCAAAATTCATCGAGTCTTTGTGAAAAAAGTAGAATAGTGCTCCTTTTAAAATGTGGTTACATATGATGATGATATAGTCTTTTGTAAGGATAAGGCTGATAACAAAGTAAAGAAATGTGAGACTTTGAATGAATGGAAGTTACGTTGTGTTGAATTGGATATACATTTGAGTCTCACATCGAATAGTGGGAAGAAAAATGAGGTAAAGAGTTATTACAAATATGGAGAATTAGTTTGAGTTTTCTTCACCGCAATAACTCTAATCTTTTTTATGTATTGAGGGTTTGTGTAATTGTGTGTATTGAGAGAGTTTGCAATTTTCACGTGCAAAAATTGTAGTTGAGAGGGTTTTCAATGTTTTTTTTTTCTTCATATAGAAGTTACATGAGAGGATTTACCGTAAATTTTGTGAGTTATCTTGTATTTTTCTTTGATTTGTGTGTGGAGATTTTCTGTTGCTTTTCCAACAAATTGTTTATCTTAGTCTTATTTTATAAACCATTTTTCTAAAAAAATGTAAATAAAAACTTTATAACTAGTTTTTCTAAAAGAAATATTCTAAAATAACATTGTGAGCAAAAGGGGCATACATAAAATAAAACGCAGGTGCATAAAGTAACTTTCGATGTTAATTGTAGAGGTGTCAATAGAGCCCCAAATTTCAAAGCTCACTTAAAAAAGCCCTCACCAAACCCACTAAATTAAAGTCCTCTAATTGAACAAAATATTTGGGGTCAAGCCCACTCTAAAATCTATTTATTTGTGGGCCTAAAAAAGTCCACTATAAAGGTAAAAAAAAAGTTTTTTTTTCCGATAAAAAAAAAAGTTTTTTTCCAGTAAAAAAAGTTTTTTTCGATAAAAAAAAAAGTTTTTCCAGTAAAAAAAAGTTTTTCTCAGTAAAAAAAAGTTTTTTCGGTAAAAAAAAAGTTATTTGTTTTTTAAAAAAATGTTTATGGAAATTTTGGGGTTTTGGGGCCTTTTGATTTTTTTATTTGTGGGCTTGCATGAATGTGGACTTTTTAATCTTTTGAATTTTCAAGCTCCCTTATTATGTGGGTTGGGGCCTAAACTTCAAAGCCCTATGATATTGACACCTTTAGTTAATTGCCATCGCCTTTGAAGAAGTGGCCGAGAACGCAAGTTAACCCACTAATTTAAAGGTTAGGAATATGTACCCCCTATAAAATACAAGCTATGTAAATAAAAATAATAAGGAAAAAATAAAATGATGTGATTCAATTTTGTGATAGTTTGAAATGAATAATCCAAAACTTTGAAATCCTAGTAGAGACTCTATGATGACATATAACAATGAATTAATCATTTAGGTTTTTCGGTATGAGTTTAGACTCTCTCAATTTCTTAAAAAATGTATGACTCTATTTGAAGTGAGATAAGCATAATTGTCATTTAAAAAATAATAATAATGATGGTAAGATATATACTATTTATTTTGTGTAATTCTCTCCGAATAAAACTCTTTATATTTTTTGAGAAATGAGGAGAATCCTAATCCAGTTAGATTACTAAGATTTTTCAGCAAAGTTTGCAAATAGTCAAAGAAAACTGTTGTTGACACATCACGTTTGGCTTAAAAACACATATAAATTACTCAAATGCCCCTTCGATAGTTAATTGCCGCAGAATGTAACCAGCGGTAGTTAACTACCGATGTAGTTATTTTTCATCGGCAGTTAACTGCCGTTGCAATTTTTTTTTTTTTAATAAAACTTCATCGGCACTTAAATACCGAGGAATTGTTTCATACTTTTTTATTACACCTCTCAAATCTCTCAAGTATGTTTTGTTTAAAGGCACACAAAACTCCACCTCTTAAATCTCTCATAGTACTGGTATGTTTATATAATTAATAATGTACTATAATCATTTTAATAATTGAGTTGAGTTCATGTGTTTTGTAATTGTAAAACAGAGGAAGTGAATACATAATAATCTAACTTAACAAAACAGAACAATAAAAATTAAATTTTTATACAATTTTTGGTAAATATATACCTGAGAAACAACAACGTGTCGTACAACAGTTTCTTCATTAGCAGCAATGAGTGCATGTGAATGATCATGGCCATGTCCTTTCAACGTTTTTTTTTATTTTTAAATTGCAACAGCAGTTAACTGTCGATGAAAAATAATCACATCGGTAGTTAATTATCGTCGGTTATATTTCGCGGCAGTTAACTGTCGAACGGGCATTTCAGTAATTTATGTGTTTTTTAGCTAGACGTGATGTGTCAACAGCAGTTTTCATAGTCAAATATTATGAATTCCGCTCTTTACCCAAATGGTTTCGCTCATTCCCAAAGTAAATGTCCAAAATGCTCTTACGCATGTTAACTCACGTAACGTGAGTTAACTCACGTCAGTTATAAGAGTAGCGTGACTTAAGTCACGTAACATGAGTTAAGTCACGTAACGTGAGTTAACTCACGCTACGTGCTGTTATTAGCCCAGACAGAGCCTCATTCTGCCTCATTTTCAAACAACACACACTTAAATTTCAATTCTCTCTCAAATTACCCAACTCCAAAATTCCTTCAACTTCAAATCAAACAACACTCCACAACAAGACAAGTAAGCTTTCACTTAAATTATGTTGATATGATAGATTTTTTCACTTAATCTAGAATATTTTAGGTTTAGTGTTTTGTTAAAATTTTAATTTTTTTTTCAAGAAATGATAGAATGTTACATGCAAATGACTTATAATGCTTAATTGTTATGATGTTTAGATGTTTGCATGATTATGATAGATTTTTTACACTTAGATTAGATTTTTTTAGATTTAGGGTTTGCTTAAATTTTTTTTTGTTGCAAGATATGATACAATGTTACATGCAAATGAGTAATATTGCTTAATTATTTAGATGTTTGCATGTTTATGTTGTAGTTATCATTTTTAGGGTTTATGTATAATTTGCACTCCAAGTGTTTGATGAAATGCTTGAATGAGTTTTTCATT
>Ga0315914_1005500_pt1 | contig 18381 bp, 10 predicted proteins | sample MpolenodulesMG_FD_203920 | JGI IMG/M metagenome (GOLD analysis project Ga0315914, IMG submission 203920) | Medicago polymorpha root nodule microbial communities from Los Angeles, California, United States - elongated nodules | ecosystem: Host-associated > Plants > Roots > Nodule | place: USA...
TGTTTTAATTATTTCATTGATTATGCTATTTGTAAACTCGATTATGAGTAGCTAAATCTCTCAGAGATTAGGTCCGAGATGAATATGTGTAACCCTAATTGATCCATGTTGCTGTGAAACTCTATTTATTATGAATGACAATCTAGTTCTTATTCAATTCAATTGTTCTTAATGCTTTTTATATCCTGATCAAATATAAACATGATTTCGTGAGAACGAATGACTACTGTCCCTAACCTTCGACTTAGACCTAATTGAATTGTTCTAATAAACATGGTTTGTATAGGAATGGATAATCGTTTATTAGTGATATTAGGTTAACGTGCTTAAAACCTTCAAAGATTATTAGACCACCTAAGGAATTAGGGGCTATAGTTTGAGAAGAGGGTCCTAACTCAAGGGATTGATTAGGACTATTTTGTTAACTATCGTGGAACTAGAGAATCATTCATAAGAATAGGTGCAGTATACCAATTAGGGAAACACTAGAGGATTCGACAGACCTGATCTCATCTCTCTTCATATTTTCTAACCAAATATATATTTTCTAACCGAATCTTTATTTTATGTTATTTAATTTTATGCAATCAAATCAAATCTAAACAAAATAATTTATACATCATAAATATTTACTTTATTGCTAAATTGAGATTAACACAGTCCTCATGGATACGAACTTATTTTATTACTTCGATGCATTTTTAGTACACTTGCTAAAAGTCTATCAAGCAACATTTCATCCAGCAAAACTACATTTTTCTGCCACTTATAAATACACTCGTAAATAGTTTTTAGTATAACTCTTTACACACCTAGACTCGTTTTAGTGAAAGAAAAACAGGGAAAAATTGTTCTTCATCATAAGAGGTCATTTAGAGTTTAGATTCAAGCTTGTTCATGTTCTTCTTTCTTTCATCTTTTTACTAGTTACTTCAATTACGGGTAACTAATTCTCTCTTTGTGTTGGGATTAAGTTTAGTTAGCTAGGACTTCAATTCAATACTTTTGCATTGACTGAATATATATAAAATCTATTATTCATCATGTTTTTGGTCTAATTTTGTTCTTAATTATTTTTCCGGTGTGCAATTTGGAAATGAAATGTTTATCTAGAAAGTGCGAGACATCAACTTTTATCTAAGGGATATGAACTAAGTCTTGTGTAGATTGTAATGCCTGCACATAGAGTTAGGTTTGCATCCACGTGCACTTTCCGAGCATATGTCATTAAACCAATTTTTATGTTTTTCTTAGCATCAGAATGCAAGTGATACAATGGATTTCAAAACAAACTCTTTTACAACCGTTTATTTCGAATATTGAATAATAATTTTAAAATGTTTTCTTCAATTTCAAATTATACATTTTTTTACTCCAGAGTGTATTTATTGAAGTTTTACTTAGGTGAAAAAATATTATGTTTACAACTCAGGTGTATAACTATAGTAACTATTCCCTAAAAAAAAAAAAAAACTATAGTAACTATAATATATATTTATGTAATTAGTAAAAATGATTTGATTTTAAATCAACCGGATATATATTAACAAAAAAATGTATTCTTTAATTACCATTCTTTAGATATATTCACATGGATATATTGAAGCTATATAACGTTTATTTATTTTTTCTTTCACATTGTTGATATAATAACTTATGGTCATGACTTTGTAGGTCTATGTTAAACCAAAAATTATATGTTAACATATGTCTTATTAATAGGTTTTATTTTACCTATAGATTTTGATTATACTAATTTCTTAAATAAGTATGTTTCATTTGATGAGAATAAGAGCAAGGTTGTAAACATAAAAAGCAGTGATTCTAAACTATAGAAAATCGGATTGATAGGTTTTAATAATGTTGAAACAAATGACGGAGAACAAATTGTAACAATATCAATGGCAATTGGTCGAAATAGATTGATATATCTATTTATTTTTTGCTTTATAATATATTTGTTATTATTTAAGAAGATATAATTTCTTTCAAAAAAAAAGAAGATATAAATTTGATTTTTATACCCTATGACTTTTGTGGTAATTTCATCTCAATATTTTCGTCTACCGTAGAAGATTTGAATAATGTTGCAATACATTTTTGAATTAAATTTGCTTATTTTTTTGGTTTTCACGTTAAAAAATAAATTTGTTTACGATACAATATTTCACCTTCATGTTTACATATTAATACACTTTTGACTAGTGTTACAATTATTTGTATTTAGCTCAACTGTTGATCGCCTTTGTAACTATTGAAATGTGTAAGAAAAACTCATGTCCGTTACTAGCAATATTGCAATAATAATTGTAATTTTTACAAGGATTAAAGCATATGAGTTGCAATTTTTTTAACGAAAACTGATTCTCATTTCATTAGAAGTGGAACTTATATACAACAATTAGGTAAATAGAAAACAAGAATAATTTGTAAACTAACTATTTAGGTTACTACAAAAATTAATGTTAGTTGTTTGAACTTCTAAACTTCTTTTTAGTCAAGACAAAATAATAACAATAGACTCAAACTCATACTTCTTATACTAATTTTAAATATTGCATTTGATGCATCAAAGTTAATTTATTCCTTAATCGGTGAAAATAAGTTGTAGAATCTTTTCTTAATGGCAACTGGTTCTCTAAGCATAGATACAACGACCATTAAAAAGGAATAAAAAAGAGGAATGTAAAAGAACGATGGTAGAAACCAAACCAAAATTGTACTATGACATTTAAAAGTAAAACCCTAATGATAGTAAAACTTTAATGTTTTCAACATTTGAAGCTTTAAGATTATTATGTGTGTTGTTTATTTGCTTAATGTATTCAACATTTGAAGCATTGAGATTATCACGTGCGTTGTATATTTATCTTAATAGTAATACACCTTGATATGATTTCTATCAGATATGCATTTTCTTGTTGTGGTGGCCGAATCATTGAAATTATCACGTGTGTTGTTTATTTAGCTTTAACATTTTTTTAATGTTAAAAAACAACATACATCTCTTTTATAGATTCTAAAATTTATCCACCACTAAATTTGAATAATAAGTTCGAAAGTCTTATCATAATGTTGCAATGCATTTTTAAATTAAATCTGATTATTTCATTGGTATTCACATTAAAAAAATGTTTATAATACAATGTTTCCCCTTCATGTTCTCTTTCTTTATATATACTTTTGGTTGCTAAATTATTTTATGCATTTTGAATTATATTTTTATTTATTTGTTAGTATTAATGAATGACATACCCAAAAAAAAGTAAAAATTATAATCATAAATTTATTATTAGTTGTGATTGCATTCAAGGAGAAATGATTGGTACATATATAAATAGTAGTGTTAACTTGTGCCTTAAGGGTACAAGTTAAAAATCTATAAATGGAATCAAACCATAAATTTTGTCTTGAAAATATAAGATTTTAAATTTCTAGAATATTGAATGCACAATTTCCAACAAAATGTTGTTATTAAATTTTGTTATTGTAAAGAATAGTTTGGTTATGTGTTTGTGCTTAAAATATACTCCCTCCGTTCCTTTTTAATTGTCACATTTTGACTTTTTACACAAACCAAGACAACAAATACTTTTACTACTTTTGATACAACAATTTATCTTTTTCCTATAATAACCTTAATCATTTAATACTTCATTTCATATATTTCTCTCTCTGCAATAAATATATAAGGGTACATTTATAAAGGAACGGATGGAGTAAATATTTTCCAAGTTTTGCATTCTGCTTCTATTTTAAACCCAACCGGTTTCTTAACTCCTAATCCAAAGATCAATTATTTACTCTTAAACAAATTTTTTATTATTACTTATTAGTTACGGTCCAAATTATAAATCCGTCAAGACAACTAGAATTTAAGAAACGGGCCCACCAAAAGGCACAAAGCTACGACCGTGGCAAGCAACAATGCAATGTGTCGCTATATAAAATGATCTTTTACCAATAATTTTCAACTTTCAAAAGTTGGCATTGGTAATATTTGCTTAATGAGGTTTCATTCAAACACCTCATTCCTTGCAACATATATAATTTTTTCTTTTGCTAACCCTTTTGTCACATTGCCATTGTCTTTGGAGGTATTCACATTATTTTCATTTTTTCTTTATTTAATACAAATTCATAATGTTCATCCTTTATAAATGTGATTTACCTGACATAGCTATTTTATTTTGAATATTGGGGTACGGATTAATTATCGTTACCCAAATAAATTTATCGTGTTTAATCAATTGTTTAATTTTTTGTTATTTATCAATGTAACAATTGAATGAAGCTTAGATTTTAATTTTTTATTTGTTTAATCTGAATTCTGATTTTTATGGAGCTGCATTTCTTTTCTCTTTGACGAAGGTAATGTTGTTTTGTTGATTTACCCTAAAACGTAGCAAAAATTTAAAGGTTAGGAACTTTTCTTCATTGTACATTTGTGTTTTTTTTGAAACTCGGTATCCGACCCAAAAACCTACTGCAAGAGACCAATCGACTCTGCACTAGTGGGGCCCAATTGAAGTCTGAGCAAACCTCTGTATGGACTGACCCAACATCGGAATTGTTGGCACGTGAGACCTAGAGAGGAGCACACTCCTAGGTCCGATGTCTACACCACCACTAGGATAACCCTTGTGGGTTAATTGAAAATTTGTGTTAGATGAGTTTATTCATATGATATTTTCTTAGCTCCTTTATTAATGGATTTTTTTTGTATGTTTATGCATAAAGTGTTTGATGAATTTCTTTTATGTATCAGCACCCGATTCATTCTGTAAATTTTGTTTGTATTTCAGTATGGCCGCCAACTTCAGCTATTGGGATGATTGTGTTGATCCCCAGGATTTAGAGGCGATGTGGAATGTACCTGAAGTAAGTGCCGAGTGGTTAAAAGTTGGCGAGGAAAGAGGTCGAAAAGTTCATCTCTCTCGCGATCCTGATGGCCAGCCATATTTGACACAGACTGAAATGAGGGTACTGCACATCACCCTATGTTAATGATTTGACGATATTTCGAGTTTCTAGTTTGTTGGCTGCTACTTATAAGAAACACAAGTTTTAGGATTTTTCGTAAAAGAAGTTTCGGTATGGTACTTTTAGAAGCTATTTGTGCCTTTAAGTTTCAAAATTCATAAATAGATGAATATACTCAGAAAATAGAGATGAAATATTTATTTGTAACTTTTACCATTGGAATGTCCATTTAGGTATTTGTAAGTATTGAACAGTGGTTTAAATTAATAAAAGGAAGTCATGAAAACTTTTTAATTGCAGAAGATGTTTATAATAGATTCAAAATATGTTGCTAGATGATGATCATGTATTCCTTTGTTTTTTTTTTTTAATTCGTATAATTGTGTATTTTCAGGCTGTAGCTGACATTGTTATTAGCAGGCACTTTCAGTCAGAGATAAATCCTGTATGTCTTTTTTTTTGGGAACGATTTCTCAGTGAAACAGACTTGACACTAACACATACGTTTTTGTTTTATACCTTTCAACTCTTCGCAGTTTATGGTACTTATTTGATAAGAATTGATAATTTAATTGTTAAGAATTGTCGTGGTTATTTTATCCTTGTTGTAGGGCATGATCTGTGCTATTGCCGAACTTGAAAGCGACAGGCAACTACTTGTTATAAACTATGGCCATAAATCTAAAGAGCCTAATGTGGGGCTTATGCAACTTTTACCAAAAACTGTTGAATGGTTGATAAGGTACTTATTAGATGTTGATGGGCTTATTTCATACACCAAATAACAGAAAAAATTCGAGTAAATATCCAAATTTGTCCTGAAATTGTAAAGCCATTTCAACTTAGTTCTCCGCATTATCAATACCCCAAAATTATTTCTGGGACTGTAAATGATTAATCAAGTTCGTTTGTCATCAAATGCATCCCTGACATTATTCACTAGGTTTCAAATTCATCCTCTACATACCAACTTAATGTTATTAATCATTATAGCTCTACAAATATCATCGGCATATGAGGGATTAGGCCGATACGGTCCTGCAATTTCAATGGCCAAATTGGATGTTTACGTGTAAAAATTCCTTATTTCATTGTAATGATATGGTCCACCAAGGTTAATGCAGCTTACAGTGCATTAGGTTATCATTCATATGCTGCAGAAGGGAATATAAAGTGTCTATTCAAGCCTTTCATTAATGTGTATTTCGCTGCTGCCTATCTTAAATGGCTGTCGCACTTTGATAACAAGTAAGTTACATATATTTCATGTGATTTATGTATATGTCCCAATATCATCATACTTACGTGCATCATTAGCCAATGGGATTGTAGAGCAATATTACAGATTGATGCTTATATGCACTTGCAATGAATGATTTCCAGTAGTTACCATGAGTGTTTGTTCTGAAACATTTATCATATTGTGTGGCATTTCTTGCAGAAAAAGAAGTGAAGAGTTTATAATAAGGGCATATAAAGGTGGTGCGGAAAAGGCAACTCACAAATCAACATTGCGCTATTGGAGAAACTATCTCACAGTCAAAGAAAGTTTTCCATCCAGGTGGTTCCTTGTTGATAATTGTAGTTCATTTGAGTTTCATTTTGAACTTTCATGTGATATATAATTGCATATATGTTCCTGTGTACTTCGCTAATATTGCCTATAAATATTCATATGTAAACTAAAATTCTTATAATAAACATACAGAATTTCTACTGTTTGTGTATTGTGTTGGATCTTTAGTTCTTTTCCTTGCTATAATAGTATGCATCCACTCTTTGGCTTCTTTTCTCTTTCTTTATCTACTGTTGTTTTTCTTTCCTTACTGCAATACTGAATCACTGATTCATCCATTGAGGTGCATGTGTGCTTGCGTGCAGGAGTGTGTGTGTGTGTGTGTGTGTGTGTGTGTGTGTAATGTATGTATATCTAGTGTTTCTTTTGGTTGCATCAAATTATTTGATTACTGAATCTTGACCAGTAGTAATGTGGGAGTGTATAGTTTCAACAGCAGCATACTGAGTAATGAGTTATAGTCTATTTCTGGGTTAAAATTTGGAAGGAAAGCTGAAATTGAAATGCGCTGTTCAGAATATCCTATTGTTAATTCTTCATCCTTGTGCAGAAAATCTGTTGATTATAGTCCTCCAGAAAGCAATGGTGTGGTTCCTGTTCATTCTCATACCGGATCTCCTCTTCCGGCAGAACATTCTAAAGGTCAATTACATTTCCCCCTAATACTCCCATTTAAACATGTTATTTCTTAAGATATAAATGCAAAAACAGAATCCCCGTGAGCTTAGCTCAGTTGGCAGGGATATTGCATATTATATGCAGGGGCCGGGGTTCGGACACCCCACTTCTCCACAATTAAATTGTGTGAGCTCTAGCCACTAGGCTACTTGACCAATTAAACTGTCTAGAATGGAATTTGGAAGAATACAATTCCCTAAAACACTCCAACTATGGACAGTGGCTCCACTGGATCACGCATTTGGATTGTCTTTTGTTAGAATCTAGATACGATATTGAGAATAAGGAAAACTCAAGAACAAATAATTGAATCTGCGTGTACTTTCATGACAATAAATACACAGATTGGCCGCCCAAAAATCATAGCTACCCTATTTATAGTATTTCTAAAAGTCTGAAGACTCTTGAATTTAACATAGTAATCAACTTAGTTTCACTTTGTGTCTAATGTTTTAGTTATTGGGAAAAACCCAAGTCCCACATCGGATAGATAGGACTCTTGATGAGAGTTGATAAAGAGGAGGCACTCCTCACATTACAAGCCGCTTTCGTAAGGATGAGTTAGGCCCAATGTCAACATTGGTTTCACCTTCTACTGCTATTATTTTACATCGAGAACCTATTTTTTTAACCATTGAGGCAGGGAAATTTTACTTTGTTTCCACAATGATATATTAATCAGAATTGACTGCTCAAGCTGTTAGTAACTCCTTTTCTCTGTTAAGTCTAGTGACCAGTTCCAGGTTCCAATTGTCCCATTCATAGTACCTGAGTGGTTATTTGAGTGGTAAAGACTTGGTAATCAGGTAGTTTCCAACTTAAGGCGAAGTTGAATAATAAAAATAACAAAATGTTGAAAAAAGTAGTGCCTCGGCTTAGCAAGCCAAAAATTGGTCCGTTATAGTCTTTGTCAAAGCGACCTAACAAATCTATATCAAAGTAAAGCCAAATTAATTGTTCGTTTGTTTAAATTTTTTGTCATCTCCATCCTACTGTTTCCTGCAACATTGATGTTGTTCAGAATTCACATTTTATAGTTTATCAAATTGCTTTGTATCGGGTTACTTTTTCCACATTACATGAAACTATAAGTTTGTACTAAATGAAGGAATTACAGATGGTGATGGATGCTCTTGTTTTCTTGTCTGCTTTTGAAAGGGAATAAAACAGAGTAGAATCTTTCGACCTTTGTTTGATAAAAGTTTTAATGACTACCCTTTTTTAGAGTCAATGTTGTATTCTCTGTTTCCGATGTTGATCATATAAATAAAGTGTGTCTGAAGCTTGAGGCTTTGCTAGCTTCAGTTCAACTTCAATTGTCATTTCATTAGTTCTTTATCTTTTTCACATCTAGTCCTGGAATTCCCTAGATTTCATAGCTATAATGTAAAATCATGAAACACATAAAAAGTGATAAAACTACGAAGGAAAATATAGGCAATTTTCTTATCTTTTGTGGTAATTGTATGATATTATTGTCACTTTGCTGAAAGATAAAGTAATCAGCATTCAATTGTACAGATTGTGCCATAGCAGTCTGAAAGTTGACGTAGTTAAATTGATGGTCCGTTCTTACTTTGTGTCTTAGCTTTTAATTTGATGATTATCATCACAATTTCATTTACTTTCTTGATTTCTTATCATATGTCCATATCAAATAAATATTGATCTGAATATTGTCAGTCTTATTTATTGTGATTTTAATTAAATATATCCAAATAATTTTCTTGCCACATACCCGTATACTTGCATAGCTATATTGCCTGACAAAAATTTTGTTATGTTTTATCTGAAGATGCAAAAGATGACACATATTGGGATTCCAAAGCATCTCCAGAAGACATGGAAGCTATGTGGAATCATCCTGTAATCCGAAAAGTATGGATTAAATCCAAAGAAACGCATGGAAAGGTGCGTTTTTCTATTGATGAGAAGAAGCGACCATATCTTTCCCGGGTGGAAATGAAGGTATGAATCTATTACTATGAGTAATTACTCAGATGTACAACTAATTAGTAAATTATTCAGAATTACTTTGTTTGTTATCTTTCTCTTTTTTGTTGAAGTTATGGGTTTTAGATAAATAGATGAGAAAAACAATAAGTGTTCAGATATTACCAATAATAACTTGATGCTAACTTGATACAAAAATCTAAACATGAACCCCTATATATAAAGACACGAGACTCATAATCCTAAATAAATAGATAAATCAAGAAACAAATTATAATTCATATGAAGATGATACGAGACTCATAATCCTTTAGACAGATTTTATGAGACGCTTTATATAGTCTCGTTTCCTTCCTTAATTTTTGTTATTTCATATGAAGATGATATATTATTCTTTGACTATTCCTCTATTCTCTTTCTAGTTATAATTCTTTGACATTTTGGTAGTAAGAAGTTCTGATTTGGAACTTATTTACGATGTAGAAGTCTAATCAAATTTTGTTTCGTAATAATAAAGATAAATATGCTTAGAATGGAACCTGTCTTTGAAATGTCACTCTAGCTCTCTATGTCAATAATGAAATTGTCCGTGTAAGAGGTACAACAAGGATGAAGCAAAGTCCTTGTTTGGGAAATCAACTTAATTAAGCGCTTATAACATAAATGCTTATGTATAAGCTATTTCTATAACAAAATATAAATAAAGTCATCTGCTATCGGATAAGCTCTAAACTGTTTTTACAAGCTATTCTAGAGAGCTTATGACAATAAGCTGAAAACAACTTATGAACCTGTCATAAGTTGTTTTCCGATGCTCTCCTAAACAGTCTCATTAGTAGTTGATAGTCATTTACTATAGGACATTTGATGTTTTAGTGAAATTCAAATGCATGCAAACTTGAGCTATTTAGGTCCTAAAAATCATGTACATGTCCTTGTCAACCTCTTTTAAATACAAGCTAAGGCAAACTATAATAGACCCATGATGAGCCTAACTCTTTGTTAGACCCCGCTATTGTAGAGATTTTATAGTATTAGGCCGGCTTTGTTTTTTTAGTGTTCAGTGAATAAAATGCATATTCTTATGATATGTTAATCCTTTTTGTTACAGGCAGTTGCAGATATAGTTGCATTCAAACATCTCAGCAACCAAAAGATTAAATCTGTAAGTATACAGAACTGGAGGAGTTTGATTACCTTAAATTGGAAATTATTACGCTAAATGCAATGCAAGTATGCCTACAACATATATTGAACATGTTGAAAAAGTTGAGAACCCTTTTGGTACTGAACAATATATGTAAACCTATAGAAAGTATCACAAGAAAAAAAAAAAACAGAATCTTTGGGTTCATCGATGCTAATGGCATTTTAAATTTTTCTGACTTTTTATAAAAATCAACTGAGAGTACTTTCAATGTATGCGTCTCATACGCGCCTTTTGTTTTTAATGTGTAAAATGTTAATTTCTCGTGTTTTTTTTCTTTTGAATATTGTTTGGTGCGCAGACAGTACTTTGTGCCATTGGAGAGGTTGCTAGCATGCGCTTTGTACATGGAGATGGACCAAGACCTGGAATAATGGGGATTGACTTTTCCACTGCTTTTTGGCTTTACTTGTATGTATTAAACACGTCAACTGCTTACCGTTAGAATCATATGTCGGTTTGTGCATAATGTATTTTATCAATCTAGCAAAATTGTATAATTTCAATATTAGACCATGTCCATTATCAATTTATCATCAACCTATAAAGTAGAATAATGACATTCTTATTTAACAAAACTCTAAAACTAAGTAATGTTTCACATGGTAAAAGTCCGGTTTTTCCAGCTTCTAGTAGAAGCTTTCTGATACTGCATGTCTGAAACTATCTTTGATTTTCAATTATAAAAAAAGTCTTGCATCATAACTGTGCCTAAAATGGATTTACTAGTGTTCAAGCAATGCTCTCTTTTCTTCCCCTGAAATTTATGTGTGTGAAATGTGGTGTTTTTGTTCAGGGAATTGGGCTTCAGGGCTTACAAACTTGAATCTGTTGAAGATCTAAGCAATCCATTTGCGTCCATGTACTTTGGTGCTGCCTATGTGGCATGGTTATCAGAATATGAAGGAAGGTACATCTGATCTGACCTCCATTGTAGATTCTTCTTTATGCATGACAGTTACCCCAATTCCATAAATATGGAAATGTTTAATCCATGTAATTGACCCAACAACAACAACAACCAAGCCTTAACCCTCTAAGTGGGGTCGGCTACATGTAATCGACCCAACCTAGTGATAAATAGATTTTGTTGTTTATATTATAAATACCTAGGCATATCCGAAGAACTAAATTAAGTGTTTACTCAATAGGAATAATCATTGGTGACTTGAACGTTTGCCCTGACTAATTCATGTTCAATTCAATGATTGTTATACAGGGAAAGAACTCCAGAGTTTTTCGTTCAAGCATATTTTATAGGACCAAAGAATGTGAACCCTCAGGATACAAGTACTCTTTGGCTAAAATATGAGGAAGCTCTCAGTAAATACGAAGAAGAAAGAAAAAGGTACAAATTTTGGACCCTCCTCTTTTTCACAGGATTTGACACTAGTATTTTAAAAGATGACCGATTTTTTACTTTTTTTACTTTAACTTTATTACTACAATAACCGGATCATGTGAATATCTCTTTACAGGCAAGGTGATAGCTGCTGCATTATGTAAGCTGACAATGGCATAGCAAATTTAGACTTCGACATCTATCCGAAGTTGTGTTGTTATCTTGTGTTTTACTATTTGAGAGCTTTGTAATTTTGAAATGAAACTCTCTGATTGGTATGCTATAGAAAAAGAAACAAGTGACAGAAAGAAGGAAAGGAAAGAAACTTACATTCCAAGAAATTAATGACTTCTTATATAGAACTGGATTGTATAGTCTATTTCTTATAGGTTTTGAGTCTTCTAAAGGAATTTCACTAGAAGCGGGAAAAACTTGTCGCGTTGATAATCGAGAAGCAAACAAGTGTGCGGAGAAATGTAATTTTCTTGTCCCTGTTGATAAAAATTTTAACCAACAAAAGTGAATTGATGATTATAGTGATATTCAATTAAGGTTACTCCATTAGAAGAAAAAAAAACAGATGATAATAATGCCATTGAGTTTGTTTCATAGCTGCAACTATTACATTGGAAATTAAAATGAGTATTTTCATCAATAAATTCTTCTCAATTTATCCGATACAATTTACAAAAACATTAGTACTCTACATGCTATTTCCACTGTAAACAAAAATTTTACTTTTTCTTTTTGTTATTTAATCTTTTTGGTACATATTTTGTTTTTTTTAATCAGAACATTTATCTAATGTCACATGAATGAGCTATCTCTACTTGTGCTTGTCTATATACGTTTATGAAGTTATCAGAAACCGTGTATTTTTTTAATGTCACATGAATGAGCTATGTCACCGTGTATTTTTTTAGTTTAAAAAAAACAAAAAAACACGTGTATTTATTTATAATTGGAGGGAGCAGGTGATATTCATCTTCTCCATCTAAATCATTCATCTTATACATCCATTTCTTAAAAAATGTAAAATATTACTCTATCATTCATCTTCTTCAAACACAAATATTCAAACCCCACAAAAATCAACAACACGAACCAAAAATCATTTAACCCATAAATTAACAAGAACAAAACACCCATAATAAAAGGTTAGAAATAAGTTATTTCCAATTACAAATTGATTCAAACAAAATTATAATAGATTTTTCAATCGTGACTCAGTTATTTTAGAACGGAAAAAGTACAAATATTTTTCTCTCACCATTAAAATACATTATTTTAACTTCATGTGGAAGAATGAGTCATACTTACTTTGGTCTCATTACACCACACACAATCTTAGCATTAAAATATATTATCTTAACTTTATGATGAACAATCATTCACACTTACTTTGGTCCCATTACACCACACACAATCTCAGCATTGAAAATATATTATCTCAACTTTATGAGGATTAAGGAGATTAGGTATGCAATGAATTCAATTCAAATGGTACCACAAGCCTCTCGTCGGTTTGCACTGAGAAGCCAAACAAAAGCCGCATGTCTCTTATACACATGTTTTAAATTCAATCATGAGCAAATAGTCACTTTAGTCATTAACTCTGCACCTCGCTATCGTATAAGTCTCTGACTCAGGATTAAATACAAAGTGATAATGTAACGGAAGTGCAGAGTCAGGAACCTCTTTGTATTTAATTCCGAGTCAAGGACCTATGTGACAACAAGGTGCAGAATATCAGAGACTAAAGTGACCCTTTACTCTTCAATTATTGATACTTCCAAACAAAAGCCATAATTGTAGGATTACGATAAGCCTGCTGCACCTGCACAAATTTGGACACTGCAGCACGTAGCTTCTCTACTGTGACTTACTACTTTTACTACAACATGTTTCCATGCAGGCCAAACTGAAAAGGTTTTAACTCTCGTTTTGAAATGAACGGTGATTAACTAGTTAAAGGTATTTTTTTAAGTTTGAAGTGTTTGTGAACAATTTTAAATGTATAAAGAGCAAAATCCCATTTATAAAACCAAAATCAGCTTTTGACCATTCTATTTAATTTATAAACATTTCTAGGGACATTAGTTAGCATTTTCTTTTATTCAAATATGTGGTCCTATTGTCTTATATTATTTGTTAGCTTAAGTCACCATATATGGATTAACAATGGATCCAAACATCCCAAAAAATAAATAAAAATCAAACAACAAATATGAATCAACCGATGAGAAACTTTTCCTAAGGCCTAGAGTTATTATTGATATAACGGATGTTGTTTGTGCTTTTTGTGGGGGGGTTTATTGAGTCTATAGATCATCTCTTTGTTAAGTGTGATCTAGACTCTAAGGTGTGGTATTTGATTTGTAGCTGGTAAATTTGGTCTTCGGTGGTGCCAGGGGATTTGGGTATAGATATGATTAGGCGTACAAATAAGATTAGACGCGGTTTTTTTTGTTGATCTTGCATTCAGTTGTGTGGACCATTTGAAAAATCTGTAATGATTATGTATTTTCTAGTAAACTTCTAAAAGTGGAGGAATTGGTTTGTCAGATCAGGTTCTATTTCTGGTATTGATTTTTTTGGGTCTCACCCTGGTTCATCCTGTTCTCACTGTTAGTGGGTTGTGGAATCAATTCTCTGTATGAGTCGGTAGTCACTGTGTGGGGGTCATGCTTGGGTGCTGTTGAACAGGGTTTATATCTGATTTTTTGTGCCTTATCTTTTTGGTGTATTTGGCTTGGTTCATCCTACTTTTGGTTTTGGTCATTAGGAGGGTGGGGTGGTTTTGTGTCGTTGGTTTTGTGTTGGTTTTAATCCTTTGGTGGTGGTGTAGGTATTCTTTCTTCTGTTTTGGTTGGTGTGTTTTTGGGCACCTTGTGTGTTTGATTTCTAACATGTCTGGTCAAGATCAAAGAAATGAAATGGTGGTTCGCGGTGCTCCTGATTGGAGGAGGTTGAACTTCAACGGTGGAGAAGAATGATGCCTGCATACACGTTAGGAATCTAACGCTCAGGTCAATATTTGAAAGAAACATATCATCTACATACAACACCAAATAGATGAAGTAACCATCTTTGAGCTTGTTGTAGTAGATACAATTGTTATACGATCTCCTCGAATAGCCAATCTCAATCATGTAGCTATCGAATCGCTTATACCACTACCTTAGAGACTATTTCAATCCATATAAGGCCTTCTTCAACTTGCAAACATAATCTTCCTCTCCGGGTTCCTAAAAACCATCTGGTTGAGCTATGCATATCCCCTCTTCCAACTCTCCATGCAAGAAAGTTGTCTTCACATCTAGTTGTTTGAGCTCCAAGTCCTGATGTGAAACTATAGCAAGTAGCTCTCTGATGGAAGTGTGTCTTACTACTGGTGAAAATATCTCATTATAGCCCACTTCCTCTTTCTGACTGAAACCTTTAGCAACTAACCTAGCTCTATACTTGATCCCATCAGCTGGTGGAAACCCTTCCCTCTTCTTGAACAACTATTTACAAGTCACTACCTTTTCTCCCTAGAGGTCCTATAGCTAACTCCCAAGTCTGATTCTTATAGAGTGACTCCTTCTCATCTCCCATGCAACAAGCCATTTGACAGATTTAGTATCAGTAACAACTTCCTTGTTGGTGGATGGCTAATGTGGATCCACTTCCTCTACAATATGTAAAGCATAAGCAACCATGTCCTCATAGTCATACCTCATAGGACGTTCCCAAAAATTAGCTCGTTTAGGGCGATTAAGAGCTATATTGTGATGTTCCCCTAATGATAATGGAACAACTGATGCTTCGGCCTCATAATGTTACTGAGGAGAGCCCTCCTCTACTTCACAAGTAGCCTCAATTTCTCTCTGCTCCACCTGCTTCTCAATATCACAATCTTTCGGAATAGTGAACTTCATAGTTGGGTTAACCATTGAATTTTCATCAAAGACAACATTCCTACTCAAAATAACCCTCCTTTCAGATGGGGACCAGATCCTATATCCTTTCACACCATCCTAAAAGCCTACAAATACTCATTTCTTTGCTATTTGCTCCAACTTCCCCTCACTGACATGATAATAAACCGTGGAACCAAAAAACCCTCAAATTAGAGTAATCAACATATTTCCCATGCCACAATTCATTAGGAATTTTCATATTTATACCTGTGTGAGGTCCATGATTTATCAGATAGCATGATGTGTTAATTGCTCCCGCCCAAAACATTTTTGTTAACCCAACATTCGAGAGCATACACGGAGTTCTCTCCAGAAGTATCTGATTCATACGTTATGCTACACCATTTTGCGGAGGTGTATTCCTAACCATATGATACATAACAATCCCCCAGTCTTGTAAAACTCATTAAACTCAGACCAACAGAATTGCAAACCATTATTAATTCACAACCTCTTTACCTTCTTCCCAGGTTGATTATCCACTAATGCCTTCCATTGGTTGTAGTTTTTGAAAGCATCACTCTTATGCTTCATTATGAATATCCACTTCCTCCTTGAATAATCATCAATCAGCGACATAAAGTACTTGTGACCCCCCAAAGACACCACACGTGAAGGTCCCCAACAATCAGTTTGGATGTAATCTAGTGTGCCCTTTGTTCTATAAATCGCTTTAGGAAACTTGTTGCGATATAGTTTCCCAAAAACACAGTGTTCATAGAACCCAAGATCCTTTATCTTGTGCCCATAAAGATGATCATCTTTAGCCAAAATTTGCATACCCTTCTCACTCATACGCCCAAGCTTGATATGCCACAACTTTGTCATATCTTATTGGTCAATCTTGAAGGAAGCAACAACTACAAAATTAGTTAGTGTAGTACCTTGTAGAAAGTATAGATTACCCCACTTCGCACCTTTCAAAATCACACTTGAACCTTTGTAAACAAGTATAACTTCATCTTCACCTTTGAAACCAAACCCCTTATTGTCCAAAAGACTAAGAGATATCAGATTCTTCGTCATGTGTGGAACATGTCTAACTTCATTTAGTGTACATAATTTACCATCATGAGTCATATCTTGATAGAGCCGATCCCAACCACCTTGCAGATAAAACTATTGGCCATAACAAAATTGCCACCATCCTACTGCTCATAGGTTGAAAACCATTCTCTCTTAGGACTAATATGATAAGACGTTTCAGAATCCAGAACTCACACATCAGTGTAATGAATGTGCCCATCAACAACTAAGGCGATATCCTCTTTGGAATATGCACCATCCTCTGAAACAACGACAGTACCTGATGCCTTAACGTTTTTGGTAAGAGTGTGGTGCTATCTCGGTTTAGTTCAAAACCAATTCAGTATCGGTTTTTATCTTCAAAATTCTTAACAGCACCAATAGTTCAGCAATACCAATAGTTACGAGACCTATCACATAAATCTTCATCTCTCCTCTACCACCGACGAGACTACCAATATCACCGTTGCTTCTCTCTCCTCTACCTCCTCCGCTTCTCTCTCCTCCGCCACCGCCGCTTATTTCCCTCTGTTGCTCTCATCTCTTTGTCTCTATGCTAGATATGAACTTGTCGCCGCCATCGTTGTGGGTGTGGTCGTCGTTGATGCGGTTATCGTTGTAATTACCGTCACCATCGTTGATTTCCCCGTCGGTGTTGTTGTTACAGTCGCGTCGTCGTCGAAATCTAGAAATTGAATGTCACTCTGAAAGAAAAACGTTCAAGGAAGCACAAAGTAAGGATCCAACAGAGCAATTCAGAACCGAGTTAATTTGAGTAAGGGAATGATAGAAAGAATTTTGCTCTGAAGCAATTTAGGATCGAACAAATTTGGATCATAAAATGGTAACAGGTTTTCATAAAAGGGTAACTGGTTTATATGTGTTTGTTTTAAATGGATTGGTTCGGTTAATAACAAATATGGTTTGGTTTTTTTTTATCTGGTGCACCAGAATTACAGTTATGGTTCATATGAACCAGTTTTAATGCACACCCCTAAGAGAGAGACACCACACTCTTACCCAAAACCTCAAAGCAATTAGTTTATGGGTCTCATCTCTTATGTATCCAACATTTTCTCCATTTCTATTCGATATGAGACATAATCACTCATACTTGATTTTCAACAATCTCCCCCTCAAGTGTGACTCACCCACATCACTAGCCTGATCAACACTAGGATCTTGCTCCCTCTCCCCCATCGATCCTAACCAAGGCTCTGATACTAGTTTGTTATAGCGGGACGCGAGAATAATGACAATAATAGTAAAAGACAGAATAAAAACTTCATAAATTTAACTTGGTATCCAACAATGTGCTAACTAATCCACAGGAAGAGCCACTGAAAAGAATTCCACTATCATCAATGATTACATATATTGAATAGTAGAGGTAATACCATCTATTGCAAAACCAACTAACTATTGGTGCTAGAAATACTAACGTACATGGCTTTTATTTATATGGCCATGTCTTTCCATATTTCTTCCTATTCTCCGATGTGAGACTTTTTCCCAACACTAATTCAAGGCATATTTCAACACAAACTATTTTAATGACAAATCTTTGAAAGTAAAACTAAATTATTTTTAATTTTTATTGCCAAGTTCTCTTAGATTGAAAGGAGAAGGGAATGGAAATGTTTTTTTTTTT
>Ga0315914_1005501_pt1 | contig 18380 bp, 12 predicted proteins | sample MpolenodulesMG_FD_203920 | JGI IMG/M metagenome (GOLD analysis project Ga0315914, IMG submission 203920) | Medicago polymorpha root nodule microbial communities from Los Angeles, California, United States - elongated nodules | ecosystem: Host-associated > Plants > Roots > Nodule | place: USA...
ATGAACTAAATTATAATATTTATTCGGATTTATTCATTAAATACAAAATCATAAAATAAAAGAAAATATAAAAAAAATGAACAAAATTAATACATATAACAACATCTCATTTTATTAATAGAATTCATACAATAATTGATACATTTATTCGAATTCACTAAATCTACTTATTTTCTTTTTACCCTCTTCGGGTAAATAGTAATCAGCCTTGAGGTAAATAGTAAGCAGCCTTCTTGGGGAAAATACATCATCAACCCTTTGGCTAAATCTAAATCTAGTTCTTTTTATACCCCAAAAAGATTCTTTTTACCCACGATAAAAAGTTTTTGGGGTAAAAAGAAGCAAATTTAGTTTTATCCCAAGGGTTGATCACTTCCCTCAAGTTGGCTACTCACAATTTACCTCAAAATTGACCACCGTTTACCACAAGTGACTAGAGACTATTGAAAGGAAGAAGAAAAAAAAGAGAGAGAAATAGAGGGAGAGTGTGAGGAGGGAGAGAAAGTGATATGGTGTGAGGAAATGGGGAAGTATGGAGTGGTATTTATAGGTGGGAATGGTAGTATAAGTTATAACTACCATAAATGTGGTCAAAAAAATGTGTAAAGATTGTAAAAATCGTGTAGACCATCGGTCAACTTGCGTGAGTTAACTCGCGCACAGGCCAGTGGTGCGTGACTTAAGTCACGCAGAACTTATAAGGTGCGTGAGACTTAACTCTTGCAATGGTATAACTGGAAATTCAGCCGGGCGCGAGCAAAATGTGTTGGGAGAAGAGTAGAATTCTAATTTAAAGGACATAAGATGAACTAAGCCTATAAGGTTAAGTATATATAAATCAACTTCTTATCAACTGAACAAATATTTATTGGTACAAGTTGTATGATTGTTGTTTCAGTTTCGTATAGGAAAATATTTATTTTAATATAAATAAACTTTGTTGGCAGATATCAAAGATTTTATATAAATTTGGAGTATGTTGCTGTAGTAAATGTCGATGTCTTACTTGTGTGGCAAGTATGATTCATTTCACCTTGTCCTTGTACTTTATCGGTGTTTAGTTGCTTTGTAGGCTAGATGGAAAATTTAGTACACTTATTCGAATCCTAAATTATATCAAATTATTTTTGGTTATAGGCTAGTTAAACAACACAAAAGAAAAAAGAAACGGAACAAAAGAGGCAAAACTACTCCATATAGAAATAAGTTCTTCATACATCTTGACATAAAATCTGCACACTAGTTCCATTCTATTAGAATATGAGTAATAGAGACATTGCTTTGAAAGATGAGGTCTTTAATCTCTTGGATTAAAACTGCATACATCTGACAATTAACAACGGGGCCATTGATGACGTTGATACAATAAAGAGAATCTGAGTAATAAACGAAATCATTGATACCTAAATCTTTTGCTGTGATGACACCATTATAGATTTCAAGAAGTTTGGCGAGCAAGATGTCGGTAGACCTTGTAATGTGACCTTAGAAGGTGGATAAAATGAAAAAACACGTTATTTCACAATGCACCACCAAAATCGGCCCTGACCAGAGACTTGAGGCAACTCCCATTGATGACATGATGTCATTACATGCTTTTTATCAATTATTTTGTTGTTTTTATTGAGTCTATATTGTTCTTAGAGAGGTTGAACGTGAAGAAAGCAAAAAATACATAGATGTTGAATTAACAGCATCATAACACAATTTTGAACCAAGATGTGAGAGTTGCCACTGACTTAAAATCGTGACACGATCCGAGGAATAAATGATGGTTTAATTGTGACAATAAATTAACGTACGAAAAAACCTTCAAAGAATACTAGCTCCCCTATGGAATTAGGAAATTGTAACCTTTGAAGAGAACTCTGATTCAAGGAATTGATAAGGGGTATTTTTGTCAATCATTGTAAAACTAGTGGAACATTATTATGGGTAGGTATAGAGTACCAAACAAGGATAACAAGAGAATTTGAAAGACCTGTTATATTTCTCTAATTATTGTTCAAGTCCAGTTGGCTCAAGTGCGGTAGATTCAACAAGCACCAGTTTTGAGGTGCAACTTTTATGGTGAGAGACATGCAAATAGTGAGTGTGTACTAGAAGGAGTGAGTGAGGAAGCCAACTACATGGGAAACGAACAAAAAGGAAACCTTTACTCAAACACATACAATCATGTGTGGGCACAACATCCTAACCTCAAATACTCTAACAACAACACCTTGGACCCTCTTGTTCCTTCTCCTCAATCTCAAAAACCATGGAAACCATCTGCACTTGAAGAAGATTTAATCGGTTTCAGTAAGGTGCCTCAGAGAAACTGTGCAAAGACATAATGAAGCCTCTATGAAAAATCTTGAAAATAAGCTTGGACAGTTGGCTAAACAGATAGCTAAACAGTCAAATAGAGATTGCTCTTACAACACAATGGAATTTAAGGAAACAAAAGCACTAGAGCTTGATGCCATCACCATAAAGACTTAAAGGAGAGTGTCCATTTCCCTCATCCCTCATGCATAATCTAAATTAACTAATTTATGGGTTATGAGACATGAAATTGATTGATGAAAAGTAAAATGTTCATTATGTATGTTTGATTTTAAGAATTGAAGTTGTTGCATTGATTTGTTTGCGTTCTTTTACCAAATTGATCATGTGTGAATGATAACATGATGGAAAGGTTTATTGATTTAGCCTCTGAAATAATTTGATTGATTGGGTTTTTGTGGTGAAGTGATTCTTATTGTATATGAAAAGGAAATTATAAAAATGAGCTAGGATTTTCTGAAAATTACTACATAAAATACACTCAGTGCAGGATTTTTAATATTTTATTGATTTTGAATTTTTAGATGGGATCAATTGCATAAGGTGCATTTATAAACTGGATGCATTCAGTAAAATAATAAAAAATGTTTGATTTCATATGAATGGTTTAATCATAAGTTTTATGGACTGCAGTCCTGGAATTGATTTCTGCAGATCAATTTTAGTGTTAGATTTTTCTGAAATTGATTACTTTGAATTTGGATATGGTACCAAATGCATTGTCTTCGTGTGTGTATTGGTTATCTTAAAAAAAATTACAAAAATTAATAACTTCAATTTATATGTCTTTGAATGGCACCTGATTTAGCAGAAAATTATGTTTTTATAATCTATGTATACTTTCATGTTCTATACTTTTTCTAAGGGGTCTTAAATGATGAAAGTTACATGAAAGGATGATGGTTGATGTAAAGATGAATTCAATGTGAAATTGGACATTTCTTGTATGTAATATGTAAATGTCTCATAATTGTTTAGATGACTGATAAGTTGAGTGGGAATATTAGGATTCTGCCTAGTTAGGTGGATTCTCCGTCTACAACGGGACGTGTAAGAAGGGGTAAACGGGGCACCGTTTATTGGAGTTAATCTATCTCCACCTTACCAAATGATTTATATAATGGTTTAGGTTATTGAGGTTTTCCCACGTTCGATAACCTAGAGGATTGCTTCTTTTTATTTACAAGTAATAATTTTAAGAATAAGTGATTGGATAGTAATGTTAATTGTGCATATTTAACTGATGTCTTGTTCAATGGCAAGATTGTATTTGTCCCACGTCGGGAAGTTCACTGAGATAATTCATATCTCACCCCATGTTGATTTCTATTTTTTCAGGTATAAGTCGTATTAGGATCTTTCCCATTGTTGTTTTTGTTCAAAATTATTATTTATGTAAATTGTAAACGTATCTTGTAAAATCCAGTTATTCAAAGTTGTTTTGATTGAAGAGTCAAGTTAAAAATTTTAAAGTCAATTCACATCTGAGATGAAAATATTTTAAATTCTTAATAATCAAATTTAGACGTTACACTTTGGAAGCTTTGTATTGGCAAAAACTAAGTGGATCTCCCCTGTACTAAGTGTTCATGAAGGTGAAGCTTTAGGATTGCTAGATGCACTTTGATGGGTTAAAGACTTGTAGATTAAAATTGATTCATTCAAACTTGACTCTAAAAGAGTGATTGTTAAGCTACCACAGTAATAGAAGAGATGAATCGAATCTTAGAGTTATTATTAGAGAATGTAGAAACACATTATCGTCTTTCTTTACGAACTTGAAGTTGAAGTTTATTAAGAGACAAGCCAATAAGGTAGATGATAGTCTTGCTATGGTGACCAAGTCTTATGCTAGTTTCAGCTTTTTCATTGAAATACTTGGTTGTATCCAAAATATTATTTTGAATAAATTTAGATTGTTTATTTCTGTAAAAAAAATAATAAAAAATCTATCAAATTTAATTTTTTTTTTGTATTTATTTATTAATAATTTAGTTCAATCATACTTTGGTGGGTTAAATTATTTAAATCATAGTATAGAGGTCTTTCTCATTTGATCTCCAATCCAGTTTTAATGTAAAGGTCTTCCCCATAAGTCATTCCTCGAAAATTGAAAATCAAAGTAGGAAAATAGAAACAAGAAGCTGCAAAATGAATGGCTCAAATTATTTTTTCATTATTATAAATAAATTACTAAATCATCGAACAATATAATATCTTAATATTTGCTATCTGGATCATATAACAAATAAAATAAATTCTTATATTCCTATCCACTTCCACCAAATTGAGCCTTCAACTTCTTCACTTGAGCAAGATCAAGCAGAGTTGTTTGTGCAACTAAACTAGAAGGTAACTTATTTGCAAACAAAAGAAGATCAAGTATTTTAGTACAAGGATTTTCATTACTAAAAGCACCAAAAGCAGTAGCTTTTCCCTTACCAGAATTAACTGCAAAATGCAACATCCCTTTTGGAAAAACAAAAATATGACCCGGTTTCAACGTCTTAGAATAAAATGTAGTAGGTGTCAAAAATCCAGCAGTAATTTCACCTTGAAGTACTGTCAATAATTCGGTTGCATCGGGATGAGTATGCATTGGAATTGATCCACCTTGGTCTATGTCTATTCGCAACGCAGAGATTCCAAGTCCGTTAAGAGCTGGAAAATTGGTGACAGTTGCACTGTTGAATCCAAATTTGAAAGAGTTGTTGGTGTTTCCAGCTACAAGGCCATGAAAGCTAAAATCATCTGATGTGATTCTTGCAAGGGGTTTGCAGGGATATCCTGAAGGGGTGTTTGAAGCCTTTAAATCTGCAACACAAAAATCATTCAAAGAAGCATGGGAAATAGAGAATGAGAAAATAGTGAAAAAGAAAAGCAGGTGAATAATCTTCATCTTATTATTGAATGATAAATACTAATTTTTGAAGTTGTAGGAGGTAATGTTGAAATTGGCTAACTATTTATAAAGAGGTAGGAAGGGGATATAATGTAAAAGATGTCATTTAGTCATAATTGACATATATTTTATATTGTTATTTTAATTCTAAATCAAATTTTGGTCAAAAAAAAATTATAATTTTCTTTTTTCATTATATTATTCTACTCATCTTGACTACCATTTTTTTTGGTACAAAGAAACTTTTTTTTATTGCATATTGACCAACATTAAGTAATTGATACTAATATACTCCCTTAATTAGTCACAAATTGCAAAAAAAAAAAAAAAAAAAAAAAAACTCAAATCACACGTGTTAAGAAAACTAAAACATAAGAATTTGAAAAATAGTTTTTTGTGTTTTCTTTGGAATAAGTTTTATGGGAAGATGTAAAAACAATTTTCATTGGCTATTGGTTATGAAGAAAATGGAAGAGAGAAAAAATTGAATGTAATTTGCATTTAATTTTATAAGAATAAGCAAAAGTTTTTCTTGAAAAAGATGGTTTTTTTTAAAAAAAAAAATAAATAAGATTAAATCGGATAAAAGTTTGTCTTTTTTACTTATATTTTGGGATAAAGAAATTGATTTTTTTTTTTTGCTTACATATTGAGATGGAGGAAGTATAATTTAACCCTAAAATAATTGTCAAATATCTCAAAACTATTTATGGTTAAATAGTCAATTTAATAATTGATGTCACCTCTGTCCCAATATATATGACCTCTTGAGAAAACCACATGAATTAAAAAAATTGATTGTAGTATTAAATTTGTTGAAATTCTGTATTCCAATTGCAAGTTTATCTTTGAAAAATAGAATTAATTAATGCTTAATTAGAGCATTTATTACAAATAGCAGAAAAAATGTAAAATAATAAAGGGTTAGGATCCTCTCCATTTATGTTTCTCTCCATTTCTTCCATTTGGAGAGATAAAGACACAAAAAAAGTTCTAAAAAAATATAAAATAAGGCTTAAATATTCCATTCGTCCCTGCAAATATGCCTCGTTTAAGTTTTGGTTCCTGTAAAAAAAAAATTGTTTTTGGTCCCTGCAAAATTTCTTGTTTTTTAAAATAGTCCCTGACCCCATTTTTGTGATGATTTGCATACGTGGCACATGATGACTAGACCCATTTTGTAGTTTTTGGTCCCTGCAAAATATTTTGTTTTTTTAAACAGGTCCCTACAAAAAATTTTGTTTCTGAAAATAGTCCCTGGAGGGACAATTTTAAAAAACAAAAAATTTTGCAAGGACCAAAAACAAAATTTCCTTTTTACAAGGACCAAAACTTAAACGAGACATATTTGTAGGGGCGAGTACCATATTTTAGCCATAAAATAATTAATGATGGTTGGACTCACTTAGTGTTAGGACCCACAATCTATTTTTTGTGTCTATCTCTCTCAAAATTGCAAACTCCATTTATTAACTTTTTTTTATGTCTTTATCTCTCCAAATGGAAAAAATAGAGAGAAACATAAATGGAGAGGATCATAACCCTAAAAAATAACATAAACTCTTGATGTTTACGATCACATACATTTTAATTTCTTTATTCTTTACATTTACCTCTTTTTTTTTATAATGTAATTACAAGAGAACTTATGTCTTTGGACCAAGTGAGAGCTCTAGACTTCGGACAACGCTCTGGACTAATATTGGTAACACTCTAGACCTTGATGAAGCATTGTGTCATAGATAACGATAAGGTTATGCATCAAGATAAAGGTCAACTATGTGGAAGTCAAGGTTGTTGTCTAAACCTTTGGACTAAGATCCTTTGTACAACATTGACTCAATATTTCGTTAATGATGTATGAAAAAACTCTTTCTTTAGAAAGAGAGCATTGTTCTGACTTATGCAAAGGAGTATAATTTATTAAGAGCATTAGTGACGGAAATGAATGGTTGATATCTAGAACACAGTCATTCAAGATATCTCAGCATATAAACAGACATTCAAAGACAAGGTTTCTCTTCATCAATAGTGGCCAATTAGCTTCATCTTTATATATAGGACCAAGGTTTGAATGAAGAAGGTTAGACATGTAGAGATAGATAAATATATGTACTTGTGAATACAATATATATATATAAATATATACTTTTTTCATTTTGTTTATAGAAATCCATTAGAGATAGATTTAAAAAGTATTGTGCTAATTTTTTTTCCTACTCCTAGAGTTTAGGTAAACACAATATTTTGTAATCAACTTGTTATTGTAAAACTGTGGATTGAGATTTGGAAGTCCTTTAAGTTGAGGCAAGGAAATCTAAGGTTAGATGTCTTAGTGTTGTTGTAATCAGGATTTGATTGTAGTTGAAAAATCTTATGGAAGTGCAAAGGAACTATACATAATCCCAAGTTGTGGGGTGAACCATGGTAAATATTTGTGTTATCTATTCTCCCTTATCTTTACTTTCAAATGTTATTTTATCTTTAAAAAAGAGACCAAGCCGCAAAAAGAGACCAACGCAATTCAACCCTCCCTTTTGTTTTTCTCGTCTTTATTAATATGTGATGTGATGTGATTAACCCTGAGTGGAGGCATCTTCAACTGAAGAAATCCAAATCTTCGAGGAGAACGAGATTGTCTTAAAGCTCCATTTACATGAGGAAATTGTTCGATGAGTTGAAAAGTATGAATAAAAAATGAAGGAATTGGAGGTTGTTGTTCAACACTTAGAATCATCGAAGAAGACAGAAACCAAAAAAAGATGATAATAACCTTTTCTTTCTGTGTTCTTTCGAGAATGTTGTCAAGAAGATAAAAGACCTAAACAAAGGTTTACTATTACTATTGGGTGGCATTAAATCGGATAAGGATGCTTCTGAACTGTTATCTTAACCTTAGATCTAAGCTAGTCATTATGTGCAAATCAATCATCAGGATTTGACAGTTGCTCCTATTTACCCTAAGGGAAAGAATACCTCCCATAAGACTAAAACGCATGGGGAAACACAAACAGAGCTTGAAGGCGTTTTGGCTTATCAGTTGTACATTTATTATTTTCCTTGAGAAAATATAACATTTTGGTGGTGTTCAATTATTTTTAGACTGTTGATAACATTTTATCATGATTCATTTACTTGCATGTTTATAGTTGCTGAGTTCCAGCAGTCAACTATATTATTTTTGTTTTTATCTTCTAGTATTTCCCACATATTTGATTTTAGGTTTAATAGCAGTTTTAGCCCTCTAAGTTTTAAGAAGTTGCGATTTTGGCCCCCTAAGAAAAAAAACTACAAAACTGCCCCATAAGTTTTGCCCCTGTGGCAGTTTTGGCCCTGTAAGTCAATTTTGATTCGGTCAACGCACAAGTGGACGCCACGTGTATTATTATTTTTTAATTATTTAAAAAATAGTTTTTTTATTTTTGTAATTAAAAAAAAATTAATTAATTTTTTTAATTATTTAAAAAATATTTTTTTATTAAAAAAGTAAAAAAAAATTATTTTTTTGTTTGTTTAATTAAAAAAATTATTTTTTAATTATTTAAATTTTTTTATTAACAAAATAAAAAAAATTATTTTTTTAATTAAAAAAAATTAAAATACACACGTGGCGTCCACGTGTGCGTTGACCAATCAAAATTGGCCTAGAGGGCGAAAACTGCCACATGGCGAAAACTTAGGGGCGGTTTTGTAGTTTTTTTCTTAGGGGGCCAAAATCGCAACTTCTTAAAACATAGGGGGCTAAAACTGCTATTAAGCCTTGATTTTATTGCTCTTGGCCTTGACCTAGGGTGGTGCGTCAATCAACGATGGGTTTTAATGTTCTTGTGGCACTATCTCTTTGTGAGTTGCTCACAAAGCGTATGCTCTATCAAAAGTGAGGGGCACATGTGTGGCTCCTCGTGTGCCAATAGTAGATTATCTCCTTGGTGGTGTCGGTTCCACTCAAAGCTTAATCTTCCGAGTAGCTCACGCCAACTACATTCCAATGAGTTTTTTTGGACTCCATTCTGATAGTGGGAAGTTGAGAGTCTGGATGTTTTTTGTTGGAAGATTACATTTCCAAAGTGATTCTTGGAGTCACGACCCTTCTCTTTTTAGAGCTGGCTTTTTGGGCATTTGTTGTGTCATTTGATGTAATTTGAACTTTTTGATGAGATTTTTTTTTTCATTGTTAATTAGGAGATTTTTATCAATAATTTTTTGTATTTCTCATGGATGTATTTGTGAATTGCTTATGATGATATTATCGCATCCTTTTCAGATGACTTGTCGCTTTCTTTTCGTGTTTACTTTTTCCTTTTGTTTTCTTTTGATTTTATGTGGTGTGTCTTTGTCTCTGTTTGTTGCCTACTCGACATAATACGTACGGGAGGGAACTTCTAACTTTTGCTCGGGATCATTGGACTTTGTCTATAACATTGTCCCTTGCCTTCCTCTTGAAAACCTAAGGCGGAGTGTAAGACACTGGATTTTGATCCAAGATATTACATAAAAATGTTTGTTTTATTTAGAAAATATGAGGCAAAATTTTTTTAAATGAGCTAACAAAAGAAAATTAACAGGTCCTTCAAAAAAAGTTAATAGGAAATATATTTTTACTAAAACTATTAAAATAACTAAATGAAAATTATTTTTTAAAATTGGTTATTTTCAAATTGAAGTAAGGGTTTTGTCTCGCCGTTGCAATGGTCTTTTATTGTTTTTGGGGTTAAAGGGTTTTGTCTCGCCGTAAATGATCTTCATTCATCCTGCTCTATGTGGGAGGAAATTTGGCATGGCTATGTAGTATCTATGTCTACCATTGCGGTAGTATTCTCTATTACAATTTTTATAATCCACTAGGAACGAAACTCGACCATGAGGTATAATTTCCCATTCCTGCTAGCACGGTGAAAACATGAGCAGAGGTGGGAAGCGGGACGTCACTCACGCCAACCCGATGGCTAGACGAGAAGGGGAGATCCGCCAATGGAAGTACAATGTTTAACTACATGAATATGAGGGTGATGAGTACGCTTATCCTCCTAGTAAATGTGAGAAACATATGTCTGGTTTCCTATAATGTAATTAGATATGCAACACATATTTTGCAATGAATATATTTATCAGTACAATGATTGAACTTTAAATCGGATAGTCCGTTCATCAGGCGCCTATACTTTTTGGATCCAATACCCTGGTTGTTCTTAAAATGATGTAAAACAAATGAAAATAATAAATGTATGCATCCTGGAACTTATTTTCTAGAAAGGAAAGGCGTACATCTCCCATGATTCAAGGGGCTGCCCATTTCCCTTTGGCTTTTGTGTTCCATTCAGCTTCCATATGGAAGACAGAACCTTTTTTGACCTCAGTGCAATCAGCTTTCGTGATCTTGAGAGATGTTAACAAGAATTTCCTCGATGATTATAGGTCTACTTTGACGCTCGCACGGAGATGTTTCACATGTGGTATTTCATTTTCAAATGAGAAGTGGATGGTAATGCGCATTGTTCCACAATAGTCAGTCTCCCTTTGATGAGGTTCTAAATGGATGGGACATTCGACTACGAGAAAGTACACATCCATTGTTTTTCTTTTGATTTTCTCACGAAGCATCGCCATCAGTTCCACGTAGCCCCACAGTCCGGTGGTAGCGTTGTTAAAACCCTATAGAACGTCTGTTTGCAGCTTCCTAAAATGAGAGATTCCTAAAAAAGGTAGTTGCAGGCTTGCAGCTTCCTAAAAAGGTTAGCATACATAATGTCACATGAAATGTCGTAGTAGGAAGTGTTGTTCCCTCTTGCTACATACATTTTCAATTTTCTTCTATGAATGAGGGATTCGATATCCCCTTTTAACAAGATACAATTGTATGTGTTATGCCCAAGGACGTGGTAGAAACAACATTATTTAGAAAAGTTTGTATTTGGCTTTTCTCGTAATGGTTTGGGAAATTTGACTCCTTAATTTATGAATTATGTGTTTAGACATTAACAAATTTCTTTCTCATGTGACGTTAAAAGGAGTGTACACCATCCCGTCACTATTATAAACAAAAATCAACATTGTAGATTTATTTTATAAATGATTTATGTGTTCTATAATAATGATCATATACATCATTAATTAAAATGAATCTGAAATATTAATTTTTGCTTATAATAGTGATCGGAGAATGTATATGTTGGAACAACCCCAAAGGTTAGGATATTCGATAATATGCTTTTCTATGGTGTATTTCTATGACCATTTTTCTCTCTTTGCACATGAGGCATTGATTTTTATATTCATATTGGATGTAGTCCCATGGAAAGGCATTGATCTTTTCTACGACGATTCAAAACTAAACAATTTTTAACAGTTTTCGATTTAAGTTACTACGATTTACGATTTTTGAATAGTTTGGTTTGATTGGTACGTAATTGAATCCGAGAGTAAACTAAAGAAAATGTTAACTGTTCCTAAGTATTGGTTAAGGAAATCAATATAAAAACATCATATTAATAAAATGTGAAAACTTATATATTCAACTTTTTAAAAAATTGAATATTCAACTTTTTAAAAGTAAAAAATTTATTATTTTCAATAAAGATTTTCTTTTTTAAAATTTCTTAACTACAGACACTAGTTAGTATGAGTCTTCAAAAAATTTCCCTTTCTACATCAAAAAAATAAAATAAAATTCCCTTTCTTTGAAACTTTGGATGACAATGATCATAAAGGAAAAAGAAAGAATTCTGCTCTTTACTCAAACAGTTTTGTTCATTCCCAAAGCAAATGACATTTTTATTCTTATGTGACTTAATCTACGCTAGTACAAATGCTTGACTTAACTCACGCTAGTACAAAATGCAAAGAGACTTAGGTCATGTTGCGTGACTTAAGTCACGCTAGCGTTAACACTGGTTCAAAGAATAGCGTGAATAGCGTGAGTTAAGTCACGCTAGTTTTAACACTAGCGTGAGTTAACTCACGCTGGTGCTGGTGCTATGCACGCATCAGACCTGATTGGCAGTGCCAATGGCAGTAGCTACTTCCTTGTTCCTTCATTCCCTATTTAGAGAACATGCATTCATTCAATAATAATTTAGGTACAACCATTCATTGATTCAACCAAAACTCATAATTTAAAGAACATGCATCCAACACAATTTTAACGAAAATTAACTCAAATATCATAAAACCAAAATGTAAATATCATACAACCAAAATGTCGAGAAAAATACTACAAATAGGAAAAAAAAGTCATAAAAACAAGACATTACTGCTGCTCCAATGGACTATGACTCCTAGACCTCCTTCGGGGAACCTGCTGATGGTCAAACACGCTATACTCGGTCCGGAGGCCCTCCAAAATGCTGAAGAAGAGTGGATTTGAAACCACCTCTGGAATCTCCATCGCATGCTCCATTCTGTTTCTCATGCTGCTAATGACCTACAATGAATTGGGAGGATGTCTGGCCCACTCCTGGTTGACGAGAATATCCTGGTAGAGAGGTCTCGGCATGACAATGTCAGGCTGTGGAGCAGGGTTGACGATAAGTGGATGGGATACACAGTAGAACCACCTAATGTACCTATCTGAATGCTTCCAAAGCTCGTCGTCCAGGACCTGACCACCCCTCTGTTGCTGGGGCAAGAGGCATAGCCGTAGTAGGAGGTCGGGGAACCCTCTGAACATGTCCGTACTGCCTCAGAACTCGCTCCGGCAAGTGACGCACCATCTTTTGTTTGCCGGCCATGATCCATCCAGAGTACAAGCACACGTCCTGAAAAGGCGTCACGTCTCATCGGTGCTCGTACGGTGTTCAGGTGACATGACAATGCTCCATCGAATTCAACAAGCCTCTGAAGTGCTCAGCATCAGCAAACCCCCGTTTAGGTTTCCATCTACCCACATACGGGTTATGCTGTTCGTAATCATCATATTTCTTCCTCGGAACAACATGTCTGATGTGAGCTATAACCCATCCCTGCAAACACAAAAAGACAGATGTATATCAGCACCCAAGTATCATACAAAAAACTATACATTTACAATTAACTTAAAAAAAATAAGAAAATAATATATTACCACAAGCAAGGTCATGTAACCACCAACGGAGCCAACATGTTCGTTGGAGGTAAGATTCAGTTGCTCGTACAAGAAAGCAGGTCCCATCCCGCCCATGACCAGGTGTCTATGTCATCCAAATTTCGTATCGCAAGCATCCAAAGCAGACTAATGGTTTTGCTGTTCTTGCCGGCAAAAAAGGTGTAGCCAAGCAAGAGCAACAAAAACGCCTTAACACAAGTGGGCCTAATACGACTCAGCTCCTCCTCCTCCTCCTCTGATAAATCCTCCCCCATCAAATGGATACACTTATTCAACAGGTGCTCATAACGCTCTTTCAGGGTTGTGTAAGTAACACATGCACCGGAATTATCACTCACCTGCTGCACCGCTTCCTCCACTGGAAACAATAGGTGAGTCACCATCAGGTCTACACCATGGTCCTGATCTAAATCATCCTCCTGAATCAACCATCCAGCGACGGGGATACCTAGTAGACAAGCCGCATCATCCAGTGTGATAGTCATCTCTCCAATAGGCAGATGGAAGTTGTTGGTCTCCTGATGCCATCTCTCGACCATAGCACAAACTAACTTGTGGTTGATGATATTGTACCCAGTTAGAAGGAGGGGCCTAAAACAATTATACTTACGGTTTTACTGTTCCAAAGCCTGCATGCCACGTGTTTACCGAAGTTCGGTAAAAGTGACATCTCATAAGGCCCCCCTGGAAAGCCCCCATCCTCATCCTCCATAACAGGCTCTGCATGCTACTGCTCAAGATGCTGCTCATACTGCTACTGCTGCTGAGGAGACTCGACATACTGCTCCTGTTGAGGAGGCTCGACATACTGCTGTGCTGAGGAGGCTCGACATACTGATGTTGAGGAGGCTGCTCAGGCTGGTACCCCTCGTGAAACTGAGCCTGACACCCCTAGTGATACTCATACCCCTCCTGATATTGATAACCCGGTTGAAATTCAGGCTGCTCCTGATAATGCTGCTCCTGATAATGTTGCTTATGGTACTGTGGCGGGTCCACAATATGGGATGGACTCGTTTGTGACGTCGATCCCCCCGCAGCATCAACAGTAGCAAATCTCGTGCCCCCCGCTCTCCCTCGACCTCGACTTCGATCAGCCGGAGGGTGTAGCGCTTGATTCTCCCTCTGTGCACTACCAGTAGGGGTAGGTCTCCCTGCCCTAAGTCTGTCAGTTCTCTCCTGCTCAGACATATCTGCACAAAAAGCAAAACATCTTTAACACATTTTCACACGAACATAAAATTTCGACAATGTCATCTTTAATAATACAACAACAACACTATAATGTCGACAATGTCATTTGAATCCATAAACTACCACATTGCAATCAAATTAACTATAATCAACATTAACAAACATAGCTCTAACTAATTAAATCATTAACAATCCAAAAAAAACAAAAAAAAATATCATTGAGACATTTCACCGAACACGTAGTTTGCAATTTTCAAACAACTATGTAATCAAACAATTTCTAAACCCTAAACTACAACATTGTACCCTAAACAACACTTCCTAAGTTAAATCATCACTAACAATCATAATCTTTAACATGCAAGACAATTTTTTAAAAACCTAAAAATGTAAATTTTCTACAAAAATTCGAAAATTTCAACCAAAATAATGCAAAGAAGTAGGATAGTCATCACTTACTTGATATTGTGGACGAATTTGGCTTTGAATGACGTAAGAATGATGAATTTCAAATTTTAGGGTGGAATTTTTGTGTTTTGAAGAAGTTGGGAAATGATGGAACTGTGCTGCTGTGTTGCTGATAACTGACTTAAGTTACGTAGTGTGAGTTAACTCACGTTGCGTGACTTAAGCCACGCTTACATCATAACTAACGTGAGTTAACTCACGCTACGTGAGTTAACATACATAAGGGTATATCTGTCATTTACTTTAGGAACGAGCAAATCCATTTGGGTAAAGATCAGAATTCAAAAAGAAAAGGAACTATAGTACTCAAAGGGCCCACTACCAGTATAGTATGCTGCTAGGTGGATACCATAACCAAGGGCTTCAAATAAGTCTAGTATTGGAATGTTGAAGCAAAATGGATTTTTTTATTGATTCACAAGAGTTTGCAAGTGATGTAAAGGAGCTATTTTTCCATAGTCACAGTATCAAATAAATAGTTTTTAGACACAATTACATGAAGATATTATTTTCAAAATATTTAATTATTATTTTATCAAATTTTTTTTATCATTAAAAAAATACTTGTTTATATGTGTGTGACCAAACACTATTTGTTTAGTCTTATGACCATGTTAAAATTTCTCAATGTAAAGTTGTTTGAATTTCTTCATGTGAAATCAATTCCGCTTATTGAGAATTGAGTTTAGAAGAAGTAGCTTCAACATCTATATTATATTTGCTGGAATTCTTTGATCCATTTAAATACACATTATATATCTTTGTGAGTTTAGCTCAGCTGGTAAGGACAATACATAATAATATATGTAAGGTTTGGGATTCGAACCTCGTCCACCAAAAAAAAATACACATTATATAAAACCCATTATGTTTATTACATATTAAAAAACAGTTTTAATTCAAACTATCCAAACAACATATAAAAATTAAAATCACGTTTACATATCCAAAAATAAACCACTTGACGTTCAACTTATTTTCTATCACAATATGATCAAATTTCATTCCGGCAAAATCAATTCAGTCAAAATCAATCGTCTTTGTCGCATAATCCAACACACTTATTCATTTTGGTGTAGCCACTAGTTAGATATAGACCCAATGCTGTAAAACACAATGGTCATAAAAAGATGCTTCTCCCGCTGAATTTGTTTCTGATAAGAAGGAAGCCAGCTAGAAGGAAGAGTAGTAAATTCAAGATAGCTTTCTTTGACCTAACTTTCCAGAATTGTATATAATGTAGGTGGCATTATTTCCACCCAAAATCTATGTATAAGGTACCTTAGAAAGTGCATGGTGAGGGGACAAATTGTGTGGTGCCTCAATGGCCCAAACAATTCTCATTATCATATAAACGTGTCACATACATAACCCAACACATTACTTTCACATAATATTCCCCTGAAATGTACTTTATTTTTTTGAAGCACTTTACACACCTCATAATTTTTAAAACTAAGCATGATTCTAAAACTCTTTTTATGGAATGATTCTAAAACTCTTGATCTATCCAAATGTACACATCAAAATGGTACAATATTTTTATCGAGTACGTACATCCAAAATGACTTTGAGGAAAAAAGTTTCTCCCAATTTTTTTTGTCAAAGTTTCTATTAAATAATTAATTGAATCGTTATATTTTCATTTTAGTATTTGTTGCCAAGTGCTAGGACCAGTTGAGTCAAAAAAAGGAGGTAGGACCAGTCCATGATTATTAGTCAAATCAACTCTAGATTATTAGTATTTATTTGTGTTTTAAAGATAAGATAATAGAAGCTATAAATGATAAATGTGCAGTAAGAGTTTGAGGGTAATGTGGACCAATAAACACCCAAATTGAATTGAAGGCACATATAGAAATCGAATTTATGAGGTTGAACACTCCAAATTTCAAGATTTTCAATAAGATCCAAAAATGGGAAAAATAAAGTACACATTATTTTTTTCAATTTTCATCCTAAACATACCAACAGCAATTTTTTTTTGGTACCAAATGTTTAGGTGGACCTACTAACAATTCAAAGAAGAACGACAAATTTTTTTTTTCAATTGAAAAAAAACATAATCTCAATATCAAAATCAATGGTACTATTATTTATTTATAAATGCTCCATCAACTCCAAGCAACAAAAAGCCAGTCCCGCAATCTCTTCACACTTCATCATTGATCTTACTCTTCAACAGCAAGAGGCACAGACTCAGCCTAAAAGATCACAAAAATGACATTATAAATTAGTCTATTGAGGAATAACATTTAAAGTAGGGACAAGAAAATAAAATTCCCTTTTGAAAAATTCACTTTAATAAAGGAAATTAAAATGATAATTGATAACAAGGATTAATCTTTTCTTTGAGGAAAAGCAATATACTTTTACTCCCTAAAATTAAGATGATTTAAGTTTAGTCACTAAATAAATTTAATTCAATTTTAATACTTATTATTTTTTTATAAAAATAATTACAAAAAAAATAAGGCTTTTATAAACTAAACTAGAAACCAAACTAGACAAATCAAAAAAAATTATAGACTAAAATTATATTATTTAACTAAAAAATGGAATCACTAAATAGTGTAATGAGAGATTAACTAAAAAATTCTAGTAAAAATTAACAAAAAATATAGTGTAATGAGAAGATATATTACCAATTTGCTGTACTTAAGTGCATAGAACATCTCAAGGTAACGTTTGCTCTCACGACGATCAAGATTGGTCACATGCTTCCAGAAACCATAGACACCAGTTAGAGTCAAAAGCCTGTCAGAATAAATCTGCCATGTGTACCTATTGAGGAAAAGCAATAAAATAATAAAAAAAATTAAAACACAATCATACCTCAAATATACAACTTATGCAACTCATAGTGTGTCTCATTATGATCCTCTAGTAAATTTTTTGGTAAGGTGAGACTATTGGAACATTGTAATGTGAGTATGATCAAAACATATATTGACACATGTAACACTGATATTAATTTGAGAAAATGAAATAATTATGTATCGTTGTTACATAGATTGCAACACGAATATCAGATATTTGACTATGACACTCATATGTTTAACAATGATATTAATTTGAAAAAATAAAATAATTGAATGTATGCATGTGTCGGATTGTTGGTGCTACAGAGATTGCAACACGACCACAATTGCGGATTCATCGCTATATCAAGGATTGTAATGCAACAACTACCAAAAATAATTTAAAACCTTGAGTGTCGTGATTATTTTGGTGAAATATTAGGTAAAAAAGGTTAAATTATTATTGTGAGTGATGATGGTTTTGGTGAAGTAGTATATTAGATAAAGAGAGATTTATATAAAGTGCAATTTGACTTACTTCTCATGAATACGTTTGAGACCTCCATGAGAGATTTTGTCCCAATAAGATGGATCAGCCTTACTCTTC
>Ga0315914_1005506_pt1 | contig 18371 bp, 10 predicted proteins | sample MpolenodulesMG_FD_203920 | JGI IMG/M metagenome (GOLD analysis project Ga0315914, IMG submission 203920) | Medicago polymorpha root nodule microbial communities from Los Angeles, California, United States - elongated nodules | ecosystem: Host-associated > Plants > Roots > Nodule | place: USA...
ATTATTTTTGTCTTGTTGCAGAGACACGAACAGAGTAGTGGAGGAAGTGGTTGTACAATTCGTACAATTGTCCTTTGTCAACGCTCTTGATAGAACAAGCATCCAATGCTTTCAAAATTTTACACAAAGGCCGTTGTAACACTCTTTTAGTCTAATGCAATGCTGGACGAGATTAAATCCATTACCCAACCTTTGAAGCTTTAAGTCTCTCATCTCCTGATGAACTTCAGCTTCTGGTGATCTTGCTTCTGGTGAGATGCTTCTGATGAACTTGCTTCTGATGACGTCATCACTTCAGGAGCACTTATACTTCAGATGCACTTTTCTTCAGATGCTTCAAGCTTCATTTTTGTTGATTCCTTTGCTCTCTTTTGTTCTTGCAGAACCTTATAAAGACATCAAATTTTATTTGTCTATGGTCTTGTACACTTGAACAAATATTAACATATCCAATTGACGATTTTTAATACCTTGTTATCATCAAAACTCTAAGGGTAACGTATGTTAAACACATTTTTTTCCATCAAATACATCTTACAACCCATTGTTTTATGTTTTACAATTATTAATATTTATATTTATTTATATGGATATAGAAATCAAAGATTCACATTTATATTAGTTTTGGTTTTCTCTCTCTATTTTCCAGCGAGCATGTTCTCTTCCACAATCCATACGATGCAAACTTATTCCATTTCTCTTTGTGTGTCTTGGAGTAGTTCCTTCCTCTCCTTATTGTTCACAGTTAGCATACCGCAATGGTATTTCTTTCACAGTCGTCCTCCCCCGCAATTTTCTTCTACTACCATTTACCTTGTGTATTGTGTGTTGCATAACTTTTATTGATTTAACTCGTTTCAATCCGACCGACGGACCCGCCACCCGCACAACCCATAACCCGAGCTACCGAAGTGCTTATTGGGCAGAAATGGGTCTCATATTAATCTGTTTCGGTTTTGAGCGTATTGGGGTTTCGGGCCCGAACCCGTACGATGCTCAACCCTATTTAAAAGAGTTAAAGAGCCCGCATACTTAACACTCTTTACGTAACTTATATACTCTTAGTTACGTAACTAAAATTCATAAATTCAATCTATATATAAGTGAACGTGGTGTTTTTATGAAAAGGAAATAAAGTAAGAGAAAAAAACTACATTTTTTTAGAGAAAAAAAATACATAGTAAGAAAAGTACTATAGAGGGGATGTGAACATGTGATTAAGAGACAATTTTGGCAAAATATGTTTTTAATATTTTAAAATACTTTTATAGGTTTGTATTGACTTTTAAAACTCTTTAAAAAAACTGTTTAATACTTTTTATAATTCAATTTTTATTTTTGAATTTGAATAGGATTATACCAAAGTGTTTTAAGATTTTAAAGTACTTTATGAATTCAAAGATTTGAAAGAGTTATATAAATTTTTTAGCAAAAAATCAAAGTTAAAAGAGTGAATAAAAAATGTAATAAGTAAATACTACGATTTGAATAAAGAAAAACAAAACTGATACAAATTTAAAACGTTTAATGACAAATTGATTCTTGTCTAAAAAAAAATAACAAAGGGATTCTAACTTTTTGTTATCCAATGTAGAATTTCTCTATTTAACAGAAGCTATATCAGTCCTCCATAAACTAGCCTCTTCTCGTTCTTGCTATTGTGTTCTAATAATGAGTTCAGAATTATTGTCTTTGTAAACTTTATAATGTTGATTGTTTAAATTCGTCAATAGATTTAACTAAAAATACAATATAATGAAATTCTTTGTGAAGAAATTAAGTTATGAAGTGTTGCACAAGGCAACACAAGTTTTGCTTGTGTCTTACATATAAATGGATGTGCTAAATTAAAAAATTTGAACCGCAAATTAAAAATATTGAATATCCTCTCAATGATAAAGCATACCATGTGGCGCTAAAAATTTGCTTTGATTAGAAAATCCACGATCCAATAGTGTTTTTTTAATCTAATTACACATATAAAACACAGATCAAGGTTAAAGTAGGAAAAAAACAAATTTATAATTTAAAGGTTAATGACTTGTTTCGGGTTACTTTAATTCAATTCTTCCCTCTCAAGCATCACTAAGTAGCTTAGAATCATGAGTTGAGCTCTTCCACCCACTATTATGAACGTAAATGAATTCCAAATCAAAGTTACAATGAGCTAATGCATCTTGTGGTTTATCTCCATGACAATTACCATAATTGCTCACATTTCATCTTCTTACCAATGTTGCAATATGTGTACCATTAATAACTCCAATACAATTCTAAAAGTGTGTGCTTATATATCAATAACCACAAAAAATACATATTATAAAAATGACACAAAAAGTTATAATTATATTTTTTATAATTAGATAATGATCATATATCTTGAAGTAAGCACAAAACTGTGTTTTTTCTTATTTTCGTAGATACAGTTGACACTGATTTGATATCAAATCAGGCGTTATTGAGTTCAAAACTTTCAATATATCGTTAATATGTAACGATATATGTTCCTTCTTTATTGAATGGTACATGCTTATGATCATGTCTCAATTTTATGTACAATATTATATGTGATGACATGTTGGTTGTAACACAATATTTCACGATGATAATTATTAAATAATAAGTAAATTTAATAATAAGGATGTTACAAAACTTCACATAATATCACATGTTACCATAAATTTTTCTTTAAAATAATAATTCCAAGAGCGGAAAACAATTTCCTGATTTCATTAATAAAATTTTCTCTTGTTATTCAACATCGAAATAGAAATAACAATAACTCTCACAATTTAAACTCAAAAATAAATAGATTCAACTTCAACCTCCACCCTAGTGTTACATACCATAGCTCGCATTTGACTACATGTTTAATCCTTACTAAAATAAAATTGACAGAACACAATTTCCGTCGCAACCTTCTAGGCGTCCCATAACTAGATCTCATAGTCATAAGTATCTGTAATTCTTAGGTACAAATATCATAAATACAACAACAAGGAAGGGGTGAAGAAAAAGTTATCATATAACTGTTTTAGATTATGATTTTAACATCAAATGTTATTGCATTATGATTTTTTACAACACTTTTAGAAGGAAGAAAGTGTTGTTATATGGTTGCTTTAGATAACGCTTTTAATAATAATTGCTCGTTCACGTTGGTTTATGATAGTGTTTTGTACATATAAGTGTTATTACAAGGTTATGCATTATAAAGTTTTTCTTCCTATAAGAGTTATTATAGAATGTCTTATGACAATATTTTCATAACTTAATGTTTTATATCAATAAGAATTGTTTTATACAATTTAAAACTAAGGTGCTAACTAGGTTTGATGAATTCAAGCTCTTTGTTCATGACCCTCAAGAAGAAGAAAACCTTGTTGAAAAGGAGGAAGATTTAGATGTTGAGCATAATGCTGGTTTGGAAATAATTTCCGACGAAATTGAAGAAAGTTTTAAAAAATTTGAAGTTGTAGTGGCTCAGAAGTTGGATGGTATACTTGCTGCATTCAAGATATTATGTGGTTGTAGTGGCTCAGAAGATTGATGTTTTTCTAGTTGGTTTCAAGAAATTCTTTGGTCATACATTAACTTTTTTAATTACATTTTTTTAGTATTTCATAATGTCTCAGTAAATCTTTTATATGTTGTATTGGTGTGGTATGCATCTCTATTGACATTAATAGTTTTATATGAATCTTGGTATTGACAATATTGTCGTGTTGAGGTTAAATTTGAAATGACACTTAGTATTGATAGTATTCTGAATTTACACATTTTTTGAAACTGTTTGTTTGTTTTAATTGTATAAACTAGTTGTGTTAAATAGCCTATAATTATTTGTCTTCAAAGTTTTTTATTGAAATTGTAGTACATTTTTTAATATTAAAATAAAAAAGTTTATATATGATATTTAATATTTTATGAAATTTCGACGAAAATATTTCATTCTTGACACATAACAATTGAGACCGTGTTATTTATCCAACAATTAATCTACATCAGATTTTTTTACAATAATTTTAATCTTTATAAATTATATGTAATTGTTGTAGCATAAAAGTTACAAATGCATAACTACTATATCTTGTTACATGTGATTGATTATCTCTAAGAAGATACAAAAAAAATGATTAGTCCTCACAAACATCAAATATTATTAGATAACATGGAATCTTCCTCATACAAACTTTTCTCTTTGTTTTCAGTTAAAACATGATACACTTTCACACTTAACGAGAATCATCTTCAATTTAAAAATTATATTTTCACTAATGTAAAAAATTAATTGAGTTTAACAACACTGATCCAGAAGTTTTCATCCTGGCCGACTGTAATGTTATTGGCCCAGACCCGGTTGATTTCCTGGATAATGTACCCGACCCAGTAATATTCTTCCCACCTGACCCGAATTTGGTCTGAATCTCGCTGGCCCAGTGATCAATTGAGAAAGAGAAGAAGATGGATGCGAAGATCTCAGATTCAGAACGGGAATATCTTACATTTTACCATGCTTATCAGATTTTCTTGGGTCACTGTCAGTGTATGGTACAGAATGGGAAGCCATTGTTGGTGGTTGTCGTTATTTCGGTTGTTTGAGTCAACCCAAGACATAGAGTCTAGAACTTAACTGATGCGAATGGATTCGAATCTCTATTGAAGCTTTAGAAGCTGAGAAGAGTGTGAAAGTTTTTTATAATTGCAAAGATATGATGTTAATTATACTTTCTTAGTTTACATAATTATTGTATGTGAAATAGTTGTCATAAATCTAAATCGTTAATCAGTTTTGGGCATCCACGTTGATGATAGATGACTAGGTTCTACAAAATTAGATTATGAGGATTTTATGAAGTTTGATTTTGGAACCCAAACACAAAGGATTCAAATAAGAGACTCACACCATGTGATTTTACATGTGATACTTCGAGAAAGAATAGCTTAGACAATGTTTTTTTGTCGCCTTTTATAAGTGTTATGTATTTCAGTGCTGTTAAAATTATATAAAACATTTTGTATAAAGAATAAATGGTTGTTATATAGTTGTTTTAGATAGCAATTTTAACATTAAGTGTTATTGCATGATGGTTTTTTAAAACGCTTTGTATAAGGAAGAAAGTGTTGTTATAGGGTTGCTTCAGATAGCGCTTTTAATAACAATCGCTCTTTCATGTTGGTTTATGATAGTGCTTTGTACATATAAGTGTTATTGCAAGGTTGTGAATTATAAAGTTTTTCTTCATATAAGAGTTATTATAGAATGTCTTATGGCAACATTTTCATATTAAATGTTTTATATCAATAAGAATTGTTTTATACAGTTTAAAACTAAGGTGCTAACTAAATTTGATAAATTCAAACTTTTTGTTCACGCCCCTTTTGAGAAGAAGAAAACCTTATTGAAGAGGAGGAGAAATATTTAGATGTTGAGGATAATGTTGGTTTAGAAATCATTTTCGACGAAATTGAAGACAATTTTAAAAAGTTTGAAGTTATAGTGGCTCAAAAGTTAGACGGTATGCTTGCTGCTTTCAAGAAATTACGTAGTTTAAATATTGGTAATGTTGCATTGGACAAGTAGTAGTGGCTCAGAAGATGAATGTTTTGCTAGTTGGTTTCAAGAAATTCTTCGGTTGTACATTGTCAATTTTAAGTTCTTTTTGTAGTATTTTATAATGTTTTAGTAAACCTTTTATATGTTGTATTGGTGTGGTATGGATCTCTATTGACGTTAATAATTTGTTATGAATCTTGGTATTGACAATATTGTCGTGTTAATATTAGATTTGAAACGACACTTTGTATTAATGGTATTCTGAGTTTACACAATTTTTGCAACTATTTGTTTTAATTGTATAAATTAACAGTCTGTCACGCGAGCCACATACAATTTAAGGAGTGATGGCAACACTCTCTTTTCAACAATTACTTAAACACTCTCTCTAAAGGGTGTTTGTTTCAAGTTTAAAAAAAATATGTGTATCCCATTATCGAAGTTGTTAAAGAATGGTTCTATAAATGCCATTTATCTAAAAAGTGAGTGTTGGTAGCATTTTCTCAAAACTTCTGAATAATAAAATAGAGAAATTAAAGAAATTGGTTGCACATACAGAAGCACAAATACAAACCAATTAGACGCACGTAGATGGTGGTGTGTAAGGCCGGCGTCGCTCGTCGCACCACCAATGGGACATATGGAATAAACATTAATTAATTAATTGCAAGAATACAATGTTTATATATTAATTAATTAATGTTAACCTCATCCGTGTAATAATCTACTCATGTCTGATTGGTTTGTATATGTGCTTTTCTATGTGCAACCAATGCCTTTGATTTCTCTATTTTGTTATTCATAAGTTTTGAGAGAATGCTATCAACACTCACTTTTTAGAGAAATGGTATGTATAGAACAATTCTTTAACAATTTTGAAAATGAAATACACATGTCATTTTTAAACTTGAAACAAACACCGTTAGAGAGTGTCTGTTGAAAAGAACGTGTTGCTAGCACTCCTCAAGTTTTGGTTCATTAATAATAATGTGTATTAATAAATGAATTTTCTTTATTTTGTGTTTTATTAATAAGATTCGTGCGCGGGCCGCACAAACCCATAATTGATTTGTTCCTCACCCTTGTGTGTGTGCTTCGCGTGCACCCGCAATACACGGGGCATGTGGTACCGTGTAATTTCCCCCCCTTAGAAACTTCATTTTTTATGTAGTTTCTTTCTTTGACATGTGCTAGGCACTTGAGACATAATTTCCCCAAATTGCTTGTTTTTCATATTTTCAATGTACTTGGTCTCCTTGTTCCCTTAACTTCTAAAAGGTACCTTCGATTGAATCAATCATATGATCTATGTCAAAAAGACTTCAAACACTTGAAATTTCACTCTAAAAGCTCTTAAAATTCCTCAAATGGATAGAAAGATAATTAACAACATAGTAAAGAATATCATATGACGAGGTGTCGTCAATGGTTCGTAGGAGAAAGAAGACAGAGGGTTTCATTATGGATTTTTTGTGAGAAAATTGACAATCAAGGGTTCACATGAGGGAATCGAGTGCTTGACTAGGATTATCAAGGGTTCACAAGGGTTATGAGAATTTGTTTTCTTAGGAAATTATAATTGTTAAATAAATAACACTTTTTATAAAATAAATGAATAATAATATACAACACTTTTTGTTTTGAGTATAAAAAAGTATCAAACATGTTGTCAAAGATGATTAAACAAAGAACTCTTTATCTGTTTTTTCTTAGTTTTACAACTCGACCAAATATAATTTTAATATAAACAGTGCTTTGTTTTATATACGAACACTGTCTATTGCCTACCTAAAACAACACTTTATTTCATATTTTGTATAAAATGTTGTCTATCTAATGATAAACAATAGGCAACACTTTTTGTATCATGCAGAGTCTAAGTTGAAACAATACACTCTTTTTAAATTTAATAACTTTAACATGTGTTGTATGTCTAATGATAAATAATAGACGTCGCTTTTTGTGTCATGCGGTGTCTAAGCTAAAACATACACTTTTTTTAGATTTAATAATTTTTTTTAACCTATCAAATTACTTTTTTAGAGAATCGTTGTAACAAGTTATACCTCGGAGGAGCTACCTCTTTACCAACAAGTAATATAGTCTAGTCACAATGTATCAGTAAGACAACCGAAACGTCATTGCAATATCCTGCCTATCTATAAGACCTTCTTCTCATATCCCCTTACTTCCACATCAACCGTCAAATCAGCTTTATCTCAACATCTTCCCTCCGACATACACATATATGCAACATACAGGGATGTTATCGGTGACATCACTTTGTGACAATGGCATGTATTGTTTCACTTTATCTCTTTGTTTGTCTCCTATTTTTTTTGCCTTACCTTGTTTTGAAATAATAAAATTTTCTCCTTGCTTGAATGAGTTTTTTTTACATCTTGGATTTTGAACCATAAATTTCACGTATGTTGTTAGCTAAAGGCGTTGAAATTACTCTTGGAAAAACCAAATTTCGGTTTGATAAATTACATATTCTTTGAACACATATTCTCATTGATTTACACACTTCTGAATGACATTTTTAAACCTATAGAAGGGCTTGTGTTACAATATATATTGCACTTTTGCTTGTTTCGAGTCATTGATCATTATTGACCACGTTCTCTATTACTTTCCTTATAACTGTTTTGATGCAAATTTCTATTTGTGAAATTTATTTTGAAGAGAAAGAGAATTACAGGATAATTTTTTCCTTGCCTTGTGACTTTGTTAATACAGTTTTCATTATTTTCTCATCTTTGAGCCTAAAATGAATACTTCTTCTTTGGTCCATTGTTTCTGAAATATTATAATAATTTTTGGGTACTTTTTAGAGTATGAATCAAGTAATTGAGCATAACTTTTTAAAAAATAAATAATAATATTTCTCTTGATTTTATTTTGAAAAATCACCTTGATGTTTCTCATTAAAAATGAAAGGGTTAATAATGTTTTTCACCCTTGTAATATATGTCATTTCCATTTTTCGCCCCTATAAAATTTTCGGTTTGATTTGCATTCTCGTAAAAAGAAAAAAAATCCGGAAAACCTCCCTCCCCTGTCAAACTCACCAAATTCGCTTATGTGGCGCTGACTGAACTTCTTTTTTTTTTTAATTTTTATTTATTTTTAATTGGCCACATCTGATTTTATTATTAAAATTTTTAAAAAAAATCAAAAAAATAATATAATTCATTTATATGAATTTAAAAATAAATAAAAAGTTAGAAAATAAAATGGAAATTTTTTTTATTACCAAATTTTTTTCAAAAATTTAAAAAATAAGAAAAAAACAATAAGATTTTAAAAATCTGGATACAAATTTAGAAAAAATTCAGATTTTTTTCGAAAATTTTATTCCAAAATTTTTATAAAATCTTTTCCGAAATTATAATATTGAAAAAAAAAATCATTTTTTTTCCAAAATTATGAAGATTTTACGATTTTGGCTAATGATTCTAACAAAAATCCATTTTGGGGCTATAAAAAAATTGTAAATATTAGAAGAAAAAAATTAGGAATTTTTCCTGATTTGTTTTTTAAAATCTGACCTTTTTTTCAATTTTGAAAATTTGCTTTTTTAGTATTTTGAAATTTAAATTCCAGAATTTTTAAAAATCTTTTTAATTTTGAAAACAATCTGATTTAATCTTAATGTTTTTATGGTATTTTGTTATTTTAGAAAAAAAATCTTATCGATTTTTAAATTTTTGGAAAAAATCTGACTATTTTTCTGTTTTTTTATATTTTGGAAAAATCTTAATGTTTTTTTCTGAATTTTTTATTTATTTTTTTAATTTTTGGAATTTTTTTGAATATGTTTATGATTTTTTTTTAAAAATCTGATGTGGACATGTTTTTTTACACGTGGCCAATTAAAAAAAAATGCTAAATCAGCGCCACGTATTAGATTCTGCTGAGTTGGATAGGAGAGGGGGGTATTCTGGATTTTTTTTTTACGAGGATGAAAATCAAACCGAAAATTTTATAGGGGTGAAAACCGAAAAAGAGATATATTCCAGAGGTGAAAAACACTATTAACCCAAAATGAAACAATTAGAAGAAAAAACAGGATATAATAGAAAGAAAAAAATGAATGGTGAAAAAAGAAAATAGGGAAAAATATAAAATGCTCATAGTTAATTGTACAACGTAAGTCGAATGCTCAAGGTGCTTGGTTCGTATTTTGGAAGGTTATCCAAAATGGTTGAAAAGGAAAACTTTTTTTTTTTTTTTTGACCTTTTGGAAAAATCTTTCCTTTGTTTTATCTCACCTTGTATCTTATCTCATGTCCCCGTTACACTCTCCAGTATCTTTTTATTTATTTTTGACAAAATTTATTTGCATTTCAACGACTCGAATATAATGAGCGAACTTGTGAGGTGAGAACCCTATTGATGAGAATTTTGTATTTCAAAGAAGTCTAAGCCTCTAACTTGGAACCATAATGGTAATCCATTGGTTTTGACTTTGCCTAATGTCTACACTTGTGTTCCTTGATTGCGTTCCTTGATCGTCATGTCTGCGTGTTCCAAATACTTTCTATCCAAAGAAATTTCTTGAAGCCGAATCATGATTCAAGCACAAGGGAGTTTGATAGCATGGTTTTATATCTATTTTTATGTCTTTATTTTTCTTGACGACTTAGTATCTTTGGTGTTATATTAGTGTTATTTTACCACATTTTGTTTGATCTTATTTTATAGGAGAAGCAATGAAAAAGTGAAGATTTCAGTGTGAATGTTGCAATGGTTGAAGCCTTTAAGACTACATATCAAAAAGTTGGTATTTTAAGACCAAGGCTATGCAAGAGAAGTGAAAAATCCAAAGAAACTTCATTCTTCCCGTAGCCAAATCCTTACACTCGTAGACAAAGACCAAAACAAAAGAGAAGATGGTTTAAATTCCTGAGCTGGCTACGATCAACGCGTAACCTACTAAACTACACAATTATGTTGGTTACACTTTAGAATTCTAGTGGTTTTTATACTTGATTTCCAATGATAGCCATTTAGGTTGTTATAAGTCACAATATAGCGCATAATACTCATCACTTTTCACTTGCGAACTTCATTTTTCTCTCATTTTCATCTTATTCGCCATTCTTGCAATTTACACATTCAATAAAAATCCAATTTTAACATTTTTCACATAATGTTTAGTGTTTATTTCATCTACCACGATCATGAGTGAGCAGATTCTATAGTCTTGAGATTAGGGAATAAATCCAATGATAGATTTTCCATAATTCCATTTCTTTCTAAATTTTATGGGTTTCAAATTCTTTTAATTTAGTCTTGTTGTTCTTCATGTTTGTAGTTATAGAACTATGATTATTTAATCTTAGATATCAAGCGACAATATGAAAGGTGAAGCTTAATATCGACAAATAGAATTGGGTAACCATATGACTATAGTTGCATGATCTTAGACATTGATTGGACTGAGGGTGAAGGTTAATGTTAGACATATAATATTTGACAAGATAATTAAATATGAAAATAGTTTAAATTCTCTCGAGATGATATATGATAATTATGCTTAAGAGGTTTTGTCAACAATTTCTCCATGAAAATAGGATTCTTTTTATTGGTTCAAGACACACTTACCTACCCTGAAAGAAGACATTAGTTACATCAGTTTATCTTATCTTTAAAAATTTGATTCTCATGTCATAAAATGGGAATAAGGGTTGTAACTCTTATGATTGCGATGAACTACAATCCTAGGTTGTTTTTATCATTATATAGCCGGAAACCATTTGAGACGGTCATTCTTTTTTTTTAAAACCAAAAAGAGGAGTAGCAAAGGGCTACTACCTCAAAATATATATAGAAAAAGATAAGAACAACAAAAAGGAGGGGGACAGCCAAAACCTCCTAAGTATTAGAAACCCTAAAGTTGGGTAACCCTAGCCTGTCATGCACGAACAACTCCCTAAGGAAACCAGGCAAGACCAACCAAACATTTACACCATTAGAGTCCAGACCTATAGAAGCTAACTTATCTGCACACCTATTACCTTCCCTATAAATATGAGTAACAACAAAGTTCATGTGGTATAGAAGCCGCTTGCAATTTAACCACCTGTTTCTAATGTAACACGGTATCATGGATTCATTGTTGAAAGCCATGACAACGAGTGAAGAGTCAGACTCAATCCAGAGGTTCTTCTAGTTTCTTTGAGAAGCATACTCAGTGGCCGTCATTACTGCTGAGAGTTCAGCAAGATAGGCGCTGCCACCACCTAAATTTTCAGCAAAGGAAGCAAGCAGATTGGAATAATTTGAGACGGTCAGTCTTTTAGCTAATCAAAATAGTAAAATAAATTGATTCTTGAACAAAATCTTTGCGAATTGACATTTTTAATATGCGATAGAACCATGTACTCCCAACCTATATTAATATTTATATCCATAAAATATATTGTAGTAAATTTCACCTTATTGTTTTCTATTGTCTATTAAAACAGTATAAGATCAAAAGTTGTCAAATACCTTAAAAGCTTATCATGTGGTGTTCTATCAGCCACTCAACTTTCGCAAATCAAACAAACATAAAAGAAACATTGTCTAATATGCACAAACAAATTAGTATTGCACCATGTATAAGTTTTTTTTATCATTAATCATTAAAATATTATCATATTTCACTTAATTTAATTAAAACAACTTTACACATAATGTAAAACATATGTTCATTGAGCACCATAGATAGAGATGACCCTAAACATAGATGAATGAATGCGACGTCTGCTCAAAACACCCGAAATCTTATGATCGACACTAACTATAGACTTACCCCTAGACACGTGTGTAAAACCTGACACGTGTGTAATGGACACTAACGTAGCACGCCGCGGTGTAATTATTTTAATTTTAATTTTTTTAAAACCTGACATGTGTGTAATGGTTTAAAAAATTATTTTTAAGAAGATAAAAAATATAAAAAACTGAAAATTAATTTTCAAAAATTTAAAAATAAGAAGAAAAAAATGAAAAGAAAATTAATATTTTTTTTACCAAAACATTCAAAAATTAGCTTATATTATCTTTTTTTCGAATATTTTAAAAAAATTAATTTGATTTGGATTTTTTTTTTAAAATTTCAAAAGTTTCAAAATATAGGAAGTTTTGGAATTTTTTTATTTTTTATATAATTTTTTGGGAAATATATATATAAAGAAAACAACCCCTTTCAGTTTTTTGGACTGACTGTTTCTTTTCAAAAATGTCCTCAATTTTCAATACAAATAACACATGTAACAAATAGATAAGAATAAATTTAAATATTAAAAAAAATTCCAGATTTTTTTATCCTCAATTTTTAAATATTAAAAAATATTCTCAAATCTGTAACACATCATAAAAAAAAAAATTACGGAATAAATTTTCGAAAAAAAATCTAAATTTTCCTAAATTTGTATCCAGATTTTTTAAAATAAAAATATTTTCCATTTTTTCTTTTGTTGAGAAAATTTAAAAAACTTCTTTTTCGAAACAAAAATCTGTTTTAAATTTCGAAACATATATATTTCCAAATTTTCGAAAATAATTCTGCACAGTCACATGGGTCAGGGGCTAAAATCAAAGGATCTTATTTTACAGGGGGTAAATCGGAACTCGCCCAAATTACAGGGGGTAAAGACATATTAACCCTAATATTTAAATTTATTCTCATCTATTTGTTTCATGTGTTATTTGTATTGAAAATTGAGGGTATCTTTGGAAAGAAAAATTCAATCCAAAAGTGCTGAAAGGGGTAGTTTTCTTTATATATAGTATAGATAGTATAAATTTAAAAAGTGTAACAAACTAGATGAGTATATTTATACTTACTTTTTCATCATTCCAATTATACCCTTAAACAACTTTTTTTATAATAAAATTGTTGTTGGTGTCATTAAAAAAAGAACTTAGATTTTTTTTATATTGTACTTCCTCCGTCTCTAAATAATAGTCGTTTAAGGTTTGTGCACGGTTATTAAGGAAATGATTAAGAGTAAATTACACTCCGCTCCCCTGAGAGAAGCTTGAATTACATTCCTCTCCCCTCTTATGTTAAAATATACACTCTCCTCCCTTGAAAAGTAAACTTTATACTCCCATCCTTTATAATATGCTTGAATTACATCACCATCCCTTAATAATTAAATATGCACTACACTTTAATCTATTTTAACATAAATAAATATTTTTTTGATATATACTAATTTTGAAGCAACATTTAAGAAAAATAATTTGATTTCTTTATAATTTAAATGTCAATGATAATTAAATTTAAATATTTAGCTATTAATTTTATAATTTAGAGTATAAAATTAACTTTTAAATAACCATACTTTATTGTCTTTAATAATTTTTCACATATTTTAATTTTATTTTGGGTTGTTTCATATTTTATAATAGGGTTCAAAACTAAATGTTAATAAAATTGTGAATAAAAAATAGCGAAAAATATTTATTCAAATTTTAATTATATTAAAATAGACCCGCAATACTATTTTTTCCGAAGTGTGTTAGATTTTATTTTATTTTTGCTTGATTATTAGAAATAAAAAAAAATTATCGAGAGAGTAAAGTGTAGATTTTAACATAAGAGGAGAGAGAAATGTAATTCAAGCTTCTCTTAAGGGAGGGGAGTGAAATATTTTCTAATATGTTTTGAATAATTGGGGAGGCGGGTGTATATTTTAACTTAAGAGGGGAGAAGAGTGTAATTCAAGCATCTTTGAGGGAAGGAGAATGTAATTTACTCAATGATTAATTGTGTTGATTTCAATGAAAAAATTAGTATCATATACTAAAATACCTTTATTAATTGTAGTTAGTGGAATAGTTAAGTTGGAGGAAATTCAATTAATAAGTAATGAAAATAAAATGTTACATTGATATTCTATAGTGACAATTGTTTTGGGAAAAAGAATAAGTGCTGGAGAAACAACTATTATGAGACGGAGGGAGTATTATTTTTGATATCGTTGAAATAGATTTTTTTTATAAGTTCAAAACAACAAATATTTATATTTTATTTTATGATCGTCTTTTCGCTAGTAAAAATAGCAAAAGAGGTGTTGAAACTACACGCGCAGTTTGAAGAGAGTGATACAGTATGAAAAGCTCATAAATACGAGGTACAGCGTAAGAAGGGTATTGGTCACTTGGAAAACCAAAGAGGCAAAGGTGGCCCTCTTCCCGTACTCTTGGATTGGACTTTTGTGGAAAGAGTTTCCTTTTACTTCTCATTATTCTCATTTCCTTTTTCTCACACCAAACTCTCTCTCTTACTCCATTACTATTTTCCTCCCCAAAATACCCTCTTTCACCTTTCCTAATTACCTTCCTCTTTTGTCCCCTGTAGCATCCACATGGTAAAACTTAGTCATAATCCTAAAAAGATAAAAATACTTGGAGGAAAAAGTAGTGAGAGTTATTTATATGATGCAAATCATTAAGTTAACAAAAGGTAATTTTATATTACTACCAATAATGGTTAATATAATTTGTAGAGAGAGAAAGGACAGGTGAGGTGAGATGAGATAGATAGATATACTAAGATGCTTTTTCGATTTGGTTAACGTGGGAAAGTTGTTCAAGAAAGAGATGGTTCTTTCTTTCCCTATATTTACCACTTGTTATTTAAATTAATTCAATAAACATATAAAAATGGAAATAAATACATTATACTAAAAAAACAGCACAGTTGAGTCTGAAAAATAATAAATTATGTAACGCAATAAAAGAAAGCAAAAGACAAAAGTAGATAAATATTCATTGTTCAATTTTTTCAGTGAATGAATCAAGTGATAAAAAAAGATAAATAGATAGATACATAGAAAGAGAAACAAGTGGTGTGTCTATGGTTTCTAGAGAGAGAAAGAGAGAGAACATTGAAGGTCTGCTTTCTGTTTTGCTTGCTCAAACTTGCCTCGTCTATGCTCTATTGGGCAGTTTAGGGTTCTCTCTTAGATTTTTCAACATTTCTCTTTCTTTTATTACTTTCTTTTCTTCTTCTTCTTCTTCTTCTTCATATTCTTGTTCTTGTTAAGGTTAGATACATAGTTGAGTTGAGATAGAGAAGAATGTGGGATCTGAATGACTCACCTGATCAGAGAAAAAACTATGAATCAGAAGGGTGTTCAATGGAAGGTGATGAAAAAGGAAAAGGTGTTGGATCTGTTTCAAATTCAAGTTCATCAGCAATAGTTATAGAAGATGGATCGGAAGAAGAAGATGGTAACATGATGAAGAAAAAGAGTAGTAAGATATTTGGATTTTCAATGGATGATAGTAGTGAGTGTCCACCTGTGACTAGACAGTTTTTTCCTGTGGAGGATTCTGATATGATAACAACGGTGGTGGATTCTTCTTCCGGTGGTGGTGGTGGTGGAAGCTCTTCTTTTCCAAGAGCTCATTGGGTAGGTGTAAAATTTTGTCAATCAGAATCTGTTAACGGTGGTAAAATAGTTGAAGCTTCACAACCGATGAAGAAGAGTCGTAGAGGACCAAGGTCCAGAAGTTCTCAGTATAGAGGTGTTACTTTTTACAGAAGAACAGGTCGATGGGAGTCTCATATATGGTTAGTATATTTTTTCATATTACCTCTGAAGCACGGATACCTCTAAGATCAGACGTGTCTATGTGTCAGACAGACTTGATGTCTGAATTCATTTTTTCAGATTATCACAGGCGATATATCCATGTTCGTGTCGTGTCTGTGCTTCATACTAGTCTGTACTTCATAATAGTTAATACAAATTATTAATCAATCTACAAAATTGAAAAAATAACTAGCTAGTTATTATTTGGTAATGAAAATATGAATTTGAATGTTTTTTGGTTGTGTTTATGATGCAGGGATTGTGGAAAACAAGTGTATTTGGGTAAGTATTAATATTTTGATATAAGATCAGTTACATATGGGGTAGTTAAAAGTGGCTAAAAAAATTGTTTTTTTATTTAATAATAAAAATTGATTTGGGAGGGAGACAGGAAGTAGTATATATAAATTATATAATTTGTGAGGAAGATTTAAGGGATAACTGATGAGATGGTTTTGTCTGGGTAAATTTGTGTAGGTGGATTTGACACGGCACATGCAGCTGCTCGGTGAGTCATCATTAATTTAATTAATATAAAATTTCATTCATTCTTTTATGGTAAAAAATACATACATATATTTATAAATTTTTGGTGTTTCTCTGCTCAGTGCATATGATAGAGCTGCAATTAAATTCAGAGGAGTAGAGGCAGATATAAATTTCAACATTGAAGATTATGAAGAGGATTTGAAGCAGGTGAGTTATGGTGAAGAATACATTAAAAAATGTTTATACTTTATTACATCCTATTGTTTTTAATTAATTGTTATTAATTTTTTTTATCTTGAATTGTTGTGATTTAGATGAGCAATTTAACTAAGGAAGAATTTGTGCATGTACTACGGAGACAAAGCACTGGATTTCCAAGAGGAAGTTCTAAATATAGAGGTGTGACTTTGCATAAATGTGGAAGATGGGAGGCTAGAATGGGTCAATTCTTAGGAAAAAAGTATACATTTATATATCTTATACTATAATTCTCATTTATTATATACTGTTTTTATTTTTTAAATGTTTGTTCATGCTGTTTTTATGTGCCTATAAATGAAATAGATAATAAAAATTTAATTAGATTAGTTTGATTCAATTTACCAGGTATGTTTATCTGGGTTTGTTTGACACTGAGATTGAAGCTGCAAGGTATTATTGCTTTGCTATATTACCAATTTAATTTGTTGTTTTCCCCTTACCAAAATCTATAAAGTGAATGCTAGGGTTTTAAATTTTTGTGGCTCATTTTGTTTAAGGGCATATGATAAAGTAGCAATTAAATGCAATGGCAAAGAGGCTGCCACCAATTTTGATCCCAGCATCTATGATAATGAACTTAATTCTGGTAAGCACTTTCTAATTGTTTACATTTTAATTATTCAAATTCACTTATACTTACCTAATAATTAAATGCATTATTAAATGACAGAATCATCAGGTAATGCTGCAGATCACAATTTGGATTTGAGTTTGGGAAATTCTAGTTCTAAATGTAGCAATGGTAATTTGAGTTTGGCACACTGCACACCTCTCAGTCTCAAACTCAATGGTAATCGCTTATCTCAAATCTCATATCACAAATTACTTCTCACACGTCGCAATGCGCTTCCTGGTAAAATAGCTTTTAATCTTGAATTGCTTTTGGATAATCACTTTCAATCTCAGACTAAATAGCTTTCAATCTCAAATCACTTCTGGTTAATCAATTCTCTCAATCTCGAATCGCTTCTGGTTAATCAATTATCTCAATCTTGAATCGCTGCTTTCAGCCTCCAATTGCAACACAACATAACTCACTTCTCCCAGTTTTTGTTCGATTACAAAAGTAAACAGATTTAAGTAAATAAGCCTTTTTTATTTCAAAAAAATGAAGTAAGTATTGCTGTTTCATATCACAGTATCTCTTGGATCTCATATCAATTGGTTTTACATATGGTTCAAGTCAATAATTCAGTTTATATCACAAAACAGTTGTGAACTGGTTTCAAACCGGTTTTGATCCGTATATGAACTGAAGTTATAAAAAAACTGGTTTTTTCTTATTAAAATAGGTTTAAAAACCGAACCGAACCATAAATATGGTTTGGTTTGGTTTTGGTTTTAAACCATGCACACCCCTACTGCTAGCGCAAGATGCACTTAGTTCGCTAGGAGGAAAAAGAGTACAAATAGGCACCATAAATTCACAGTTGTTTGTTGATTGTATGGATGAATCCTTA
>Ga0315914_1005507_pt1 | contig 18370 bp, 13 predicted proteins | sample MpolenodulesMG_FD_203920 | JGI IMG/M metagenome (GOLD analysis project Ga0315914, IMG submission 203920) | Medicago polymorpha root nodule microbial communities from Los Angeles, California, United States - elongated nodules | ecosystem: Host-associated > Plants > Roots > Nodule | place: USA...
GATGAGTGTTTCCAAAGCAGCAAATCATCTTTGTCTTCAAGAGGGAGGGTAATTTGTCTAACATGAACATTCAAGGCCGGAAATCTGATTGTGATATCGTGAGGGATATTCCACTGAGAATTGGTAAAAAATTCGCTAACAGACTGTGGGTAATTATTAGCTTCAGTGTCGCTAAGATTGAAAGTGTTCTGCAAAGAATCTCCACACCAATTAAACTCAGTGTGAATTCGAATAAAAATTGCGTTAATTCGAAAAAGACTAATTAAACTCAGCGTGAATTCGAATAAAGAACTCAACGAGAATTCGAATAAAAATTGCGTAAATTCAAAAAAGACTAATTAAACTCAAGGTGAATTCGAATAAAAATTGCGTTTTAAATAAATTCGAATAAAAGTTACATTACGTTACGTTACATAAAGTTCCTAAATATGTTCTATCATTACATTACATGACATTCGGGAATGTACATTCTAACTACAACAATTGTCTTACCTATGAATGAGGTAAATTCAAACTTGCTAAACAACAGCTATCAAACATTCATCCGAAAGTTTTATTGTTTCATTCAAAAGAGTAAATTCTTGTTAGTTTGGTTTAGATGATGTATTCAAGTGCCAAAAGAATGAGGTCTAGTCCTTGACACTTCAATACCTTCATCTAAACCAAACTAACAGGAGTTTAATCTTTTGAATGAAGCAATAACACTTCCGGGTGAATGCTTGGGAACTGCCATTTAACAAGTTTGAATTACCCCATTCAGAGGAAGACAATTGCTTTAGTTGGAAGGTGCATTCCCTACCTATTCACGATCTTCTAGCGGAATCAAACTTTTGATGATATCATCAGTTGATCTCATCAACGTTACATGCATATCGATCCACTGGAACATGTTGTGCTTCCAAAACATGGTCTTCACGTTTTCGTCGTTCGTTAATTCCACCCAAGTGAATGATACTCTCCCCTCGTCGAGCGTTGGACGTTTATACCGAACGTATTCCACCCTCCTTGTGTCTCTAGGGTTGACTCCTTGGTTGAATTCATTCAGTTGATCCTTGAGGTCTCTTAACGTTACACCAAGGCACCGAATCTTCAACCTTTGAGGTTCTCCGCTGTTGAATTGTGCATGAACGTCGATCCAACCGGCCATTGCTTCAAATCTACACAGTAAGAAATTAAAAAAAATCAATGAAAAACTCATTCAAACATTTCATCAAACACTTGAAGTGCAAATTATACATAAACCCTAAAACTCAAAACTACAACATTAGCATGCAAACATCTAACCACAATTAAGCAACATAAGTCATTTACAAGTAACATTACTTTAGCGTCTAGGTTTTCCTGCCTCTAATGGCACAATGTTTATGTTACTTTAATTATGTGTGATATTCTACTTCTTATTGTTATTTAAATGTGTTACTTGCTTTATAATGTCAAATTAGATTTGGTTTCTAATAAAAGGAATTTTGTCAAATTAGGCATGGTTTTCTATTTAATTATGACTGAATTTCTACTTATGGTTATATAGATGCTTTACTTGCCTCATAATGGCTGACCATGGTTTGGTTTCTAACAAAAGAAAGTTTGTCAAATTATGCCCAAAACCAAACAATATAGATAACATGTAGTTTTATATAAATGCCTTTTTGCTTCACATTCCAAAGCAACAAACATAGTTGATAACTTGTAGTGTAAGTAACTTACAAACCTCAACACAAAACAACTACCAATTTAACACAAATCATTTATCAACTATATTTTTGAAACCTTCATTACATTTGATATTTGTCATATCCACAAACTTAAACATCAACCTATCTCCACCATGGAATCCATTGTCTTTACATAATTTGTTCCACCCATTTCCAATCTTTGTTGCCTTCTTTTTTCCATCCCTGATCAGTACATCACATTTGAACTTAGTGTCTGTAGGTCCATATAGATTATTCATGTACATTTCTCTTACAAGAAAAAAGGATCATATATTGTTACCTTTGAGTGGTAGTAGACCTTTTCAAATCAGAGTAGGATATTGAAAAGTACACAAGAAGGTAGATGCATTGCATGTAGAAAAGAAAAGGATTGGGATCGAGTACATGTTCTTCAGTAGCATCTACTGTAAATGGCATGGAACAATCAGAAATTAAGCAAGTAATTGGTGGAATAAGACCATCATTGGCAGATTGATGAAGTCTAGTAAGAAGTTCATCGAAGGGTTGAAGGAAGTTCGTCATGATTGATTGCACAAGAGGGTATATGTCTTGAGTAACATCACCATTGCCTTCCATTGGTGTTAAACCATCAAGAGAATTAGGATCTCTTGATTTGAGCAAGCGTTTTTTATTGTATTCGGTGTTGACAAAGGTTATGTGAAAACCTCTAAGGTGAAGAAGCTTTGCTAGTTTGAACAATGGATTTATATGGCCTTGAACTGGATATGATATGTGAGTAAACTCCAAAGGAAAAAGAACTTACTTCTAAATCAGTTTAATTAATTAAAACAGACCCTTAAAACCTTAATCCGACATATGCCATCTCATTCAAATTTCACCACGTCCCTCAATACTCAATGTGGTAGCTTCTAAATCACTATTTATATTGAAACAAATTCATACAAACATATTTATATAATGAAACAAATAAGATTAATAAATGTAATTTCATACAAACATAAGTATCATTATTTATATTGAACTCAAATAACATACTAAATCATATTTATATGGCTTACAATTTAAATATAACCATCACCTCTCACTATAAGCATCATTTTTACTTGACTGTCAAACAAATTCAAGAGGATATCGATGAATACACAACCACATTTTAAGTTAACATTGTTTAAGCAAAACCTCCTTAATAACTTTGTCCAAGTTCATGTATGAACGACCACCTGGACTAGTGTTCTCCTCTGCCTTCTTCTTCAACTCCATGGCCTTTTGTCTCATCTTATTTCCTTTCTCTCCCACCATCAATTCATTGATCAGCTTCTCCACCTCCTCTCTCTTCACATTAGTATCGATTTCGATTCCAATCTCCCATATATTGGAGATATACCAACAGTTTGTTGGCTGATCAGAGAAAAATGGCCAACACAACATTGGTACTCCTGCACATATACTTTCAATGGTTGAGTTCCATCCACAATGAGTCAAGAATCCACCAATTGAAGGATGGTTCAATACTTGCTCTTGCGGACACCAGCTTGCGATTAGTCCTCTGTCTGAAATTTCATTCTCAAACTCAGATGACAAAATAAATGATCCGCCAATGACGAGGTCAGGCCTAATGATCCACAAAAATGGTTTCTTGCTATTGGCCAATCCCCAAGCAAATTCTAACAGTTTCTCTTGAGACATAACTGTAACACTGCCAAAATTCACATAAACAACAGACTTTGGTTCCTTGGATTCAAGCCATTCAAGACACTTGGTATCTTCTTTCCAAAGATTGGAACCTAACGATTCCAAGTGATTATGTTGAGTTTGATTTAATAATGAAGGTAAAGGTCCAATAGTATATAAAGAAGGAAACATAGAATAGAGCGCGTTCATTACATCACTCTCAAGTTCATCATAAGTATTAAAAACAATAGCCGATGCTCTGTGAAATCTATCTGCCACTTCAATGAAAAATTCTACCATGACATCATTTGGATCTGTACTCCTTATATAGTCAGTTAGATCCTTCAATCGAAAGTTTTGCAATCCTGGAATACAGTCTACTTTCGTGTCTAAATATCCGTTTGTCAAATAACTCTCATCTGCTTGTCAAAATTATAGAAGTCAATAGCTTGAAGCTTCATATAAATACATGTATGAAGAAAGAGAGAATAGAGATCAAGTTACTTCTAGAGTAATTTTGAGTAGAGTTACTCCATTTAATAGCTCTTTATAAGCCTTAAATTTTATTAATCCAACTGCCAAACTAAAAGATCTTATTGAGAAAATCAATTCAACAAATTTTCATACATTTTTTAAACTATAGGATACTTCAACAGATAACATGAAAGGAACATATAATAAACTCTTTAAAAATTATACGTAAATGTTTACTGTCAGATCATATAGCTACAAATTTTGGATTTTAAGAAACTTTGAATTGGTAAAACTCAAGGTTTACAATGAGTCATTACGCAGAATTACTCGTGAAATAACTTTGTCCCTTCACACACACACACACACACACACAAGTGTATATATTATATAGCAGAAATTGTTACCTTTAAGCGGAATCAGACCTTTCTCAATCAGCGTACGAAAGTGCAAAGCTGACAAAAAGGAACATGCACTAGCTGGACAAAAGAGAATAATTGGGAGTGCATATTCTTCAGCAGCTTGTATGGTAAATGGCAATAAACAATCAGCAATTAAGCAAGTAACTGGTGGAACAAGACCAGCAGTGGCAGAATCATGAAGTTTAGCAAGAAGTTCACCAAAGGGTTGAAGGAAGTTATTTCTTACAGATTGAGTAACATCACCATCACCTTCCATTGGAGTTAAACCATCTGGAATGGTCTCAAAGTTAAAGTCAGTGAAACCATCAAAGGCATTTGGACCCCTTGATTCGAGCAAGCGTTTGTGATTGTATTCGGTGTTGACAAAGGTTATGTGAAAACCTTTAAGGTGAAGAAGCTTTGCTAGTTTCAACAATGGATTGATATGGCCTTGAACTGGATATGGAATTAACACAGCATGTGGCTTTGGCTTTGCAGAATTACTCATATCTGATTTCTCTTATGCAATGTTAAAGTGTGTATAAGTTTATTAGGTTTCTATAACATGGAATAAGTAATGTTACTCATCTATTATATAATGTAAAAAATTTCTTAAAAATGAAAAAAAAACCACGTTTCCCTTTCAAGTCATTCAAATTATTGTCAAATTCATTAATTTTTTTTTTTGACTAAATATTTAACACTTATTTACTGATTATTATTAACATTTTTTTGGTCAAGTACTTTTTATTAATTTAATAATTGAAAATAGAATGATATATAATAACATCATTTTTTTAGTCGTATTTTAATGGGTTTTGCTAGCAACCCACACTTCAAGATGTGATTTCCACTTTTTAGTTATAATTTTGCTAAAAGACACCTTCATAAAAATTAATTGATGTCTTTTAACAAATACTCATAGAATAACTTGCTAAAAGATACCTCGTGTCTTTTAGCAAAACCCTATTTTAATAACGTCATTTTAATGAAGTGTTATCTGATCAAAATTGAATGTCAGAAGGTGAATAAAATGTCAGAATTCGTAAAAATGAGGAGACTTAAATTGCGAGGAAAAAAAAAGAGACTAAAATTGCGGATTTGGTAATTAAGGGGACCAAAAGTCTTTTTTTTTTTTTTTTAGGGAAGGAGGACCAAAAGTCTAAAGCTGTATTTTTTTTGTTTTTATTATTCTTTAAGAAAAAAACTCTTGTTTTTATTAAAAAATTGCTCTAAACATTATGCATCTCCAATATAGTAAACTTTGTTCAATTAATTGAATATGATACTCCATATTTATGAAAAATTATCATTAATCAATTGTAAATCAGATTTTCGAATTAATATATTCCATATTTGATGATTTTTTTGACCAAATAAAATGATTTGTCAATAATTTAGACTTTCTTTATAAAATCTTCCCCTATGGGGTCCTCTAGTTGCTTACCATTCCTAAGTGTAATAGCATTCAAATGGTTAGTTTTAGTTTGGCTAACTTGTTGGGCTACTTGAGAGATTTGAGCTTCTAGCATTTTGTGGTGAGTAGAAATGAAGTCCACTTTAGATGTAAGCTTGACAATAGAGTCATTCAAAAATCCAGTTTGATTTTTAAGTTCTTGAAATTGCTTGGATTGATCCATAACATATTTTTCTAGTAAAATTTTCAAGCTGGATTTTTGAGAGACTCTTTGGTTGTTTGCATAACCAGGTGGTGTTGTTTGTTGTCCAAAGGGATTTTGAGGAGTTTTGTTACAAAAATTTTGGTTTGACCTCATCCCTTGATTATATTGATCATAGTTCAATTGCTCGTGACTTTCAACAGCACTACCTAGTTGGTATTCAATGCAGTGTGACCAAGTATTCCACAAACTTCACATGATGGTGAAACATGAGCAGGTGTGACAACACTTACACTTAATTTATCAAATTTTTGAAAAAGTGTGTCCACCTTAGGAGATAGATGATCAAGGGTAGAAACTTCGTACATACCTGCCTCTTTTTTAGAGGGTGGAGGAGTAACATCAGTGACGACTCTCTCACTTGTCCATTGATAGTGGTTTTGGGCCATGTCCTCGATCAAAGCATATGCTCCTGTGTATGTTTTATTCATCAAAGCTCCACCTGCAGCTGCATCAACAATCATTTCTGTGGTAAACAAAAGACCATTATAGAAAGTATGGATAATAAGCCACTTCTCTAGACCATGATGAGGGCAAATCCTAAGCATTTCTTTGAAACGCTCCCACGCATCGTAAAGAGATTCGCTATCTTTTTGAGTGAATCATGTGATTTGATTCCTTAAGTGAACAATTTTACTATGGGGAAAGAATCGGGCAAGGAATGCTTGCCTCATTTGGTCCCAAGAAGTAATAGAACCAACTTCCCATGAATGAAACTAAGCACTAGCTCTATCCCCTAAGGAAAAAGGAAAGAGGTGCAGTCTTACGGCCTCTTGGTTTGCCTTCAAGGTTCCACTGAGTCATAAAAAATTTGAAACATGAAGATTCGGATCCTCAGTGGGTGATTCGAAAAATTGATTTTGCTGCACTACGTAAATAAGTGCAAACTTTATTTCAAAATTATTACCCTCAACCGTTGGGTACACAATAATAGCATGTGGCTCTTCTGTAGAAGGGGTTGCATACTCTTTAAGAGTGCGTTCCTCAGCCATATCGTTATTATTTTGTGCTTCTCTTATGAAAGAATCTTTCGATCTTGGGAACGAATTCACCAAGACTTTTGCTTCTTCGCATAAAAGAATAAAAACCCAAGAAGTTAACGGTAAAAGAAAGAAAGAAAATAGAAAAAATAAAACAAAATAAAAAAAAATAAAGAAAAAGAAAAAGAGTTCTTATTTTTCTCAGTCTAACCGTTATTAAATTGTCTAACTCCTTGGCAGCGGCACCAAAAACTTGATGGGGTAAATCTGCAAGTGCACGGTTTACCGATGTAGTAATAAAGAGTATCGTTTCGACATGGAGTTATGAATTCAATTAACTTTCAATAAGGATTAAAGAAGAGTTTAAGTTGAAAGGTTTTGTATTTTGTTTTAAAAGAAAATATAATAATAAAAAGCGCCTTGGGATTATTGGTTCGTCATGGTGACAAATCCTTCACAAACCAAACCCTAAACCTAAGACTTTATGTTGGACCTATTTTCTAAAGACAAGTTTCTCTGTAGCCTATCACATCTCCTTTTGGTTTCAGTGATTGTGTTCCTCTAACAACCACGCATATTCTCATGGTTGATTGCTACTGGAATCCTTGAAGAACGAAATTTTATTGTCTTAAGGTTTGCTAGACTATTCTCATGTTTCACAATCCTTGTTTAATTTCACTTTTTCCAATATCAAAACTTCTTTTTCGATGCCTCGCTTTGATATTTGTGATTATGAATTAACAAGTACTAACCCTCCGCTGTCGCTTTATGAATTTGATACTTGTTAATTCATTATAAAAACGGTGAAATTAGATTAGAAAATAGATTTACATAAAGTTAGGGTTCGAGGCTTGGTTTGATAGAAATTAGGTCATTAGACTCATCCAACAATCCCAAGACAAAGAAGTCTACTCTCTCACGTTCATTGTAGACATAGAAGCTAATTACCGATCCTAATTAGTCCGTGGAAGAATCGAACCTGAAACCTTATGTAAGAGCACACACAGGTTCCAAGTCAATTCCAACAGGCTAACCCAAGTGGGAATAGAATGACATATAATAACATCCTTCTTACAAGGATGGAAATCAATTTACTATCAGGCCAAATCATAATGGTACACAGGTTAACGTCATTTTAATGAAGTGTCATGTGATCAAAATTGAATGTTAGAAGGTGAATAAAATTTCAAAATTCGTAAAAATGAGGAGACCAAAATTGTGAGGAAAAAAATAAAATAAGAAGACCAAAATCGCTGATTTGATAACCAAAATCGCCGATTTGATAAATACGGGGACCAAAAGTCAAAAACTGTATTTAACTCTTGTTTTTATTAAAAAATTGCTCTAATAATTATAGCATTTCCAATATAGTAAACTTTATTCAATTCCTGGAATTTGATACTCCATATTTATGAAATTATCATTAATCAATTGAAAATCAGATTTTTTAATTAATATAATCCATAATCAGATTTTTGAATTAATATAATCCATATTTGATGATTTTTTTGACCAAATATGATGATTTATCTATAATTTAGACTTTCTTTATAAAATTTTCCACTTAAGTTTATTATTTTATTCCGGTAAAAAAGAGAGGATGAAATTATTTCCACTTAATTTAGATTTATCTATTATTTTACTTAAGTTTATTATAAAATTTTGACCATATTGACTTATTTTGTTGTTGCTGTATTAGCTGACGATTCAATCCTTTCTTCATCTTAATGAAATACATTAATTTAAAAGAAAAAGGATTTCATATAGCCTATTTATGAAATTTTGTTTACTTTTCATTTAGATATTTTTAAAAAGGATTTTATATTTCGAAAGTTTATAATTTTGCTTACTTTTCATTTAGATATTTTAAAAATAATACTTTTTCTGAGAAAAATTAGTCTATTTATTTACTTTACAGCAAAATTTGAAATTTAATTATTTTTGTTCAAAGGATTAATTTTTTATTTTTTTGTTAAAAGATTGTTCAAAGGATACATGAATCTTGAGGCCAGATTATAATGTTTCCAAGTCAGTATATTTCATTGAGGATGTTTTTTTTTTTGTTGAACAAAACAGATGCTTCTTTAACTAGTTCTCTTCTATACCTTCAAATATATTATTAATAGAATAGAATATAATAGATAGATGTGTATTGGATTCTAATTATATATATAAAAATATTATTTAACTTTTTGAATTTCAATCAATAAATTAAATAGCAAGATACTCGTCGACAATTGTAATTCTTAATTGGAGGGGTAACTCGAACCCGATCTCTCTTTCAGTTGTATCCTAGTCATTTTCCTAATTTTTTCCGTTTATCTTTTTGATCGGGTCAAACCAAATTCATTGCATTCGGACCAGGCCGAGTTTCAAGACTGGGACTTGTATTATGCGGCTGCCTATTACACTATAGACAACACTTACGACATGGTTAAAAATTAGGAATATTTCTGGCCACACAGACAATTGTTTTTTGACATTTTAGGCAACGCTTTAGCCACGGATAAAAAATATGGATGTTTCTATCCACGTGAAAAACATATAAAATGTGGCCTTAAACCGTTAATTAACATTGTTTTTTACACCTAACACCGTCATTTCTTTATTATATTGTTAATGCAATTCATATATTTGGTTAATTAAGTTTAGTAAATAGTTAAAGAATATCGTGTAAATTTTAACATTGATTTTTTGACACAAAAAATTGTTTATTTTTTCATTTCTTCATTAACACATTTCAAATATCACGTTGTTCTATTGATAGTTAATACATATAACAAGATGTTGTAATTCGTTAACTATTTAATGAAATGAATTAACCAAAGACTGTATTTACAAGTTATAAACCATATACTCTTTTCATCGATTATGAAAAAAGAAACCAACCTTGTAAACAAAAAATCATCAAACTAAAAAATGAATTGAATTAACCACATATTTAAAATGCGTTGAATATGTTATAAATAAATTAAAAGTGTTGTTGTGAAACCCTTATTGATTATCGATTGAAAGAGTGCATAAAACTAGAACTTATAAACTATGCATTATTTTTGCTTATCAAAGAAATAATTTCTAAAAGAAAAGATCACTTTAATAATTTTTTAAGCAAGACATCCTTAATCACTTTGTCCAAGTTCTTGTATGAAACACCTCCAGGTCTGGTATCCTCCTCCACCTTCTTCTTCAATTCCATGACCTTTTGCCTCATCTTCTTTCCATTCTCTCCAACCATCAATTCGTTGACTAACTTCTCCACCTCATCTCTCTTCGCGTCTTTATCGATTTCAAGTCCAATCTCCCATTCGTTGCAAATAAATCTACAGTTTGCTCGCTGATCACCAAAGAATGGCCAACACAGCATTGGTACTCCAGCACATATGCTTTCAGTGGTTGAGTTCCATCCGCAATGAGTCAAGAATCCACCGATTGAAGGGTGGTTCAAAACTTTCTCCTGTGGACACCAACTTGTTATTAGTCCTCTATCTGAAATTTCTTTCAAAAAATCAGATGATAACACCTCTGAGCCACCAATAACAAGATCAGGCCTAATAATCCACAAAAAAGGTTTCTTGCTGTTGGCCAAACCCCAAGCAAACTCTAAAAGCTTCTCTCGAGACATAACAGTGATGCTGCCAAAATTTACATAAACAACAGATCCTGGTTCTTTTGATTCAAGCCACTCAAGACATTTAGTATCTTCTTTCCAAAGATTGGAATTTAAAGATGCCAAGTGATTTTGTGGACTTTGATTTACAAAAGAAGCCAATGGGCCAATGGTGTATATAGAAGGGAAAATAGAGTTGAGAGTATTCATAACATCGCTCTCAAGTTCATAAGAATTATTGATCACAATAGAAGAGACTCTGTGACATCTATATGCCACTTCAGCAATAAATTTTATCATCAAATTATTGGGATCAGTAATCCTTATAAAATCAGGAAGGTCCTTCAACCTAAAGTTTTGCAAACCTGGAATCCAGTCATCAACTTTGTTTTCCAAATATCCATTTGTTAGATAACTCTCATCTGCATATCGTAATTGCAAAAGTATGTCAATAGTTGAAACTTTACACACACACACAAACACACACATTAAGATTTTAAATCATGTTCGCAATAATAATTTTGGTTGTGTTGTCATTTTGATGATGCACATAATCGCAATGCGACTGATGCAGCCCTAAACGGGATCACATATATAGATTCATGCACGTTGTTTCTCTTAAAAAGAAAAAAACGATCATAATTGTTACCTTTGAGTGGTACTAGACCTTTCCGAATTAGAGTAGGATATTGAAAAATACACAAGAAGGTAGATGCATTGAATGGAGAAAAGAAAAGGATTGGGAGTGCATGTTCTTCAGCAACATCTACCGTAAATGGCATGCAACAATCAGAAACTAAGCAAGTAATTGGTGGAACAAGACCATCATTGGCAGATTGATGAAGTCTAGTAAGAAGTTCATCAAAGGGTTGAAGGAAGTTCGTCATGATTGATCGAATAAGAGGGTATTTGTCTTGAGTAACATCACCATTGCCTTCCACTGGAGTTAGACCATCTGGTATAGTCTCAAAGTTAAAGTCATTGAAACCATCAAGAGAATTAGGATCTCTTGATTTGAGCAACCGTTTCTGATTGTACTCAGTGTTGACAAAGGTTACGTGAAAGCCTCTAAGGTGAAGAAGCTTTCCTAGTTTGAACAATGCATTGATATGACCTTGAAATGGAGCTGGAATCAACACAGCATGTGGCTTTGGCTTTGCAAAATTACTCATATCTGATTTTGCTTATGCAATGCTAAAGTGTGTACAAGTTTGTGCTTTAAAAGAGAGAAAAGTATATGAGGCTTCTATAACATGGAATAAGCAATGTTACTTGTCTATTATATAATGTAAAAAATTTCTTAAAAATGGAAATAAAAACCACGTTTCCCTTTTGAGTCATTCAAATTATTGTCTAATTATTATATTTTTTTTGACTAAACATTGTCTAATTCACACTTATTTACTTTTTATTTTAATAATTGAAAATAGAATGACACATAATTTTTTTTTTAAAGAAGCTAAATTAGTACACACTAATTAGTCCGAGGAAGGATCGAACTTGAAACCTTGTGAAGGAGCACACTCAGGTTCCAAGTTAATACCACCAGACGAATGACATATAATAACATCATTCTTATAAGGATGGAAATCAATTTACTATCGGGCCATATCATAATGATACACAGATTAACGTCATTTTAATGAAGTGTCATGTGATCAAAATTGAATGTTCCAAGGTGAATAAAATGTCAAAATTCATAAAAATGAGGAGACCGAAATTGCGAGGAAAAAAAAAGACCAAAATCGCCGATTTGATAAATAAGGAGACTAGAAGTCTAAAATTGTATTTGACTCTTGTTTTTATTAAAAAATTGCTCTAATCATTATAGCATTTCTAATATAGTAAACCTTATTCAATTCATGGAATTTGATTTGATACTTCATATTTATGAAATTATCATTAATCAATTGAAAATCAGATTTTTGAATTAATATAAACCATATTTGATGATTTTTTTTGACCAAATATGATTTTATCTATAATTTAGACTTTCTTTATAAAATTTTCCACTTAAGTTTATTATATTATTCCGGTAAAAAAGAGAGAAGACCATATTGTCTTATTTTCTTGTTGCTTTATTAGCTGACGATTCAATCCTTTCTTCATCTTAATGAAATACATTCATTTAAAAGAAAAAGGATTTCATATAGCCTATTTATGAAATTTAGTTTACTTTTCATTTAGATATTTTAAAAGTAATACTTTTTTCTGAGAAAAATTAGTCTATTTATTTACTTTACAGCAAAATTTGAAATTTAGAAATTTAATTATTTTTGTTCAAAGGATTAATTTTTTATTTTTTTGTTAAAAAATTGTTCAAAGGATACATGAATCTTGAGGCCAGATTATAATGTTTCCAAGTCAGTAAATTTCACTGAGGATGCTTCTCTCTCTTTTTTTTTTTTGGGTTCAGAAGAGGATGCTTCTTTAACTAGTTCTTTTCTATACCTTCAAATATATTATTAATAGAATAGAATAGATAGATAGATAGATGTGCATTGGATTCTAATTATAAAATACTCCCTCCGTTCCTTTTTAAGTGTCTTTTTAGGGTGAATTTTTCGTTCCTATTTAACTGTCGTTTTGGTATTTTAAGGGTATGTTTTGTCAATTATACCCTTTGCCAATTATTCTTATATTTTTCAATAAAACTAATTAATGCTATATATTTGAAAAACTAAAGTTTGTTTTTTTTAACAAAGTTTGTTTATTGTTTTAAAACAAAATTTGTTTCTTGTTATCTTCAAATTTAAACAAAATTTTGTTACCTATGATAATAATTCCATGAAGTGTTAAAATTCTATAAATAACATGAGTAGTACTTGTTAAAAATAGGAATTTGTTGGAGAAAAAGAGTAGTAACTATCAATTGTTTGTTACATATTAAATTTATTGGAAAGATAAAGTGTGTGCAAAAAATAGGAAATTATTAGCGGGTTAAAATGAGGGTATAATAGGAAAAATGTGTGCAAAAATACACTTCGTTATTTTTGTGTTAAAATTCTAAAACGACACTTAAAAAGGAACAGAAGGAGTATTATTTAACTTTTTGTATTTCAATCAATAAATTAATTAGCAAGATACTCGTCGGTAATTGTAATTCTTAACTAGAGGGGTAACTCGAGCCCGATCTCTTTTTAAGTTGTATCCTAGTCATTTCCCTTTTTTTTCGGTTTATGTTTTTGATCGGGTCAAACCCGATTCGTTGCATTCGGGCCAAGCCGAGTTTCAAGACCGGGCCTTGTATTGTACACCACGATATATAATACACTTTATGGATGAAATCAATTTATGTGCCACCACTTTGTGTGGTTCATTTTTCAAACTGTAGACCCATAATAATTTAAACCGATAAGAATGTGAGTATTAGAGAGAGTGTTGTTAACATTACTCATTACATTGTAGGTAGGCAACACTTAAGACATGGTTAAAAATTAGGAATATTTCTAGCCACACAAACAATTGTTTTTTGACATTTCAGGCAACGCTTTAGCCACGAATAAAAAATATGGATGTTTCTATCCACGGGAAAAACCACTCTCTATCCAGTTTTAATTGCCACGCATTTTAATTGTGGCCAAAAGATATAAATGTGGCCTTAAACCGTTAATTAACATTGTTTTTTTGACACCTAACACTGTTCATTTCTTTATTACATTGTTAACACAGTTCATATATTTGATTAATTACGTTTAGTAAATAGTTAAAGATGTTCTCGTGAGCTTAACTCAGTTGATATAGACAATGCATAATATATACAAGGTTCGGAGTTCAAACCCCGGCCACCAAAAAAAAAGTAAATAGTTAAAAAATATCGTGTAAATTTTAACATTGATTTTTTGACACACAATATTCTTTATTTTTTCATTTCTTAATTAACACATTTCAAATATTACGCTGTTCTATTGATAGTTAATACATAAGACGTTGTAATTCGTTAACTATTTAATGAAATGAATTAACCAAAGATTGTATATACAAGTTATCAATCATGTACTTTTTTCATCGATTATGAAAAATGAAACCAACCTTGTAAACAAAAAATCATCAAACTACAAAATGAATTGAATTAACCACATATTTAAACTGCGTTGAATATGTTATAAATAAATTAAAAGTGCTGTTTGAAACCCTTATTGAATATTGATTGACAGAGTGCATAGAAAAAATACAAGGTTTGTGATTGCATAAAACTAGAACTTTTAAACTATGCATTATTTTTTCTTATCAAAGAAATGATTTCTAACAAAAAAGATCACTTTCATATTTTTTTAAGCAAGACATCCTTAATCACTTTGTCCAAGTTCTTGTATGAAACACCTCCAGGTCTGGTATCCTCCTCCACCTTCTTCTTCAATTCCATGATCTTTTGCTTCATCTTCTTTCCTTTCTCTCCAACCATCAATTCATTGACTAACTTCTCCACCTCATCTCTTTTCACATCTTTATCGATTTCAAGTCCAATCTCCCATTCGTTGCAAATAAATCTACAGTTTGCTGGCTGATCACCAAAGAATGGCCAACACAACATTGGCACTCCAGCACATATGCTTTCAGTGGTTGAATTCCATCCGCAATGAGTCAAGAATCCACCAATTGAAGGGTGGTTCAGTACTTGCTCTTGCGGACACCAGCTCGTGATTAGGCCTCTGTCTGAAATTTCATTCACAAACTCTGATGAGAAAACAACTGAGCCGCCAATGACAAGATCAGGCCTAATGATCCACAAAAAGGGTTGCTTGCTATTTGCCAAACCCCAAGCAAACTCTAACAGTTGATCAGGAGTCATAACTGTGACGCTGCCAAAATTTACATAGACAACAGATCCTGGTTCTTTTGATTCAAGCCACTCAAGACATTTAGTATCTTCTTTCCAAAGATTGGAATTTAAAGATGCCAAGTGATTTTGTGGACTTTGATTTAAAAAAGAAGCCAATGGACCAATGGTGTATAGAGAAGGGAATATAGAATAGAGTTCATTCATAACATCACTTTCAAGTTCATTAGAAGTATTCAAAACAATAGCAGAAGCTCTTTGACATTTATCTGTCACTTCACTGACAAATTTTATCAGCAAGTCATTAGGATCTTTTATCTTTATTGTTTCAGGAAAATCCTTCAATCTGAAGTTTTTCAAGCCTGGAATCCAGTCAACTTCAGTGTCCAAATATCCATCTGTTAGATAAATCTCATCTGCATATCATAATTGAAAAAGTCAATATCTTCAGTGTCTAAAAGTCAATATCCATCTGTTAGATAAAATCACATTTGCAATAATGATTGTAGTTAATCAAGGTATAAGTATCCATCTGTTAGAATTTTTTTAAAAACCTTGACATTATCACATACGTGCGCGCACACACAACAAACCTCTATTAGGAAGAAAAAGGGAACAAAGATGCTATACCTTTGAGTGGTAGCACACCATTCTGAAACAATTTAGGAATGTGAGAAGTAGTGAGTGAGCAACATGCACTGACCGGGGAAAAGAGAACGATTGGGAGTGCACGTTCTTCAGCGGCATCCACTGTAAATGGCATGTAACAATCAGAAACTATGCAAGTAACTGGAGGGATAAGACCAGCAGTGGCAGAGGCATCAAGTCTTGTAAGAAGTTCACCAAAGGGTTGAAGGAAATTCGTCATGACTGATTGAAAAAATAAGTGTACATCTTGAAAAAGATCACCACTTTCCATTGTAGTAAAACCATTTGGAATGGTCTCAAAGTTAAAGTCAGTGAAACCATCAAGAGAATTTGTACCTCTTGAATTGAGCAAGCATTTGTGATTGTATTCAGTGTTGACAAAGGTTATGTGAAAGCCTCTAAGGTGAAGTAGTTTTCCTAGTTTCAACAATGCATTGATATGGCCTTGTGATGGACATGGAATCAACACAGCATGTGGCTTTGTCTTTGCAAAATTACTCATATCTGATTTTTCTAACCAATGTTAAAGTGGGTTAGAAAACTAAGAAAACAAAACTGAGTATGTAATGTTACATATCTATGATATATTATATAATGTAAAATATTTCTTACAAATGAAAAAAAATCACCACTTTTCTTTATATAGTCATTCAAATCATTGTTTACTTCATGTATATTTTTTCTATTTTTTTTAAACTCAGTATCCATTTTTTTTCCTATTATTTTAATAATTGAAAATAACTAAAATGACATATAATAACATCATTCTTATAAGGGTGGAGATCAATTTACTTTGAGGCTAAATCATGACGGTACTAATATTCACGTCATTTGATGAAGTGTCATATCATCCAAATTGAACGATAAAAAGTGAGTCAATAAAGTGTCATTTCATCTAAATTAAACGTTAGAAGGTGAATTAAATTTCTAAGTTTTTAAAAGTGAGAGGACCGAAATTATGAGAAAAAAATAAGAAGACCAAAATTATGAATTTAGTAAAACAAGGGAACAAAAGTCCATAACTGTATTTTTTGTTTTGGGTACATTCCAAAACTGTATTTAACTCTTATTATTTTTGGGTATAGTAAACTTTGTTCAATTCATGGAATATGATAATCAATATTTATGAATTTATCATTAATCAAGTGAAAATCAGATATTCTAATTAAGATAAATATCCATATTTGATGTTTTTTTTCTTCTACAAATTAAACAATTCATGGAATATGATACTCAATATTTATGAATTTATCATGAATCCAGTGTGAAAATTAGATTTTTCTAATTAAGATAAATATCCATCTTTGACGATTTTTCTACAAATTAAACAATTCATGGAATATGATACTCAATATTTATGAATTTATCATTAATCAAGTGAAAAACAGATTTTTCTAATTAAGATAAATATCCATATTTGATGATTTTTTCTACAAATTAAACAATTCATGGAATATATTTATGAATTTATCATTAATCCAGTGTGAAAATCAGATTTTTCTAAATAAGATAAATATCCATATTTTTTTCTCTACGGATTAAACAATTCATGGAATATGATACTCAATATTTATGAATTTATCATTAATCCAGTGTGAAAATCAGATTTTTCTAATTAATATAAATATCCATATTTGATGATTTTTCTACAAATTAAACAATTCATGGAATACGATACTCAATATTTATGAATTTATCATTAATCAAAGTGAAAAACAGATTTTTCTAATTAAGATAAATATCCATATTTGATGATTTTTTCTACAAATTAAACAATTCATGGAATATATTTATGAATTTATCATTAACCAGTGTGAAAATCAGATTTTATTAATTAAGATAAATATCCATGCATATTTGATGATTTTTTCTACAAATTAAACTTTTTTTTTGAAAGATAATTAAACTTTCTTTATAAAATCCTCCACTTAAGTTTATTATTTTATTTCAGTAAAAAAGATAGAAGACCATATTGATAGGAGAGCCTTCATCTTATTTTATTTTCTTGCTGACGATTCAATATTTCAATCCCAAGTATTTTATATTTCGAAAGTTTAAGATTTTGTTTCCCTTTAAAAATTTTAATTAATTTTTATTTAGATATTTTTAAAGTAGTCATTTTTTTCTGAGTAAAAGTCTTTTGATTTACTTTTAAAAATTAGTGTTTTGATTTACTTTATTGCAAAATTCGAAATTTAATTATTTTTGTTTAAAGGAATCTTGAGGCTGACCAGTTTTGCCATGTTAATAAAATTCTTTGAGGATGCTTCTTTAATCAGCTATTTTTTTACTAATCTTTAATTAGCTTTCTTCTATACCTTAAAATATATTATGGTTAATTGCACTTTTTCCCCTATCTTTTGCTAATTATGTGATTTTGCACCCCCTACTTTTTTTTGAGCGATTTTGACCCCATCTTTTGTCAATTGCATTTTGTTCAAAATCATCATTAAAAGAGGG
>Ga0315914_1005511_pt1 | contig 18368 bp, 12 predicted proteins | sample MpolenodulesMG_FD_203920 | JGI IMG/M metagenome (GOLD analysis project Ga0315914, IMG submission 203920) | Medicago polymorpha root nodule microbial communities from Los Angeles, California, United States - elongated nodules | ecosystem: Host-associated > Plants > Roots > Nodule | place: USA...
ATATATATAACTTTGAAATGAAGAATAATGTGGGTAATCCTTTCTTTGATAGTTGTTGATGAATGATGAGCTTAGGTCGATGACTTGTTTAGAGATTGAATATGCTTGCTACGCTATGTTAGTAATGTGATAGTTTGAGGTGTATGGAATGGGGAACAATATTCATGTGATGTTAATATTCTAGGAGAGATGGGTATGTATATGTGTTATGCATGAGATCCTTGAATGTTTATGATTGTTTATGTTTGATTATGATTGATGTGAAGCTAACCCCAGTGGTTTTGACCGCCTACCTGTTTGTATGAATGGGTAGACGGAGTGTAAGAGTAGTTTTGCTTATTTGGTGAGTTGCTTGAGGATAGCGGAAGCTTCCTCTATTTTCATGTCTCGATGTCTTAGATTAGGCTCTGATCTAGGATGTCCGTTTTTACGATTATTCTAGTTTGATTATTCTGGATATGTTATGGTCTGGAGATTTTGTCCATATGTCGGATTTGGAGATTTTATATGTCGATGTATGATGATCTTATGACATGTATATTTTGGAGATGTATGACTTATATCCGCTGCGACTGTTGATGAACTTTATATATGTATGTTGTTTGATATTTGTTGAAGACGTAGCGTCTATTTCTTGAATATTTGGATTATTCGCGTGTTTTATCGCTTTAATAGAAATAGAGTGTTACAGATTGAATTCATTTGCAACAACAATTTTCATTCGAGTATAGGAATGACACCTTTTGAAGCGATGTGTGGAAGGAAATGTAGGACATTGTTGTGTTGGTATAAGTCATGAGAGAGTGATATGATTGGACCGAAAGTTGTCCAGCAGACTACGAAAAAGGTTAAGATGATTTAGGAGAAAATGAAATCATCGCAGAGTAGGTAGAAGAGTTATCATGATAAGCGGAGGAAGGATATCAAATTTCAAGTCGGAGATTATGTGTTCCTGAGAGTTAACCAATGGACTGGTGTTGGTCGTGCTTTGAAGTCCAAGAAGTTGACACCGTGTTTTATTGGTCCTTATCAAATTATAGAAAGGGTAAGAGAAATGGCTTATCAGATTGCGTTACCACCATCGTTGTCGAACCTTCATAGTTTGTTTTATGTGTCTCAACTTTGGAAGTATGTCTACGATCCGTCGCATGTGCTTCAAGTGGATGATTTGCAAGTAAGAGATAACTTGACTGTTGAGACTATGTTGTTAAGGATTGAAGAGCAAGAAGTTAAGGGGTTAAGAGGAAAAATATCGTATTGGTGAAGGTGATTTGGGTAGGACCTACCAGCGGGAGCATAACTTGGAAATTATTATTTTAATTGTTTATTGTTTATTTGATGTGTTTTAATTGTTGAGTTAGTTGGTTTTTATTAGAGATTATGTGCGTTCTTATACTTTCATGAATTTGTCGTTGAGTTAAGTTTAATTTCATGTTTTAATTATTATGGTTATTTTGAGTACGTGAAAATTTGTAAAATCATGTTTGCATGAGAAGCCATGTTTGATTATGATAAGTTGGTGTTTATGAGTTTTTAGCTTAATTGAATGAAATTGATGATGATTGATGTTGAATTTAAATTCTATCTTCTTGTTATGACATTAGGTATGTTAATGTTCCGTTCTTATGAGTTTGAAGTGATTTTTTCGGAAAAATGTAAATGATATTTTGGTGTGTGTAAGTGTTTTTAATGAAATGGATAACCTAGGGTAATGTTTTTGAAAGATTAAAATGTGTTGGGGTTGATTAAAGGGTTTTCGAAGTGATTATTTGGTGAAAAATGTGTTTTAAAAACTGATTTTTGAGTTCAACTCTCGAATTTTGCTCAAAACTTGGGAAAATCGATTTGTTTCACAATTTTCCGCTCTAAACTGCGTCTCGGTGTAAACATAAAAGTTGTAGATATGGATGTTAGCTTTCATTTTTCGTTGGTTTAACTTCATTTAAATTTCTAGAACTTGAGTTATGGTCAAAATACCACACGTAGGTCATGTTGCGTTTTTCTTGAAACTTGAGCATAACTTTTAAGTGGACCATGAAATATCCTTGAAATTAATAATGAGTTTAAATAAGTAGTTAGAGTGAATAATTGAACATGTATTTATATAAAGTTGTGATATTTAATTATGTGAAGATAATGTGTAATTTAAATATGTGAATACTTGATTTACACATGATGAATACTTGATTTTGATGAAATAAGTTAGCATAACATGAATGATTTAACTTAGAATGTTTTTGAATAAACATAGTGGTTGGAATAATTATTAATGAACTTATGATTTAATTCTAAATTGGGTTATGTAATGATGGTGAACTTATTAGATGATTAATGAGGTATATTTGATGATTTAGGATGATGTGATTATACAATGATGGTGAATTTGCTTATGAGATAATGTGAACACATGTTGATATGATTATATGTTGAATATAAATGAATATGTATGTGAGCATGAAACTTGGCTTAGGTGTATATTGAAAATAGACGGACTTTGTGAATTATTTAAAATAGACGAACTTAGTGAATTGATGAATTATGGCATGTTGACTTGTAGTTGGTTATATGATGATGATAAGGTGATGAATAATGGTTGAATTGTTTAATGATATGTGAATGAAATATTGATTAACTAAGTGAAGTGACAAACTGTCTAAGATGCAAATTGGCTAAATGAAGTGATGTTGTTTTATTGATGTGTGTTGTTAATGTGATAAACATGATGACGAGACAATGATATGATAAACGTGATGATGAGATTATGATGATGATAATGATTATGATGATGATATAAAGAAGTGTTGTTGATGATGAGTTGTTGAGTCGTATGAATGTGTGGATTGTCGAGTCTTGGTGAAATGTTCATGCATAACTCCGACATCCAATAACGGTACGACATGCATAAAGAGTCGTACTAAAGCATTGCATGCATGAGAGTCTATGTGAAAGTTGTAGAATCCTGCGTTTTTTTAGGTTCATGTTTTGATGATGTTCGTTAATAGTTCCTAGATGATGTTTATTAGTAGTTTTATTTGGTGATTGTTTTGTTCCTAGCAATATAGCATAGAATCATGTTAAACCACTTAGAAATCCATGTCTCATTGTGTCTTATGTGTTCTTAGTGTTTTTCATACCATTTTTGCAGGTAAAACCTTCTTTACAAGCCTTTGAATCGATTCAAATAAGCTTGAACCATATCACCAGAAGTCTCTGACCTAGGGTGAGTCGTTTCATGAAATTTTGAATCTTATCACCTTTGAATCGATTCAAAATTGTTTGAATCGTATCAAGGAAACTCCCTAACTTGTGAGTGAATCGATTCAAATTAATTTGAATCGTTCCAACCTTCATCCTGGGTCTTTTGAATCGATTCAAATTTGGTCTGATGTGTATAAATCCTCATAGTATCTTCATAGTTCATTAAACTTGTCATTTAGCTGTCTAAATTAATTCACACATTTAGTGAATCGATTCACTGTGTTGTTTTTGGCCAAAATTTTACAGTTGCCATCCTTTTCTAATTATAGTCACTTCCTCATAACATGCAAAACATTGAATCATTTACATATATTCTTTCTAGACTCTCACAACCTCATTGTTCATATATTCTTCAAGATTAAACATTTTTTCTTATAATCACTTTGATCTTTGAGTCATAGACTGCTATAGTGTTATAGGGATTGTAAGTTGGTTCATCTAAGGAAATTGATTGGATAAATCAAGGTTCTAAAGTGAAGGGAATAATCTCATTCCACCTCCAAAGGTCTTGGGTGTTCTTTCTAAAGTTCTTGTGCTCAACGAGATCTAATATCCGGGCGGAGCATTGAAGAGTTCGAGTGAAGAACTTTAAGGGTTATACGGGTGATTGAAGATTCGAAGACATCAAGAAGCACCAATTTCAAAGGAATTCTTCTAATCACATTGTAATCAAACATTATCATTCTAGTAGAAGTCCTCAATGGAGACATTTTCCATCGAGAAGAGTAGATGTAGCCTGAAGCGAGGACGAAAGGGAGAACTACTATAAATCTTGGTGTCTTCCATCTTCTCTATCCTCTTTAATTTTGATTAATTGTGTATTTGAAGCTTGATATATTGCTAGTGTAGAGATTGAGTGTGATCTAGGTTTAAACCATTAAAATTGAATTGTTCTTTGAATTTGCTTGATATTACTTTACTTAAGATCACACTTAGTTTCAATCTATTGTCAATTTATCAGACACTGACACAATTGTGTTCATTAGTATAATTGATTAATTGCTCTTAGGTTTGGTTTGAGATTGTACTTATTTTTTAATTTGTGTGAATTTTATTAATATTAGATTGTGTTAAGATTACTTAGAATCTCTCAATTCAAAGTGAATCTTATCATTTGTGCATAGTCTTAATAAGTTTGTCGTAGCCATTAAACCTTGCATAACTCCAATAAGTCGTAAATCACATTTTCTCAAAATACTTTTGCTATAAACTCTATAAATTTTTAAACTCTATTCACCCCCTAGCGCGTATTACCTTTCCATGATGATGATGGTGATGCAGTATGAATGATATATACACGACTTGGTGATAAAATAACGAAGTAAATACTTGCCATATATTGTGATGATGATGATTTGAGAGTTGTTATATTTATTTAATTGATTGAATGAGATGTCATGTGATGATAGTATTGCTAGGAAATGAATGTGTATTTATGAGTCCTGAATACTATGCATGAGTTTGTATATTCTTTATGTTTAACACATATCTTACCCTCTAGTGACTTTTTGGTCTCCTATATCCTCGGAGTGTAGACGTGCAGGTTGAAGACTCTTAGTCAATGTGAGTATCCGAGGACGGCTGGCGCCTACTCGTCTTTTATGCTTTTTAGAGTCTTAGCTAATAGGCTCGGATTAGGTGTCGGAGATTTTACATTATCTTTCAAATTTATGTTTAAGGAACCATTGAGTTCACTAAGTTGATGTATCTGAGATTTTGAGATTATGACTTTATGATGTTTTGATATGTATTTTTGTTGTGATTGTTTATGAAATTGATAACCATTGCATGTTTTGGATTAATGATGACGTAGCACCTTGAAGTTAATTGAATTTTGGTTGAATTATTATTTAATATTTTATTTGGGGTTCTAGGGTGTTACACAATCTATTTTATATTTTTTTTTGAGGAATCATAAATATTTTGTACAAATCTAGAGTGGCTTATGATGAGAAATACTTGCATAGAAGCGAACCTAACACCTCATATTTGCAAACAACCAATCATAAACTTACAACACATTTAATAATAAAATAATTAAAAAACAAAAACACTTCCTCTTTTTCGTTGAACATTTTCTTCTCTTTCTTCTATGCTTCTCTCTCTCTACAAAATCGTCACAACCACCATAGGACTACGGCGGAGCCACCACAGCGTCTCCAAATGAACATCAAGCGTCCACCACACTACGATTGCAGTTTAACCACACTCGAAATCGAACTTTAATTTCAGTTGTAGGATGCTACCGACAGCTTCTTCGAATAACTTCGTACATTACAACATCTCGGCAAGCTCTGTTAACAAACCATATTGATTGTTCTGGCCAATAAATTCGTCATTATTGTTACAAGTCCCTGATTTTAAAATTATTTATCAGTTATCACTTTTTATCAAGAATCGTTTTGCATTACTTTTTCAAAAGTCAAATCTTTTTTCCCAAACAAATTCCATGCTAATAATTTTTTTACTCGATAAATTATTTTTAAGGTTGTTTTTTCACATAAGATTTATCTACATGTACAACTGTTTCCTTTTTGTACAGTCATTTTCACCATAAATTAACGATATTATTTTTTTTACATTAAAATTATTTTTAAGGTCCACACAGTATTTTTCTATGTGTAAAAATTTGTAGGGCCTTTTTTTTTCCAAGTGATTCACAAGGATTGTTGAAATTATTACTTATTTTTTATGTTTCAAATAAAAAAAATAAGTTACACACCATTTAATACCGTATGTCTTTTATGATTGTTGCCATTTATAATTATTACAAAAACAATGGGCAAATTACAGTCACCTCCCCTGAGATCTATTAAAATGACATTGACACCCCTTCTATTTTTAAAACTTACACTAACCTCCCTTAAGCTTTCATAAATAGATTAACACTTCCCCTCTCTCTTAACACCATTAATATTCCGTTAATATTGTTTTTCTTACGTCATTCACACCATTAAAACAAAATGGATCATCATTCTTCTCGAGAGGAACTTCTTCAATTGATTTTCTTGAATTGATCCTTTAGAGGTATATCGCTTCCTGGTTTTGCATGGATTTTCTTGAACTGGTCCTTTAGAGGCATACGACTTCCTGGTTTTGTATGAGCATCAATATTGTATTGTTTCTCTAATTCAAACCTCTCGTTGTTCTTCTGAAGCGATACAGACACGTAATGCACTATGCACAGTTAAAGTATTTGTATGCCATGAGAAATTGTATTGAAATTAATGAAGAAAATTGCAACTTGGGGGAGTTATTAATACAAAGATTAAGATAAAGGAAATGGGAAGGGTTTTGTTGTAGATGAAATTGAATTTTTTCTTTTTTTGGTGAACGATGAAATTGAAATTAACGAAGAAAATATTGCAATATGGGAGAATAATTGGATGATGATGTGGATATGCATCACAGAAAACTTGATGATTAGCTAATGGTTGTGGTTTGACATTGAGTACGTATACTGATGGTGAAAAACTAACAATGATCCATTTTGTTTTCGGTTTGATGTTGTGACCATGGAACTAAACAAAACAATAAAAAAGCAAAATTAACGGAGCATTAATAGTTTTAAGAGAGAAGGGAAGTGTTAATCTATTTTATAAAAACTTAAGGGAGGTTAATGTAAGTTTTAAAAATAGATGGGGTGTTAGTGTCATTTTAATAAACCACAGGGGAGTTCTCGTGAGGTTAGCTCAGTTAATAAGGACAGTGCATAAAATATGCAAGGTCTGGGTTCAAACCCCAACCACCAAAAAAAAAAAGGGGAGCTGACTATAATTTGTCCAAAAAAAAATTGATTGAGAGAATGATAGAATCATTCTAAATTGCCACATGGCAAAATGTTTATGTTGGATGGCCAAGAGAAGGGTAACATTTAATTTTGGTCATCGTAAATCATTATCAATTGTATAAAATATAGATATAAATATAGATATAGATAGATAGATAAATATAGATATAGATGGATTAGAATAATTTTATCAATCTACTAACGTTAAGACTTACTCTTTTTTTTTTAACCGGGTATTCTCCACGTTGCTGCATGTTTAAGTTTGGATTCACATTGCATCTCTAAGGCTATATTCGAACTCATGACTTTGGTTAAGTTAAAAGAGACTCGTGTTATCTCATCTAAACGTAATTGGGTCGTTAAGACTGACATTAACATTGCTTTTATTGACTTATTCGAAAGAAAAAAAACACTTCTTTTATTGACAAGAAATCATAAAATGGTAAAAAATAATTAAGTGAATGATAGAGTTAAAAAAAAAAATTATACTAGAACATAATATTTCTCATGATAGATAAGTCTCGGGGAAACTCATTTCCCATTAAGTTTTTTTTAGATTTGTTTGGAAAAAAAAAACACTTTTTTTATTGACAAGAAATCATAAAATGGTAAAAACAATAATTAAGTGAATGATAAAATTGAAGAAAAAAAATTATAATAGAACACAATATTTCTCATGATTGATAAGTCTCGTGAAATTGCTTTCCCTTTAAAGTTTATTTTTAATTTTTTACATAATATGATGAGTGTTTTCTACTCCATATATTATTTAATTGATCAAATAATTCTGAAACTAACACATTTGAAGAATCAATACACATCAAATTTGATGACAAAAAGCCTAACAATAGAATGACAGGGCTAGTTGAAAGTTTTGCAGAGAAACAAATTTCAGAAAACATCTCAAAACATGTGCAAGCATCTGGACCAGTTTCTGAAGCTTCAAAACCTGATGGTGCACCTGAAGCACCAGAAGCTGATGTACTTTCTGAAGCACGCCCATATGATGAAGATTCTAAAGAAGTCCATGATGGTTTAGAAGAAGCTACACAATCCAGAAGGACATTCAAATACAAGTCTTAACATCTAAAAGATATAATAATTGGGAATAAAGACAATCCTTTGAATACCAGACCAGATTTCAGAAATGAATCCATGATGGGTCTGATTTCTCTGATTGAGCCTACTTTAATTGATGAAGCAATATTAGATGATTGATGGATTGTAGCTATAAAGAAGAGTTGTACCAGTTTAAAAGATATGATGTCTGGATCTGGTTGTCAAGCCACCTCAAAAGAACATTATTGGAATAAAATGAGTGCTGAGAAACAAGCATAATGAGCAAGGTGAAGTGGTATGAAACAAAGCTAGACTTGTAACACAAGGTTACAGTCAGCAGGAGAGTATTGATTATACTGAAACTTTGAACTTGTTGCTTGATTAAAAGCAATTAGATTACACTATTCAAATATCTCTTCTTCCCAAGCAAACAAAACCATTCTCTGACTCCAGCTTCCTCCAAACCACTCGAGATCACCATATCCTTCATAAAAACATTTTCATCAACCGTCTATTCCTTTTTTAGTTGCGCTTAACCGTATATAAAAAAATATCAATATTGTTATATACTATGATCAAATACTTGTTGGAAATAAGATTAAAATAATTTCTTTTAATAGTGTGAAATGTTGTTCATGTAATGTTGTTTATATTTTAATGTTATTTAACTATTTGTTTATTTAATAATTTAATTCCTGTTGTAGTGATGTTCTTCTTATTTTAATGGAATTTAACTTTTTTTATTAATAATTTAAATAATAAGGTAAAATAGATAAAACTATAAATATACTAGTTTAAATGAAGGATAAAAATGAAAGTGAAGTAACCTGATCAAAATCATGTATTCCCTTTATATATATATATATATATATATATATACATGTATAAATATATAAGTATATCTCTTATTTATAAATCTTAACCGGTCAAGCTATATTTAACCCTAATTCTAACCTAAAAATTTCCCTCCTTTGGCATTGCATTAATTGCTAGCAAACATTAACCTAATTTTAAGCTAATCTCTAAACTAATATTTTCCCCCCACTGATTATCGCATTAATTGTTCATTCCAATTTAATTTAATCTTATCTATAAATCTTAACCGGTTAAGCTATATTTAACCCTAATTCTAACCTAAAAATTTCCCTCCTTTTGCATCGCATTAATTGCTAGCAAACATTAACCTAACTAGATTGTTGACCTGTGCGTCGCACGAGTTTATTGTTAAGGGATTGAAATACAAATAATAAAATGCAATATATAATTGGTAATGGTGAAAAAAAGAACAGGTGATAATCCATAGTAGACAAAATAAAACACTTCATAAAATGTATAAAATCTGAAAATATTATAAAAGAAAATTCGGTAATCCTATCAATAATTCGGTAAAAGAAGTATGAAAATTTAGTACATTGGCATGTAGTTTCATCACACGTTGCAAAATACTTCGTCATATACGACGTTAGACATCACATTGGTATCTTCACCATCTTCATCAGTGATCAATATCTTTAGTCCTTCTCTGGATGTAACTCTTGAAACAGCAACATACTGATGGGGTAGATCCGCAAGTGCACGGTTTACCGATGTAGCAATAAAGATATCGTTCTGACAGGGAGTTATGAATTTGATTGACTTTCAACAATGGTTAGATGAGAGTTTAAGCTAAAAAGTTTGGATTTTTAATTGAAAGAAAATAACAATAATAAAAAGTGCCTTGGGATTATTAGTTCGTCATGGTGACAAATCCTTCACAAACCAAACCCTAAACCCAGAATTTTATGTTGGACCTATTTTCTTAAGACAAGTTTCTCTTTAGCCTATCACATCTCCTTTCGGTTTTAATGAGTGTGTTTCTCTAGCAACCATGCCTATTCTCATGGTTGATTGCTATTGAAATCCTTGAAGCTCGAAACTTTATTGTCTCAAGGTTTGCTAGACTATTCTCATGTTTCGCAATCCTTGTCTAAATTCACTTGTTCCAATATCAAAACTTCTTCTTTCGATGCTTCACTTTGATATTTGTGATTATGTATTAACAAGTACTAACCCTCCGTTGTCGCTTAATGAATTTGATACTTGTTAATTCATTATAAAAGCGGTGAATTTAGATTAGAAAATAGATTTACATAAATCTAGGGTTCGAGGCTTGGTTTGATAGGGATTAGGTCATTATACTCATCCAAAAATCCCAAGACAAAGAAGAGTCTACTCACTCATGTTCATTGTAGACATAGAAGAGAAGAAGAAGAACATAAATAAAATAACAAGAAAATAAAAGAAGAACTTTTATTAAAGAAAACAATTGTCACTATTGAATTCCAAAAACAAAAGATGATTATACAAGCTAAATGGCTGCTCTATTTATAGTCTAACATTGACTTGAGCCCTAAGAAATAAATCACTATAGTGTTGCACAAGAAACCATGGGCTCTAGGTCATAAATAATAAAAATAGGCAGCTTGTCGAAGAAGCAAAAGCAGCAAAAGGACAATAAGGGGCGCGCCTATGCCCATATTTTGGTGACGGATCTTCAAACTTTGTGCACAAGATATTTTTGTATAAGATCTTCATATTTTTGGCATGAATCAGCTCCAATTCTCCTTTCTTTTGCTCCAAGACGCAATCTTTGAAATATTTGTTCCTTAAATAAAATAACTTGCAATTGATGTAAAATAGCTCTAGAAAGGAAATAAAAACATATTAAATCTAAATAAAATAAACTTAAATATTATATTAAAATCACTAATTATTGACTCATCAAACTCCCCCATACTTGAATCTTTGCTTGTCCTCAAGCAAAAGGCATAAACATGGCAGCATAAAAATAGATTAATATATGATAACATAATTAAAAACTTATGTCTCCTCCAAGGCTTTATTTCAAGTGTACACTAATCACAACTTCAAGCATTTCTTATGAACTTATTTAAGACAACAATAAAGTCTCAAGTGAGTGTATGTGTGTTAGTCCAGCCCTTTTCTTGCTCCTGTGTAAGAGATATTATGTGGACACATGTTCTAACCTTAATACTAAACCAACCGAGAAAAGTCATTTCCTCATTTCATATAAGAGAGATGGGGATTATTTAGATTATTTGACAATTAAATGTCTCGGGGAACTACAGATTGCCTAAGAGATACCACCTTAAGGTAAGGCAACTCCTGCCCCCTAGAGTCAATGATGCCCCTTAAGTAGTGCTGCAAAATTATAAGTTTAAAAGACACCACCTTCACGTAGAAAGTCAGGTAGGGCAGCTCATGCCCCCTAGAGTTAATGATGACCCCTAAGTATGTATTCGTTTATCCTCCTTTTAGAAGGAATTATGGAAGCTACTTTTAGTTATTAGAGAAACACCACCTTCACGTGGGAGGTTAGTGAGGCCTACTCCTGCCCCCCAGAGTTAACGATGTTCCCTTATAGATATATTTGCTTCAGCCCCTCTTTGATTGATCTTTTTATTCCCCATACAAACTTATACTACTTTTACTCTGAAGACTTTTAAGGGTCAATTTACCATTAGAGTTAGAACGTGCTCCTTAAATTACCTACCTACACACTTACTTAAAGACTGCAACTTTGTGCTTTTCTCAAAGAGAATTTTCACAATAAAACAAGATGTGGGTATAGCAAGAACACTTAAAACACAAGAAATCGCCTTCATGTATAAGAAACAACCATTTGGGAAGAGACAACAAAAAAACTTATGTCATAATTTACAATAAAAACAAGCTGCTTTCCATGCCTTTCGCAATAAAACAAAACAAAAAATTAAAATCCAAGGGAGTTTTGAAACACTACGACACTTAACATTTTATTGATTCCCCCATACTTGGGAGAAGCATTGTCCTCAATGATTTGAAAAAGAAAAAAAGAAGAGAAGAGAAAGGAAGAGGAAAGCTCACAATTTATTGAGGTCCATAAGGTGGACCTTGGAGGTGACGGTGTTGCATCATGTTCCGGAGCATTTGGTTGTTTTCTTCGGTCATGCGATTGTCCCTTTGGACATCGTTCCTTAGCCCGGCCATTTCAACACCTTGTCTTTGTTGCTCGGTGCTTATTCGTTGAAATTCGGTTTGGATCCATGTCCCCCGTTCATCATCATAGTGCCAACCGGCTTCTTGCTCTTGGTGCAAGTGTGCACCTTCCTCATCCTCATCATCACTATCATCACCATTATCTTCTTGTACCTGTGGATTATTACCAACATAAAGCAAATTTTCTACCTTTTCTCATTGAACCCATTGACCTAGTTTGAATTGGGTTGGTTTGGGTGAAGGTTTGGTTTTGGTGAGATTTTGTGTGTGAAAGGTGGTTTTAGTGATGGGTTTGGGTTCTAAGTGAGAAATATGAGTGTTGTGGTGAGGATTGATAAAGAAATTGGGGGTTTTTGGGTTAGGCTTAGGGTTAGGGGGTACACAAATTTGGTGATTTGTGGATTTGGGTGGATGATTGTTGTTTTTGATGGGTGGATTGGGTTTGGGATGAAATCTATAGTTGTTTTGGTTTATAAATTTTGTGATTTGGTGAAGTTTGGAGAGAGTTATGGAGGTTTAAAGGTTTAGGTTATGGAGGTTTAGAGAGAGAAGTTGAAGGATGAAAGAGGCTGTGTTGTTTGAATGAGGGAAAAAGAAGGAAAAAAATAAAATAAAATTGGTTATAGGGGGATTGTGGTGGCACGGCTGTGCCTCCACAAGCACGGGCCGTGCCTAACTCTCTGGAATTTTTGTGTTTTGCAAGGCTATGGGACAGGCACGAGCCGTGCCACTGCTTTTGGTCAATGGCTTAAATTTTTTTTCGTTTTTTCGCATCATATTTGGACAAATACCTACAAAACAAATTAAAACAACACAAAACAAACAAAATAAAAGCAATTAAACTCGTGGGTTGCCTCCCACGAAGCGCTCTTTTATCGTCACTACCTTGACAATCAAAAAGTTTCAGTTTCTCAATCTGGGTTACATAGACCATTGTGTGCATATAATGCTAAAGAACATTCTTTCACACGATGATCAATCACATCAATCATTCAATATGAATCAAAAATTGAGGACCCTTCTGTTGGAACAAAATGTGTTTAACATTAGTGTCATACCCCAATTTTTGACCTAAGATGTCACTGACACGTGTCGTTGGACCCTACATTCATACGCAATTTGACCTGATAGATCCTTGATTTTCAGTGGAAAAATTCGGCAGAGAGGTATTTTAAAATACCTCATTTTGGTTCCGAGTCGGGCCCTCTTCTCTCAATTTTCATTTTTTAATTTAATTTAATTTTAGTTTCCATCTTTTATTTAAATTCTTTTAATTAATTGACTTGAAATTCTTTTTTTTTTTAAATCTTTATCTTTTATTATTTGAAGTTTTTTTATTTTTATTTATTTATCAAGAATGCAATCTGTCAATTCCAGCCCAACACAGGCTGTCAACACAGGCTGTCATGCGCCTCATCTCCATCCTAATCCTTTAACACTGCCTTATCTCAGACCCTTGGCCAAGACCCTTCCCTATAAATAAAGAACCTGAAAACAAACAGAGGGGGGACCGAAAATCGCACAACAAATTTCTCAGCCGCAACATACACAATCAACAAAACCTGCAAAATTTCACAAACAGAAAACCAGTAGTTCCCAATGCACGCGTACGAGACAACACAATCTCAATCACAACAGAACATCATACAAACCCTGTTTCCACAATTTCCAGTCGCCACATTCATCACCAACCGCAATCAAACCAAACCCGACACCAAGGGCCAGGGTCAACGCAAACCGAACCCGACGGTCGTGAATCCGTCGAGTCCACTCACACAGCCACCAACACATATGACGGAGCCCAACAACGAGCTGTACGGCAGACGAATCGCACGCCACCATCCAAACAACACATAGAAGTAGTATCTTTCTCTTTTGTTTTGTTTTTTTGTAGATCTAGGAATATAGGATTTGTATTTGGGAATTTTGAGGTTAGAAAAAGCCTTAGGAAGAAGAGTAGAAGGGAAAAGAACGAAAAAGTAAAAAAAAAGAGGTGTTTAGACTTTAACAGCGGCGGCGCAGCTGTCAACGACGGCTAGCCGCCGCGTCGGAGTCATCTCCGACCACCCTACCTCCACCGGCGAGGATGAGAGGGGACAGAGAGAAGGATAAGAGAAGAGAGAGAAAGACCATGAAGAAATGGGGGATTTCTCCCTCACAGCCTTTATATAGGCTCTTGTGATCCAACGCGCGTGGGTGCACGATTATGCCATGCACCCTCGCCTCCTGTGTGCCTTGATTAGGATCTAAGGGTCCTTGCTGCCCTGATCTTTGATCAGATGTGAGTTGTCTGATCTATCTGACGACCCAAATCAATCCAGCTTTAACCCAACTGACCCACCACTTGACCCATGACCCGGTTCGGTTCCCTTTAAGCCCAATCCTCTTTTATTTATTTTTTGCACACTCCACACTTACTTCCTGCACACACACACATACTGTTACACACCCCCACCTTGTGATTGAACCCCGTTTTTTATTTTAAGTCTTGCATGCATTTCGCTTTATTTATGTCATTTATTTTATAGCAAGGATTTAGAATGTAAACTAGGCTTTATTGTAAATAATTTATTTTTCTTGTTATTTATTTTCTGCAGACTTTAGAATGTATAATAGGCTTAATGTAATAGTTTTAGGCAGGTGTGCGTACGTGTGTGTATGCCTCTTATCTCGTTTCTAGCTTAGGTTAATGGTCTTTGTGGTGATCCAATGTCGCCACAAAGTACCCATGCTTTTATCTTTGTGCCCCGATAGTTTCATTTTAGTCTTATTATTCAAAAAAAACAAAAACATGCAAATAACAAAAACACCAAAAATATTTTCATAAACAAACCTTGATTCCCAAAATCAAGTGATCCTTTTATTTTTATTCTTTCATAAATCAAACATTGCAGTCTACATTAATCATATCTTAAGTCATCTTTCTTTTAACATAAAAAAAACACAAACAAACTCATTTTGCCATTTGGCCTTTTCATTTTAAAACCTTTTTCAAAACTAATAAAAAACACACAACCCATCAAACGTCAATTTTTACCCCGAACTACGAGGTTTTGATCCCTCCCGGGTACGTAGGCAAAGGACACTCGTCCTTCCAAATCAATAAAAAATGTAGATAAATAGGTCTCTTTTTCCTTTACCACTTTAATTCCATTTTTTCAAAACAAGCAAGTTGATGGCACAAAACGTTAAATAAAACCAAGAGGTTCCCGTAGAGTACTAAAGACATAAAGGGTGCTAATACCTTCCCTTTATGTAACTAACCCCCGAACCCTAAATCTCTTCAAAGGGGTAGTTCGAACTTTTTTCCTCTCTCTTTAAAAATTAAATGTTCAGTCGTGAAATAAATTAGTGAGTCAAACGCTAATCAAATAGCCTTGACCTCCGAAAAATGACGCGACAATTACCCTTTGAGTTTTGATGATAACAAGGTATTAAAAATTGTCAATTGGATATGCTAATATTTGTTCAAGTGTGCAGAACCATATACAAGTTTAAGTATATTTTATAGGTTTTGGAAGAACAAATTAAGAGCTATGGAATCAACAAAAAGGAAGCTTGAAGCATCTGAAGAAAAGTGATTTTGAAGTCAAGTGCTCCTGAAGTGATGATGTCATCATAAGCAAGTTGATCAGAAGCACTTCATCAGTAGCTACATCACCAGAAGTTGTCTTTCGTCAGGAGCTGAAGATCATCAGTGAACATGACAATGTTCAACAGTACTAAGAAGGGAAAGTCATGTGACCTAAGTATGGAACATAAGCTGCTCTTGAAGATCCAAAACGATAATCTCATACCAAAAGGTGGTGGTGGAGATCAACCTTCACTTGATTATAGAGTGTTCCTGCACTTCTTCATGACTAAGAAGAAAGCAAATGTGCCCAAGTACATCTTCAGGACATGATTAAGACTCTAAGGGAAAGCCAAACAATCAAGAGATCCTGGATTCCCTATGGAAGACTTATTTCAGAAATTCTTCATCAAGGAGGGACTCTGAACACACTCAAGGAGGTCAATATCTTTATTGATGCACAACTAGGCACAGTAACAGGGAAAGTGATTAATGGTAGTACTCTGAAGCACATGAAGTTAATCAAGAAAGAGGACTAAATTGAACTTAGCACAGATTTGAAGGAATCTGCAGTTGTATCCAACCTGATGGATGACTTTCCTCCAATATGATCACTATGAGAAAACTGGTCAGACAATCAAGCTTAGTGATATTCCTGACACCATGTATGGTGGTGCTCTGCCTATTGCTAGAAACAGGAAGTCAAAGAAGAGAGCAACTTCAGAAGCTGAGTATGTTGATGAAGCTCCTGAACCTTTTCCCAAGAAAGCTAAGAAGGAGAAAGCCCCTTTTCCCAAAATGTGTTTAACATTACCCATTGAGTTTTGATGATAACAAGGTATTAAAAATTGTCAATTGGATAAGCTAATATTTGTTCAAGTGTGCAAAACCATATACAAGTTTAAGTATATTTTATAGGTTCTGGAAGAACAAATTAAGAGCTATGGAATCAACAAAAAGGAAGCTTGAAGTATCTGAAGAAAAGTGATTATGAAGTCAAGTGCTCCTGAAGTGATGACGTCATCAGAAGCAAGTTTATCAGAAGCACTTCATTAGTAGCTACATCACCAGAAGCTGTCTTTCGTCAGGAGTTGAAGATCATCAGGAGCTGAAGATCATCAGCAGATTGAGAGAGTTAAAGTTTCAAAGGATTTAATCACGTCTAACATTACAGAAGACTAGAAGAGTGAAGCAACGATCACTTTAAAAGGATTTGAAAGCAATGGATGCTTGTTCACTCAAGAGCGTTGAAAAAGGACAATTGTACGAAGTGTACAACCATTACCTCCACTACTCTGTTTGTGTATCTGCATCAAGACAAGAATAACAGCTATGCCTGCAGCAATGTTCCTTCAGACTAGGAATGCATTTGAAATTGATCCTTCATAGGACAATAACCATATCAGGCAAAAGATCATTGGTGATTTTAATCAAGCTTCAAACGACTCTTTTTGATGTGTTGGCAATTTCCAACGTATCTTTTGAAGGTGAGAAAAACACAAGAAGGGGGGGTTAAATTGTGTTTACTTTTTCTTTGTTTCCTCCTAAGATGAAAACACTGATCAAAAGCAGATAGAGTTCTACTTCTGAAGTGATGTTCAGAACTAAATGCAGCGGATAAAAATAGAGAGAGAGGAAGAAGAAGAACACAAAGCAATTATACAGGTTCCTTCCACAAACCGGAAGTAGTCTTGTCCCCCTTGCACTTCCAAGGAGAGTTCACTAAAATGTAATCTCAAATTACAATTGCTCAATACTACAACTAGTATGAGACTTCAAATTACTCAAGCACACAAGCAAGAGATTTTCTATGCTCAAGCACACAACCAAGAGACTTCCAATGCTCAAGCACAACTGCAAGAGACTTCTAATGCTCAAGCACACAAGCAAGAGACTTACAATCAAACAGATTTACATAGAAAATTGTTTGAGTTTGAACACTTAATATACAATCAGTGGTGTTCACAATACAAATCAGTTACAGACTCTTAAGATTATAAAATTTCTAAAATATGGACTTTGCTATGAAATTCTAAGTGACTTTGAAATGCAAAACACTAACAGAGTATGAACTTTGAATTGTTGTGAGAGTCTAGCTTTTGTATGCGTGTCTATTGCTTAAGTCTGTTGTATTATTCTCTCAACTAGCAGGTCTTCACTTCTTTATATAGAGGTGTGAAAGATACGTTGGAGAATTGCCAGCACACAAAAAGAGTCGTTTGAAGCTTGTTGATAATCACCAATAATATTTTGCCTGATATGGTTATTGTCCTATGAAGGATGAATTTCAAATGCATTCATTGTATGAAGGAACATTTCTGCAGGAAGAGCCGTTATCCTTGTCTTGTTGAAGAGACACAAACATAGTAGTGGAGGAAGTGGTTGTTGAAGGAAAATCGAAACGTTTTCAGAATAAAGCAGCGGATAAAATTCGATTTTCTTTCCTTGGATCATTACGAATTAACACATGAATCAGTGATTCGATTGTTACCTCGAAGTGTGGAATCTGAAAGCTGAAACTGGAGTCTCGATCACAGCAAAGCAAGCAGCAGAGCCTCTAGCAAGTCCACACGAACGGTGCTCCTCCAAAACTCGGTGCTAGCCAAAGAATCAGAAGTGTCAGAGAGCTAGGGTTTCTTCAAAACGTCCAAC
>Ga0315914_1005512_pt1 | contig 18367 bp, 12 predicted proteins | sample MpolenodulesMG_FD_203920 | JGI IMG/M metagenome (GOLD analysis project Ga0315914, IMG submission 203920) | Medicago polymorpha root nodule microbial communities from Los Angeles, California, United States - elongated nodules | ecosystem: Host-associated > Plants > Roots > Nodule | place: USA...
ATTTTAGTGTAAAAGTGGGGTTACAAATACATATATCACACCAGTTTATTAGAAAAAACAGGTACAATATGTTGTTTTTATACCCAATAAAAAACAGGTGTCGTATCTCAAACTTACAACACCTGATGATATAACCCCGGCAAAAGATAGGTCTTAAATCTCAAAAAAACAGGTTTTATATCCCTGATTTGCACTAGTGTGCATGACAACAAAACCCATACTCGCGGTTACCCGCCGGAACCCATTCCGAAACACGGGTACGAAACGGGTATTGGGGATATAGGTCCCCATCCCGAACCCATACCCAAACTCGTCCCGATTGTAGGAAATTACCATACACCTCTTTATTACTCCCTTTATATAAAAATAGAAATCCAAACACGAAACATTACCATATACCTCTTTATTGTCATCGATCTTTATCTCACACTCTCTCTCTCTCTCTCTCTCATCACCATAAAAATTGATCTCCATTATCTCTTCTCAATTAGTTTTACTCTCATAGATTTGCAATGTAAGTCACTCTCGAGGATAGAAACAACTTCAATTTTCATTAAAAAAATAATTCACTAGGGGTAGGGGATACCCGAATCCGTCGGGGATGATGATGTGATTCAATTTCTCATCACCTGTATGGGTAGGAGATTCGGGAAAGGTAAAACCCATCCCCCCCATTGCCATGCCTATAGTTTGGGTACTTTGACAGAAAACAAGTCATATCCTTTGTACCTCAAAATTAAAGAAGTATTAAATGTCTTCATGTAGGTGAAGAACTATATCTTAATAATAGATTGATAGAAAATCATATATCAAAACATGTATAATTAGTAAGGTACATCAACACTTCTATTGCACTAAAATATGATACTTCATGACAATGTGGTCTGTCACCTTCTGCTTGAGGTCCGAAAAGATCTTTCTTCACATCATGTGACCTAACAACTATTGGAGCAGACAACTGATGAGATTTATCTATGTAGAAATGGTTTAACACTTTTTCTATGCAAGCATCTTGATGCACAAATATTACATTCTTCAAATGCTCAATTTGTGATCTAAGACAAAACTTTGTCTTTCCCATGTCTTTCATATCGATAGCCTTATTCAATTTGATGAAGTAGTCTTTCTAATATCTTGAACTATTGGCATCATGAAAATTAAATCATTCAAGGAGTTTCATATAATCATCAATATATGTGTGTGTGTGTATATATATATCAAGTGAGCCATACAAATACTTTGTAGCACATCTTTCATATAAATATAAATTTAGCCTTTCATTTTCTACTAAATTTAATAAAGCATGAAAAAGTTCTTGCATTCACTTAAGTTAATATATTATTGGTGGATGCCTGATGACAGGTTATCTTACGTTTCTTTTAGCACATTTTTTAGTCATTTTCTTAATGTTTTCATCTAAAATAAAAGTGTTTTAGAACAATTATATATGATTTCTAGGACATTTTCTAATGTTTTCATTTCGAGTCATGTTATTCTAGTTTTCTTGAAACCAAGCAATTCATAAGTGTTTTTATGTAATTCAATACACAATAACGCAAATCAGCAAAACAATGCATCTCAAGATGATTTTGGAAGACCATGCATGAAGATTCAAGAGGCCTTTAAAGACATTACAAAGAAGATATATTGTATTTTGTTGGAAAAAGAGTGGTTCATACAATTCCTCTAAGGTTTTGATGATAACAAAGTATTGAAGAACAATTAGAATACTAACATATATTCAAGTGTGCAGAATCCAATAATGAATCTATTAAAGGATGAACATATGGAGAGCATCAAAAGGACAAAGAGAAGCCTAAAAGACAATGGTAGAAGATCTGAAGAAAGGTCAACCAGAAGTCAACGTCCTTAGTAGAAGGATGCCATAAAGAAGCTGGAGAGTTACCTGAATAGATTCTGTGAAGTTCATCAGACTTAGAAGATAACGACGGACTTGGATGACCCTCATATTCGAGAAAATACTAAGGGAACCAGAATCCACGTAGGATTTGTCTTCTTCTAAGAACTTTCCCTATCATAGTATCTGATAGAGGAATTCTTTTGTCTTCTTCTATCTACGTGTGCAAAAAGACAAAGGACCCCAAGAACAAAAGGAATGCAACAAAAAATTCTATTTTCAACAAAGGAAATTCACAAGACTAATTAACATAATTATCCATATCAAGTAAAGGGTCAACATTCTTGATTGAAGATTCTCAACGACTTTATTTGCGCTGACACTCTTCTCCAACGTCTCTAAAATGACTACATCTACAAGGAGCTGAATCCCTAAAGAAGATCAACAAGACTCTGCTATTTTTCTATGCCATTACTCTGTCAAATCTAATAGCGCAAAATATATTTGTATTCAAGTTCATATCTTAGAAATCCTAATGAGTCTATTCATTGTTCAGTTTACACTACCATTGTTAAATCCAATGTAAGAACAAATTGATTTGTTTACTGTTGTAAACATTTATAAAGTCTCTCGCCTGTGTGATTGAGAATACAAGTCTCTTGGTGAAACCTTGAGAAATTAGGATGTCTCAATCAATTGTGATTGTGCAAGGTGAAGTCTCTTGGAGTTGTCATTAAGCAAGGAAGTCTTTAGGTAATGTCCTAGAGTATGGAAGTCTTGAGCAGTTGTGCTTGAGCAAGGAAGTCTCTTGGAAGAGTCCTAGAGCAATTTGTAATCATGTACGATTATAGTGAAATCCCTTGGAAGTTCAAGGGGACTAGAATACTCCTGTGTTGTGGAAGGAATTAGTATAAAATTGCTTTTGTGTCTGCTTTGTCTGTCTCCGTCTCTTTATCTTTGTGTCATGTACTTATCCACTACATTCAGACCCTATGTCAAAATATGTATACCTCAAATTCTGAGCAGGTTAATAACACCAAGAAAAAGAAACCATAAAAAGGCAACACAATTCAACCTCCCTTCTTGTGTTTTTCTCACCTTCATATTCCAAGACCCAAGACAAGTTTTATGGAAGAAAACACTAAAAAGGTGAAAACGTACTGCCGGGCTATTGCGGTGCGCTCTGGGTGTGCAGAAACTGCAATGGCACACCCCTAGTGTCAATCCAAGATAGAGGGTACAATCCAGGATTCTAAGATGAACCTATATTTTATTTGTTGGATTAATTTTAATTAAGTCTTTTATTCAGTTATTTTATGTTTCATGTTTAATTTTAGTATGCAAAGGTCTTAATGTTTTCATCAGATCTAGGGAGATGACATACCTAAGAAAGATGTCTGAACTTAGAAATAAAACGAAATCCTATTCTGAACATTGCTTAGTAATTTTACTCTTATCTCCTTCGTAAGGCAGACAATCTAGGACTGCCTGTTTCTAGAACTACTAAGGTAAGATATGGTATGTTGAAGTACTTCTAAGATTCATAGATAAATGAGAGCCTTTAGATGACAATTTAGGAATTCTTCTTCTTCTTCTTCTTATTATTCTTCATCTCTGTTTCAATTACCTTTGAGAGAGGTAGACCTTACACTGCAAACTAGTGAATGCGTGTGTAATCGCTTTAGGATTGATGACCCTAAGACCACATAAAGCCTAACCAACGTGTGAATTCGGTGCAACTCAATCGTTGGAGAGGTATAAATATCCCACAAAATCATCACTTAAATGAGAATCATTTAACCAATCCCTGAATAACCGACTGTTACATTAATCGAACAAATAAATAGAGGAGATTCGAGGAATCTTAACCTCCGGTAACATTCTCCAATCAAAACCAGGTTACTAAGGCACAACTGATTCGCAAAATCAGACTTAACTTGCAAAAACTCCCCCATTTACAATTTTTATTTACTATTTTTACTTTATATTCTGTTTTAAAATTAGTAACGCTAGTTGCCTAGTTGAATCGACAATCTCTGATTCACTTATCACTTTATTACTTGATAACGATGATTTGATACACGTGCCGAAATTATCCATTAGTTATTGGGCCAAACAATTGACTCATTTATTCATATTGTTGTATTCTTATATTTTCGTGTTTCTTTATATATAGCGTTCATTTGTAATAAAGTTATACACATAAGAGATATTGAAACTCTCACTTTTCTCTCTTTCTCTCCATCATCTCTATTTTTCATAGCAATGAATGTTTTTGTTTCAAACACAAAAACTAACCCAACCGCATAAGAATACTCCCTCTGCCTCAAATTAATTCCCACATTTGAATTTTTCATTGTTCTTATGACAATTATTAATTTTATTTATTTAAATACTATAATTAGCATCAATTATGGTCAGTGGCATAATTAAATGAAATGAAATAGAATAAATAAGGATATATAAAAGGAAAAAAATGTTACAATAATATATTAAGGTAATATTTATTTTGAAACAGAAAAAATGAAACAAATGATAATTATTATCCTCTCTGTCATTATTAACAAAAAAAACTACGTTTTAGAGGATGAGATATGAGACTACTGTTCCAAATACATTTTCTGGTTTTTTAAAAGAAAATGTTAACGAGTGCCCTAAGAACACTCTTTAAGAACTTAAAATAGTAAATTTTTATGAAAAATTGTGTATTCAATACATCAAAAATTGAAGTGTTAAAATTTTTAAAGAATAATTTCTTAATTGATAAACCTTAAAGAGTGTTCTCAGAGCATTCGTTATGAAGAAACTTTTTAATATTCTTCTCTTACCATCTTTGTTTGCGTGCAAGGGAGGCAGAACACGTAACAATGTTATCATATAATAATAACATGTGTGAGCAATGTATTGGAGAAAAAGGTCAAACAAAAATTTTAAATTATTAATTTTCTCTCTACTATTAATATTGTATACGTGATGGATCCTCTCACATTTGTGTTGATGATTCATAATCAAACAAGAGAAGCAAAGTAGAGTAGCTGTGATCATTGAAGGAGTTTCAGAATGGTAAAGAAAGAAGAATTTCTGAGAGAAAACGGTTTTGAGAAAGAACAAAAAGAAGTCTCACGCAGTGACTTCCCTTCTGACTTCGTCTTTGGAGTTGCCACTTCTGCTTATCAGGTACGTCATCAAAGTAGATTCACACTGTCTCAATGTAGATTCATTGTTAGCTAAACTTTCAATTTAATCTCTAACTTCTTCTTCGGAGTCTCCACTTCTGCTTATCAGGTTCCTTAGTACCTAAACTATCAGTGTTTTTTTAAATAACTTGGTGTTTGAAATGCTATTTGGTGTCTATACTATAAAAACTAAATAACAATCTATTAAGTTAGTCATCTTTGCACCCATTTGGGGTTGGCATAGTGGTTGACTTGGGATCTTGGAGTGTGTTCCTCTCAAAGTCTCAGGTTCGATTAACTCCGGTGCCAATTTCGGTGGGCAAGAACTTTGCTAAGCTCTGGCTTAGAATGGGGCTCCCACAAGTGGGCGGTGGGATTGGTCCCCTGGAATTAGTAGGTCCTTGGATTGGATACCGAGTTTTAAAAAAAAAATAAATTTAGTCATCTTTGGCATTGTTTAAATGGGACATAAATTGAAAAAAATAGTATGTAAAAATATTTATGCAATTTTAATAGTTTACTTAATTATAATTCCGAAATAGCAAGCTTGAAATTTGAACTGTCGGGTATTGATGCATCGGTCACTAATGCGCCGATTGCAGGAATCTAGAGATCAATTATCTTGATCTTGAAATTGAAAATTTACTGTTGATTATTTATTGCTTTGTTGTGAAAAAAAATGCAGATTTGAGCTTGCTTTGATTTCTTTGCTTTTGCTTTCTTTTTGTTATAGTTGTTTTTGGTCTGTTTTTAACTTGCATCAAAGATACATTTATATAACATGACTTAGACGAACTCTTCTATGATATTCTAACATATCCATGGTTTTCTATGTTTCTAATTTTTATGTTAAATTTTTTGTTGTTGATCCTATAATTTTGTAAAAGTTAATTACAAATTCTAACTTATAAATGACTTCATTTTTGAAATAAATCATTGTATATATACAAAAAAAATACACATGAGTGGAAGGCAAATGACATGCCTTTTTCGATGGCAAAACTAATCTTTGTTTTTAACCGGTGGTCTAACGACTAACTTGTTGCTTGTTTCTAGATAGAAGGTGCTAGCAAGGAGGGTGGTAGAGGTCCTAGTATATGGGATGCCTATGCATATACCGAAGGTATGTGAATCATTTCCTCAATTTGCTCAAATTGTGCTCCTTGATGATTCATTACTTACTATTTGCTTGTTGTTTTGGTAGGAAAAATACTAGACAAAAGCAATGGCGATGTAGCAGTTGATCATTACCATCGTTATATGGTCAGTGATATCTTTGTTTTGCTTAAATATTGTGTATGCCAAGTGTCTAGCATTAGTCTTTTGCTTAGATATTATCATCATATATGATATCGTTTTAATCTATGTAGCTGACTCAACCAAGTGAGGAAAGATTTTTGCAGCTGTGCATATTGTCTTTTGAGATTGATTTTGGTTTAGAAATTAATACTAGCATTTAAATGTTGCTTCACATGAGACTGGTTATTTTTGTCCCCAATTTAATACTTTTGATGAAGTTTTACCAATGATTTTGGTTTTAAGCACGAATGCGTGAAAGTGGTATTCAATTTTAGTACTTTTTTGTATCTTACTATTATGTCTGTAACTGTCAAGATCATGTCGTGCACGTAAATTTCAGATTTTAACTTTCTTAATGTAACTATGTGAACAGGAAGATATTGATCTTATAGCCAAGTTGGGTTTCAACGCTTACAGATTTTCAATTTCTTGGTCTCGTATTTTCCCTGGTATGTTTTATTACTGATGAATTCTAAATACATATCTTCTTTATATGGTTCAGTCTTAATTAAATTATTTCCATGTCCATGAGAGCCTTAAGCCTAGAAGTTTATCAACTCCACCGTCATCAATACTTGGTCAATAGTTAATATTTGCCTCTTTTGGCTCATAAAGACATGTTTACAGCAGATGATTAAAGGCGTAAATTAAGTCTTTTCTGGGAGGGAATGGCCCTTGCCCAACAGATAAGATGGTAAAGTTACAAAAAGATAATTTGTGGATACTGAGTGCTGACATTTTAATTGCTGTTTTATATTTCTGTTATCTACGACTTGATCTGATAAAGCATTTACATTTTAGTGCATTTTACTTTGAATGAGTTTTTCAGGGATAGTTTTTCTTTCTCTACCACTATTAGTATCACTTGCAACTATTTATGAAACCCTGCCACTAATTTTAGGACTTCAGAAGATGAAATGATAAGTTTGGGTTAAACTTTAAAGAAAAATGAAAAGGTCTTTCAAATTTTAAATTTAACATTTTTTCATCTTTCCGGATAGGAGAGGGCAATTTTTGGATATAGAGGGGATGACTTTGTAATGTGCAGATTTCTCCAAAGAGAAAAGTGTTATGTATAGCAAAATAAAAAAGAAGCAAGGAATGCAGAGATTTTACCCTCAATTTGAATCTGATAAAAATGTGACACATATTGTTCACATATTCCCATTCTAGCTAACCTGCCACATGGCTACTTTGTTACTAATTTCATCCCATACTCTCACGCGATCTATCAAGATAGCCATAAGATTTTTAGCCAGTTTATGTTACAGAGTGTCTTTTTTAATTTCATACCATCCTTTCTGAGATGTGGTTTTGAGGATAGTAACATCGTTTGTCTTGTCCCTAAAACCATTATTGTTAGGTTTTACATATACGACAACAGTTCTTAATTACTTCTTACATTAATATGTTTGATTTGGTTTGTAGTGCTATTGATAATTACAGAATCTTTAGATTTCATTATATTATATTGCAATGGTTTATGGGTGTAGATGGCTTAGGAACCAATATCAATGCTGAAGGGATAAGATTTTACAACAACATTATCAATGCTCTTCTTGAAAAAGGTATTGTCTACAAAAACCTACTTTGCCTTAATATTTTTGTCTCTTTTATCAGCCATATATATTAATTCATTTCCCACAGGTATTCAACCTTTTGTAACTTTGTACCATTGGGATCTTCCACTGCATCTTGAAGAGTTAATGGGAGGATGGTTGAATAAAAAAATCATGTAGGTATCATCTAACTGAGTATGGTTAGCAGCTTCCGCAGGAAGTATTCGATGCCAAGTTTGATTATGGTCATGCTAAGCACGCCCTTTTGACTCTATTTAATTTGTTATTGGATCTTACCTATTAATTTCTTACTTATAAATTTTATTACTGAATGGCGTGATCATATGTGGCGTGTGGCAGAGAATATTTTGCAGTCTATGCAGATACTTGCTTTGCAAGTTTTGGCGATAGAGTGAAGAACTGGATTACTATTAACGAGCCCCTTCAAACCGCAGTTGGTGGGTATGATGCTGGAGTTAATGCTCCTGGAAGATGTGAAAATAGATCAGTAGAACCATACTTGGCAGCACATCATCAAATCTTAGCCCATGCAGCAGCGGTTTCCATTTACCGAAGCAAGTACAAGGTCAAAGACTATACTTTTTCCTACTTGTTAGATTACATTTATTTTGTTTTGTCTGTTATATTTTTATGCTTGTCTCCTGCTCGGAAAAAATGCTTTCAATCCTCCTATATAGCAACTACTCTCATTAATAGCATAACTTCGTAGCACAGTTTTATCATTTGAAAAAAACGTAGAAGAAAACAGTCAAACTAAAGGCAAATTCTAAAATGTTATTTTTTAGAATACTTTGATTTAATGTTAGAGTATCTTAGTTTCTCTCCTAGAATCAGTTTCTAATCTTAGATTAGTTTCTAGGGTTATATGTAATTCTCTTTAAGATACTTTCTCAATGTTCCAGGATAAGCAAGGGGGACAAGTGGGGTTGGTGGTAGACAGTGAATGGGCAGAGCCTAACTCTGATAAGATTGAAGATAAATCGGCTGCTGCAAGACACCTAGATTTTCATCTTGGCTGGTAGATTCCTATACATTTGTTCTATATTATTGGTTTTCGTAAGAGTTTCAGAGATTTTCCAATTTATATAAATGCATGAAGATTTGTGGACACACAAACTTGCAAAGGTATACATACATTTTTGCGTTTAACGTTGGAAATGATCTTCTAGTTTCTTCTATTCTCTAAATATTAAACTCAAAACAGCAAAAGGTCTGGGTTTTTCTTCGATGCTTGTGAACACTAGAAATTGAAGGTTGAGGATATTTAACCTTGGTTTAAGATGCATGCTTATGATAGAATATATTCTTAACCAGGTTCTTGAATCCACTATATTATGGAGACTATCCTGAAGTTATGCGTGAACGACTTGGAGACCAGCTTCCGAAATTTTCAGAGGAGGATAAAAAATTTCTTTTGAACTCTTTGGACTTTATTGGTCTAAATCACTATACAACAAGGTTAATTTCACATGTGACAGAAAGCACCGAAGAATGCCATTACGACAAGGCACAACAGATGGACAGAATTGGTAAACAATTTGATTGTCGTAACATTTTCTGAACTATATATCCAAAATGTATCTTCCTTGATGATTGAGCTGTTTTTCACAGTTGAGTGGGAAGGCGGGGAGCTCATTGGTGAGAAGGTATATAACGTCTATGTCTCTCTGTCGGTGTATTGTAATATATATATACAAGACCAAACATGCAAGTTTATATTCTATGTGCATAGAACAGGCAGCATCAGAGTGGCTATATGCTGTTCCTTGGGGTCTTCGGAAGATTATTAATTACATATCGCAAAAATATGGTACACCGATATATGTCACCGAGAATGGTACGTGAGTTTTCTTTTCCTTCTTGTCCACTTAAAGAAAACAAATAGGGAATGAACCACTCGATAGAAAATCGAGGTAGAACGAAATCATGCGTGTCTATATATCTCTATTGAATCTTCTGTAGTGTTTGTCCCCTTCTGTTGTGTATTAATATACACCAATTTATCCTGTTGTGTATTGTTTCTAACTTGTCTCTAAAATGAATGGATATTGAAAGTATTTACGTTATTAAGTCTGAAATAATCGTGAACTATAAAAAAGAATGGAAACATGTGTAAATGGACGAGTGTGAGATATGTTATATGGTTCAACAAGGAAAAGTGGATGCAATGTGTATTTTGAGAGCTGCAACCTAGGAATATGATTGGCACTGCATAATCCTGATTAGATGGCATAAGGTTGAAGATGTGTTAACAATAGGATCCGCGGCTCTGATTTAATAGATGATAAATAGATTTTATATGACTGGACCAGAACTTTATAAAATGGTTTTCATATTTCTGAGGCTGTCTTTCCATTTAACAGGTATGGATGATGAAGACAATGATAGCTTGTCACTAAATGAGATGCTAGATGACAAAATGCGAGTTCACTATTATAAGGGATACCTTGCATCAGTTGCGCAGGCTATAAAGTAAGATTTCCAATTTTTTCAAATTAATGAGTATTATGAATAGAGAGAATTGAATAAAAATAAATTTCTCATTAACGAATTAAGCTTGTACAAGTTGTATATATACACAAGAGTGTCTCTATGTTGGCTTACCATGTGTAACAATCACAAAATCACTAACTCTTAACTGTCTAATGATTACTTGTTACACAAGTAATCATTCTCTAACTAATTGTCTGTCTACTGATCCGCAAGTAATCCTTCCTTAGCTGATATGATGTGATAATAAGTAATATAAAAATGAAGTATATGGTTATACCTTGTGATCCCACTTAACTAAATATTGATTTTCTGCATTCCTTATTTATTGCATGGTTTAATGTTTTCTTTGAACCTTATTATGCATATGTCAGTCGCTAAACAAGTTTATAACAATACAACTTTCAGAACTTGAAATGGTTTTTTTCGATGGATAGTTATAAACTTTGAAATAAATGATGATTGACCTATTTGCTTAAAAACATTGAAAGTTTAGAACAGGGTTAGAAACTTGGTCTTTGTTAATTGAAAATCATAAAAGCCTTTCTGATCTATACATAACATAACAACTGATCGAGTAAAATCGTTTGAGCTTCAAAACAGAATAAAAATCTTAATCAGACACGCCTAAAGTTTTGTCTATCATTTGAATGCACAGGGCTGGAGCTGATGTGAGAGGACACTTTGCATGGTCATTACTGGACAACTTCGAATGGGCTCAAGGTTATACCAAACGTTTCGGATTGGTCTATGTAGATTACAAAAATGGACTCACCAGGCACCCAAAGTCTTCTGCGTATTGGTTTTTGCGGTTTCTTAAAGATGGGACAAACAAGAAGGGTAAAGAAGAGTAGTTCACTTTCACCGTTATGTGTCTTACCAAATACTACTAGAAAATAATGCAAGACCAAATACTTCTGTCATTGTTTGGATGCTTTGCATAAACTAGAGTGGATTTCTCGAGTTATTTATGACTGCATCAAATCTTATGTTTCATATGCCTTTAAAACTCCATTATTTATATTTGTCTTAGCTTTTAATCTGCTTCTATTTTAACCAAGCAATTGAGCTCAAGTGGTTGATGAGCCTCACCGAGGACGAATCATTTAGGAGAACATGAGTTCGATTCTTAGGTGGAACAATTATTGGCCAGACTATCCTTACCTCACGGCCGAACTCTAAATTACCAGGACCGCTTTCCTCTAGGAACCGCAGGGTTAATGCCAAAAATAAAAATAAAAATCTGCTTCTATTTTCATTTTGAATGTTAGTAGTTTTCTTGTATTGTGAAAATTGCTATTGTGGCTGTGCTAGATTGTTTTTTGAAGCTACATACATTTTTTTCTCCACATCTTTTTGAAAACAACACATTTCTAAATTAAATTTGCAGAAAATTGATATCTTATGAAAGTAATACTTGTAACAGTTGAGATGGATCCTTTTCAAAAAAAAAAAAAAACAGTTGAGATGGATCAAATCATGAAGTAGACGATGATTATGGTGAACTACAATATTTTGAGATTCTAATTTTGATTGATTTTGTTGTTTCACATGTAATAGATTGTTACTTCGTAATTTTGAAATATTTTAATTAGGCCTACAATTCTGGGTCATTTTAGATACTTAGTGTGAATTCGTGAGCTTAACTCAATTGATAGGAACAATGCATAATATATACAAGGTTCGGAGTTCAAACCCTGAAAAAAAATTACTTATTCTTCTACAAACAATTTGGGCTATAGAGTGCGACAATCGAAAGATCAAATTAAATCATATAAGTGAAAGGGGTGGGAATAGACTAGGCCTAGCTAGGCTTTGCAAGACTTGAGCTTGGCCTGTCAATTTTTTTGAAGGCCTAAGCCTGGCCTGCGGCCTGCCAACCTGGCCTTCTGAAAGTCTGATACGGCCTGCAAGCATGTTTAAAGGCCTATTTCATATGAACATCCTTAAATAAGCAATGCGATCTAAATTTAAATAGATTAGCGAACTAATATATCAATTAGATTAAACTCTCTTTTGATAATCAACATGAGTTTTGAGGGAATTTGACTATCAATTGTATCATATTTCAATTATTGTTTATAATAATACATTTAAATGTACAAAAAATTAATGTATACTAATAAGCTTAAATTACTGAAAAAGTTAACAAATTTTTATTTTAATTCAAAGTACAAAATATAATATAAAAAAATAATATTATTCATATTTACTTAAATGGCCGGTCCTAATAGGACTAAGAGTCTTTTTGAATGACTTGTGGTCTGTCCTTTTAAGCTAAATAAGTTTCTAAAAAAGCCTAAGCCTTCTCTGTCAAAAAAAAAGCCTGACCTGACATGGTCTGACCTTTCATAGGCTAGACCGCAGGCCCCTGTAGGTCGGCTTAGCCTATTCTCATCTCTAAGTGAAACATTTTTAAGCAACCCTAAAAGAAGTCGGATCGTCTGCACCCTTTCGTGCAATTTAAAAAAACAAAATTAAATTAAATTAATATACCATCATATAAAGGAAACCACAAAATCAACTGACGTTAAATATCCATTTTGTTCGGATATTTTCCTTAACAAGTTTACAGCCACACAGTTATTTAAAAATTCAATTTAAATATAAACCATAATTAGAAGGAAACAATGGATGAATGTTCATGTTCGTCTTCTTCCTACTAAGTACTTAGGAGTCTCAATAAGTTGTGATTAGCAAAGGGAAATTCTTAAGCAGTTATATTTACGTAAAGGGAAGTCTATTGGAGTTGTCTTTGAGCAGGAAGTCTTTAGGTAGTGTCCTTGAGCAAGAAGTCTCTTGGAAGAGTCCTTGATCAATTTGTAATACAAAGTGATTATAGTAAAATTGCTTGGAAGTGCAAGAAGATTGGGTACTACTCATGTGTTGTGAAAGGAACCAGTATAAAATTATTTTGTGTCTGCTTTCTCTCTATCTTACTCTTTATCTTTGTGTTCCATTTTCTGATGCATTCAGACTCTGAGTCAGAATTTGCAACATCAGCTTCTGACCAGGTTTTTATAAACACTCAAAAAAGAAACCGTCAAAAAGCCAACACAATTCAACCCTCATTCTTGTGTTTTTCTCACCTTTAGTTGGTATCAGAGTACGGTCTGTGCGTTGCCACTTAACCGTGCCATATAAGAAGATCTAGTGAGAAAAACATGTCTTCAGAAAATGTACCTAGCACTTTAGGGAGAAACCACCATGCAGTTGTGTACTATGATTACAACACTTCCAAAGTTGAAAATGACAGCTACTCTAAGAAATCTCGATTTTTCAATGGAAATGCTTCTCAGTTTTCTTGGTGGAAGAGTAAAATGTATAGCACATCATGAGTATTGATGATGAACTATGAGATATTATTGAAGATGGTATTGGGATTGAAGTTGATGAAGAAGGAATGACACGTGACAGAAAGAGTCTGACTGAGGCTAATAAGATCTACCGAAAGAATCATAGGGTGCGTAGAATTCTTGTAGAAGCTCTACCTCACTCAAAATATGTGAAGATTGTCAACAAATCCACTACCAAAACCATATTTGAATCTTTGTGCTTTACTTATGAGGGAAATCAACAAGTTAGGGAAGCTAAGACTAACCATTTGGTAAACCAGTAAACCTCTTTAGAATGAGGGAAGATGAATATATTAAAACCATGTATTCAAGGTTTCTGATTCAATTTGGCCTTAGGGTATTGAAGAAGAGATATATTGTATTTGATCATGTCAAGAAGATTCCGAGGAGTCTTCCAACCAGATTCAGGCCAAAGATAATAGCCATTCAGGAAGCCAAAGACTTGGACACACGCTAAGACTGGAAGATCTTATAAGCTCTCTCAAAAGCCACGAGATTGAGCTTGTTAGAGATAAATTAGCTAAGAAGTTCAAGCCTCTAGCTCTGATAGCCAAGGAAAAAACTGCTAATGTTTTGCAGACTATTGAATCAGTAGATGAATCCTCAAATGAAGATTCTGAAAGTGACTCAGACGTAGTAGAAACTGCACACCTAACCAAAGGAAATAAGCCCTCAAGTAGAAAAAACAGCTCAAGCAGCTGAGACATCAAGGATCACAAGAATGGGTCAAGCACAAGGAAGCACAAGGAAAGCTCTATAACAACCTGGGAAGAACTGGATGAAGCAGAAGCTGAAAAAGATGAAGTAGAAACAAATATGGGATTAGTGGTCTCATTAGGCTCTGACAGTATAATTATCTACGCTTATGCCGTTGAAAAAGTCGGCTATTTTTCAACCTTGCATCGTAGGTTTTTTGGTTCTAATATAATCTGAGGGATAAGTGGAGTTGTAATTGGCATAAAAGGAGCATATAATCGACTAAGGATGGATATTAGAAGAATAAGTCACAAAGCTTAATCCCTATAATATATTATCTCTATTCTTGTTTTATCATATAAATTTCAAATACTAATTCATGAACAAATAAACGTTTATTTTTATTCTCAAAATTATATTAGTTATTGAAAGGTTGTAATATTTCATGAGTCTATTTGGTATTGTACAATTTGTATTTGATAAAACCAACTTAATACTTAATGTTGTATGGGGATTTGTTACATCCTCTTTATTGGTGACAACTGAAATAGGAGCATGGGTGAAGTAGTCATACTATGTGGTATGACTTCGACTTAATACATGGAGGTTTAGGACTGGGAGTCTCACAACAATTTCCTCTTCCTTTCCCTTAGATGGTGTTTTTGGTTTGTAAATCGAGGTCTCATTTTTGTTAGCTTTAAAGAAACATCTTATGGCAACCTCAATGTCTCCGTGCAGTGTGGCGATGGTGCCATCTATTCATGGTGCTTCAGTTTGAGATGGGCAGTTGAACATGTAGTTCTCAGCTCCGCCAATGTTGGTCTCCCTATGATGCAATTGAAGAGAGATAAGCAATCAATCACAAGGAACTGAACTTTCACTGTCTTTCTTGCTCGTCCTTGGCCGAAAGTGATTAGTTACTCCACATAACCCCTTGGATTTGTTAAGGAGTCGTTGAATCCGTAGTGTTCGGATCCATAAGGTGAATTTTCACAACCTACCTCGTTGTGTGAAGATTTTGATTGCATTCTTGAGGTGGATGAAATCTTCATTATTATGCCCATGGAACTTGTGGAAATGGAAGTGTTTACTTTTATCAGCTGAAAGTTTTTGTGTAGAAGCCTTGGGATACTCGATTTCTGCTTCCTTCAAGTCGGCGGAATCGACCTTAACCGGTATCTTTTCCCTTGACACCGCAAGGGGTGTGTACTTATCAAAACAACCAATGGGTTGTTTTCCTTCTATGGCTGGTTTGCCTTCCTTCTTTTTCTCTTAGAAGGGATTTTTGGAGGACTCACTCTGAGGATCCTTCTTCCTTGCTTTCTTCAAATTATCAGTGTATAACTGCCCTTCGTACCTGATATAGATCTTTGCAATCCTCAAAAACTCATTGATAGTTTTGGGTTGGTCGAGTTGGACCTCCTTCTTAATATTCGTCCTTGGTCGAAGACTTTTCTCGATCAGGTGCTTTTTCATTCTTTCGTCCATTCCTCGGACTTGCACAACTTCTTTGTTGAAACACTCAAGGTAGTCTCGAAAAGGCTCGTTCTTTCCCTACACTATAGCCTCAAGGGAAACAACTGTTTTCAACTGTGTCTTTGATGTTGAAAATTTCACAATGAACTCATGGCACAACTCATCCCAAGAGTCGATGGAGATTTCGTTGAGATTTTTATACCAGGTCAAGGCTCCTCGTCGTAGAGTAGTCATAATTAGTTTACACTTGACGGATCCTCAGACATTCTTGTAGTTAAGGACCCTTTAATTTTCTCAATATGCTCACCCAGATCCGTTGTAACGTTGTAGGTATCCATCTAGGGAGGTTTCTCTAAACTACTATGGATCTAGGTGTCGCTGATCCTACGAGTGAAAGGAACATACGCCATGCAATCATCGTTAGAATAAGACATGGACCGCGAGCGTCTAATATGGTTATATAAGCACGAGGACCTTGATCTACTATGACTCAGTGAGTGTCTTGGTATCTGGGCCTCTATGGGAGTGGGCTCCTTCCCCTTATGCTACGTTGTGGGGAAGGAGGTTGAGCATCCTGTAGAGGATCTAGGGACCGCTTTTGGGTTACGTTTGGAGAATGGAGTCGAAGTTTGATCCTCAAGCATTTCCTTTATGCACCTATTATGATCCTCGATCATTTCTGTCTGGCGGTGCAATGTTTGGAGAATGTTGTTGAGCGTAGCGTCTACAAGAGATACGTTGCTGGCCTCCTTGTTGAATCATGTCGGACCATAAAGTGGAGCCTCGTGGAGAGGAATGGCCAGTTGAGATTCTGGAGATTGCGCTCTTCCCTAGGACTTTTATCATGAGATGGAGTCGAAGTTTAACCGTCGCGCTGGGGATGGTTATCTTGGCTATAGATTTTGGATGTAGCACTGTTAGTCATCTTGATGAGTGATTGTTTTTGGGATTTTTGTAGTTTTGGTCTTTTGTGAAAGAAATACATGGATAACTAGTTTCCCTCATACAACGCTGTTGATCGTACTTAAGCAGATGAATGACGTTTGATGCAGTTGTTCCGGTCATTTGCAAGAGTCCCCTCATATAGCAAGGAGGCGTAGAAGCTATTGTTAGTGGTACACCGTGGCTCGATGGTTATAGATTAGCGGCTATATATTTCATATCTTTTTAAAAGAAATATAGGCATATAGTGAAAGAAACTATTTTTAAACTTATCTATTTAAAGTATTATAACCAGTAGGGTATGAAAGAAAATTCGATATGTCTAAATTGAAGATCATGCATATTATATCTCTAAAATAAAAAGATAAGAAAACAATCTATATAATATTTGTTGCTGCTTTATTTAATTTCATTACCACTATCTTAAAGTACAACAAATAACTATAATGTTCTAAGAAAGAAATTCAAATCATTAGGTGGCAACAAAATAACTAAATTATGAAAACTCATGGAGTATTCTAAGAAGGAATTTGATGACTTTCTTGGGTCTACGTCTAAATACATCAACGAAACTGCTCGTTAAATTGTCCAAACCGTGGTGCAACACATAAACAAATGTTTACAACACACTCCGGGTTCGAACCAAAGGAACATAAAACTTCTAGACAATCAGCATCAACTAAACAGTCGATTTCCTCTGTAATAAAATCAAGAATAAAATAATGAAAAAGGTTTTAGCAAATTAATAAATATGAAAAAGGTTAAAAACGGATTACCTCTGGCATTCATTGAAAGTTGAAAGAGGGAAAGAATGATAATCATAACATAAACAAACATAACAATTTTAGCCATATTTTTCTCCTTTTCTTGTAACAAATGTTTTTATCAGTTTAATATTTATAAAGCTCATCCTCCCCTTACATTAATGTAATTGTTTAGTACTTACGAAGTAGGAAAAAATTGTTCCATAAATTATTATTAATAAATATCTCTTAAGTACATCAATGAGTTGTGTTTGTCCCTTCATCAAACCAAGAAATGAGGCCTCATACAAAACTTACGATTCATAAAAGTCTATTTTTTTTTATCTTTAATTGAATTTTCACTTTTTTATAACCTATTTGTCGCGTCATTTTTTGGAGATCAAGGCTATTTGGTTAGCTTTTGACTCACTAATTTATTTTACGACTGAACATTTAATTTTTTTAAGAAAAGGGGAAAAAAGTTCAAGCTACCCCATATTGAAAAGATTTAGGGTTCGGGGGTTAGTTATATTTAGGGAAGGTGTTAGCACCCTAAATATCCATAGTATATATTCTATGGGAACCTCTTAATTTTATTTAATTAATTGTGCTATAAACTTACTTGCTTTTAAAAAAAATGGAATAATGATAAAAAGAAAAAGAGTTTAAAGTGATAAAGGAAAAAAAAAAGACCTATTTATCTACATTTTTTATTGATTTGGAAGGACGAGTGTCCTTTGCCTACGTACCC
>Ga0315914_1005513_pt1 | contig 18367 bp, 9 predicted proteins | sample MpolenodulesMG_FD_203920 | JGI IMG/M metagenome (GOLD analysis project Ga0315914, IMG submission 203920) | Medicago polymorpha root nodule microbial communities from Los Angeles, California, United States - elongated nodules | ecosystem: Host-associated > Plants > Roots > Nodule | place: USA...
TGGTTTTGGACCTTCGTGAAAAATTTCACCCCTTGTAATTTGAGCAAATTTAGGTTTACCCCCCGTGTAATTTGAACAAATTTCAGTTTACCCCCCTGTTAATTTGAGCAAATTTTGGTTTATCCCCCCCACCATATCTTCGATTTTGTACAGTCAAAACTCATGAAGGTCCAAAACCAAAAATCTTCAAATTACAAGGACGAAATCCAAAAAATATATTTTACAGGGGGTAAAACCGAAAATGACCTATATTACAAGGGGTAAAACACTATTAACCCTAAATAATAATACAAATTCAAAGTCCTTAAAAACAAAAATGATGAATCTGTGAACAAATTTATAATATTCATGTTAATAACATCAAACGGCAGAATACATGTGCCTACAAATATAACTATATTTAAATATTTGGAATATTTATGTTTTTGATTATGTAATATTGACGACGCCAAAATCATTGATTGAATTTAAACTTAATCAATATTAATTTTTTTAACCTGAATCAAATAAATTTCATACTAAGACCGAAAATAAAAAAACACTCCGCACAAAGACGAAAATGTGATTTATTTTTGTAAAATAAAAAAAGATAATAAGGTTGAAGAGTCCGCCTCTCCCATGTCCCTGCGACTAAAGCCAGCACGGGAAGATATTTTTCTCTTCGAGAGTAGAAAGCCACAACGAACCTTCACAAATTTTGTGATTCAATTTAGTTTTTGACATTTTGATGCGAATATAAATTAGTCTTTTTGTTATTGTTAACTTATACAATAGAGAGGTTAATATGTCGTCCCCGTGAGCATAACTTAGTTGGCAGGGACATGCATTGTTATATGCAGGGGTCGAGCTTCGACCCCGGACACCCCACTTATTCACCTTGAAAAAGGTGAATTCTAACCACTAGGTTACTTAACAAAAAGAAAAAGAAAAAGAGGCTAATATGTCCGCATATAAAAATTACATAGAATAATTAGGGTTTAGTTTTTGTGAATGACGAAATTGTGCCACTATAAAATTGTGAGGGATTAAATTGGAACTTTAATATATTTTTAAGTGTGTTAGGTACTGAAAAAATAAGCAAAAAGTAAAAGAACACAATCACAACACAAAGAACATAATTTGAAAACTCTAAAGTCAGAGAAATAATCATAGTCGTTTTGTAATGATGGACAACTAATTACTAAAAAATAACACTATGAAAATTGTAACAACATATAAGCTATTCAAAAAATTCACCCCATGGCCTTCCCGGGACACCCACATTCTTCAAAGAAAATATATAACTACATCTTAACACCACTCTAACACAAGACGCAAGAGTATAGGAAAAAGAGAAAAAGTCATATATAAACCTAAAATGTTTCCTGTCCTTGTTTCACATCATTATCTTGTCGCAATGCTCCCCATTGCCGTTAGGTAGGGCTGACAATGAACCGAACCAACTCGACAATAGTTCGGAACTCGATTCGACAATTAACTCGTTGAACTTGGTTCATGAACCAAACGAGCTGAGCTTAACCTGAAAATTAAGTTCGTTAAATAAATGAGCTGAACTTGAGCTTTATATAGTTCGACTTGGTTGGTTCATGAGTTAGCTCGATAATATATATACACATAAGTTTAGTAAAAATTAATAAAGTACAAGCTTTTTTTTGTTTAGTTTGAAGGATCGGTTGGTTCATGAGTTGGCTCGATAATACACACACATAAGTTTAGTAAAAATTAATAAAGTACAAGCGCTGTTTTTTTAGTTTGAAGGATAATAAAGTACAAGCTTTAATATTAAAATACAACACATGTAATTTATTACAAACTTCCTATGATATTTATGTACATGTTTTTAGAGGTTTTTTTTTTTTTTTTTATCAAAGAGAGGAGGAAGAGTTATTTCTAATTTAATTAACAATTTAATAAAAGAGAGAAAGAATATCACCCAAAAAAAAAAAAGAACGAAAGAAACAACAAGAAGCAAATAACACACTTGTGTAAGATTTTAACTACACATATGTGCTAAACTTTGTCCCACATCGGGGAGTTTAGTAACAGCATAGTGGAAGAATAGTTATAAAACAGAAGTGCATTTAAGAATCTGTATGGATTGCGCAACAGTCGATTTGATTTTAAAGTACCACTACTTTTTTCCTTAGTAGTCTTAAGACAAACATGGTCTATAGTTTTTTTTTTAGTTCAATTTTTGTATACTTTTTTAAATAATTAAAAGGTCAAAATATAAATTTTTGACAAAAACAAAAAAAACTTTTGAATTATATTACTCGAGCAACGAATTGAACCTAACGAGATGAACCGAACTGTTCGTGAACTTTAAACGAGTCGAACTCGAGCTGAAAAAAAAGTTCGTGTCGAACTCGAGTTTCGAGCCGAGCAAATTCTTATTAAGCCGAGCCGAGCTCAGACAGGTTCGACTCGACTCATTTTCAGCCCTACCGCCAGGCATGACAATGGGGAATGACAAGGACATGTTTTTGCCTTCCATGTCCTTGAATATGTTGGAGTTTAGGTATCTATGTCCCTGATTCTAACAAGGTTAAGAAATAGAGTCCAACTTCGTATCGAGTGAGGTTTGGGAATCCTCGCCCCACTCCATCCTTGCATGAACTTGAGTTGTAATTTTGTATTACAGAAAGTATAAAACTCAAAGCCATATCGTTTTAACAAAAAGCCATATCGTTTTAACAATCTGACATTCTGAAAACATTGGCTTGAGATTTGGGAGTGTGCTTTTCCTTGAGATCTCAGGTTCGATTCTATCTGATGACAATTTAGGTGGTCTAATTTACCTTCTTAATTAGGTGGCCTAATTTACCATCTTAAAAAAAACAATCTGATATTTTTTTTTAAAAAAAAACAAAACAAAATGTTTATTGTTCACCTTAAAAGTAAAAATAATCACATAAATGTAATTTAAAGGTTTGTTTAAGGGTTTCTAATTTGATAAAAGTGGGGCGGGTTAAGGGATGAATTCGTTAGAGGTGTTTAAATCCAAACTAATAGAAATTAAAATTGTGAATCGATCCAAATACCGAAAATCACATAAACCGAACCGCATACATATATTTTAATACACATTTAATTTTTTTTTATAAATATGACATCTTATATTAGGCTTTCTATTTTACTTTTAATTCCTCTGATACTACATATTAGTTTAATTTAATACTAAATTTTAATTTTAAAAATCTATTTTGTCACTATTTCATATGTTGGAAAGATAACCAATTATTGTTATTTCGTACTATTAATTATTGTTATGTTTTATATCAAACATATTATTTTATCATATTTTTAATAAAAAATATTACAATTTGTAATTTAAATATCCAAAAACCGATCGAAATTAAACCGCAATAACTTGGACCAGATCGATTTATAAAATTAATCATCCAAGGTCAAACCGAACCACATATAATTTTATATGATTTTTTTGCCTCAAAACCAATTCAAACTATATCACGAAAACCAATCAAAACTATATCACGAACACCGCTGAAATTCGTGGTGGATATCAATGTCGAATTTGATTCATTTATTGTCAATTAATAAGAGAGATAAATACAGCTTGGGACTTTAGAGTGTGTTCCTCCTCAAGATCTCATGTTCGATTTTCTCTGGTGCCAATTTGAGTGGACTAATTTAGCTTCTTCAAAAAAAAAAAAAAGATATAAATACAGATGATAAATTAGTGGAACCTAATAGTGAAATATACTTATTGATCAAATACATTATACATTAGTTATTTAATGAACCTAAAATATTATTATCTGCGTGTGACAAGAGGGAGTATATGAATCAATTTCTTTAATTTTCTCAAAACAAAAAATCATTTTCTTTAATAAATTAAGTGTGAAAAAATTAAGGGTCCCGCTAACCGGTGCCCCCGGGCACTGGTTAAGCATACCAGGGAATTATTACCATAAAAGGAAACTGTTTTTGACTTTATTATAAATTAATTATACAATTTCAATGCATTAACTACTATATAACTTCATTTTTCATATCCTTAACCAATGCCCCGGGGGCACCAGTTAGCATTTCCCAAAAATTAAATAGAAATCTAATCAAAATATTAATTAAATTCTTTAATAAATATTTATTGATGAGGAATAAATGCATAATAGACTTTTGATTTAAGGTATTGTTGCAATTAGAGAAGAGAGAGAGAGGGGAAGAGGAAGGGTTGCTTCTACTTATTTGCTTCCCATAGAAGCTTCTCTGTGTGCAATTTTCAACACACAAAAAAAAAACAAATTTGGGGATAGAAGAAGAAAAAAGAATAATAAAAATAATTAAAAAAAAACGGGTAGGGTATATAGAGAGTGATTCGTAAGAAAGAAAAGATCATCGTTTGGTCTGGTTTGGTTTCGTGACAACGTTATTGTTCTGTTCCGAAATTCATCATCATCATCGTTCACACGTAATCTTCTCTAACTATCTTCTCCAAGATTTTCGCCTTATCTTTTTCCCCTTAATCTATTTTCAATCATAATAACAATAACTGTTCTATTCTGTTCCTCAATTTCATTGTAAATTATTCGAATCTCACTTTCCGGGTCGGGTTTTCATATTTTCCTCTCCTTTTTTGGGCATTTTCGGTTTCTTCATTATTTGCTTTTTTTTTTTTTTTTTTTCTGACTTGGGTTTGCTTTTTACTAGGGTTTTTCAGAGGATCTTAGGTTAAAGTTCGTGTTTTTCCACGAATTTCTCTTCTGGGTTTTCTCTAAATTTGAGCTTCAATTCAGAATATTTATTGATCACAAATTTCGTTGCACAAGTTTTTTCTTTCTGGGTTCTGGTTTCACTAATCTGAGAATTTGTTAGGTTCTTAATAGAAGCAAAAAAAAAATTATATTGTTTTAGGGTTAAAAAAAAAGAAGATCAGGCTTGATTGGTTTGGTGGGGTTGTGTTTCACTTTCAACTATAGCTGATAGTTTGATTTGTGAAACCCTTTTATTTGGTCTTAATTGATTGATTTCCTTTTCTGGTGGAAGAAAGTTTTATTGTGATTGAGGTATTGTTGTGTTGATAAGGAATTAAGGATTTGGTGGTGTTGATAAGATGAGTTCCAGCATCACCGGAAGTTTGGTCAATGGGAGCCAGCTACTTGTTCATATTGCTGAGAATGGACATTCCTTTGAGTTGGAATGTGATGAGAATGCGCTCGTTGAGGCTGTTATGCGGTCTATTGAATCCGTTACCGGGATCAATTTTAATGATCAGCTTGTTCTTTGTTCGGATTTGAAACTTGAGCCGCAGAGGCCGTTGTCTGCATACAAGCTTCCATCTGATGAGAAAGAAGTGTTCATTTTCAATAAAGCTAGGCTTCAAAGTAATGCGCCTCCTCCACCACCGGAGCAAGTTGATGTTCCTGAAAATTTGGAGCCTCCATCGCCTTCGTCTTCCCATGATCCACACCCTCTTGACGATGCTTTGGATCCTGCTTTAAAGGCTTTACCTTCTTATGAGAGACAATTTAGGCACCATTATCATCGGGGGCATGCAATTTATACTGGTACCTCGATGAAATATGAGCATTGTGAGAGGCTTTTGAGAGAACAGATGGTTCAAGAAAGAGCAGTGGAAGTTGCAAGGTGTAATTTGGATCAGTATTATCGAATTATTAACCAAAACTACGGGGATTTCATGAAACGTTATATGCAACAACACAGAATGCACTCTGATCTTTTGGCAAATTTTGGAAAGGATGTTGAGAAACTAAGATCCATCAAACTTCACCCTGCTTTGCAAACTGTGAATCGTAAATGCTTACTGGATTTGGTGAAGGAAGAAAACTTGAGAAAGTCGGTGGAGAATTGCACCAGCTCCCACAAGCAGTTTGAGAATAAAATGTCACAATTTAAGCAGAGTTTTGGGGAAGTGAAGCATCGTGTCGAGGACTTGTTGACCAGTGGGCCTTTCTTGGCCACCAAGAATTTGGAGCAAGCAATTAGAGAACATCACAGATATATAAATGAACAAAAAAGTATCATGCAATCTCTGAGGTTGGTTTTCTCTTATTTTCGGTGTTTATTATGTGCTCTTTAATTCTTGGTTAGGAAGCATCTAATGTTAATGTATCAACTTGACCTTGGCATGGAATCCGGTTTTGTAACTTCGTTACTTGTATCGTGAATTTAATATTCAAATTTTGGTTCTTAGCTTATATGTTGTGTTAGTGGGTCCTATCCCTACAAATATTGAACTATTTCTGCAAAGTTTTTGATCCGTTCCCTGACAATTATGAAGCTTTTACAGTTGAGACTTTCATTTTCTAGTTTTTAGGACTGATAGTTATCAATACAGCAGAGCAGTAATAAAATATGAATGTCATTTGATTCCGGATGTCACTTTCTGTAATCTGTACCCTTATTGATTACATAATTCAATTCACACTTATAATTCTCTGTTTTTATTCTTCTTTTGAACCATTTCTGCAAAGTTTTTGATCCATTCCATGACGAATACGAAGCTTTTACAGCCGAGACTTTCATTTTCTAGTTTTTAGGACTGATAGTTTCACAATACAGCAGAGAAGTAATAAAATATGAATGTCATTTGATTCTGGATGTCACTTTCTGTAATCTGTACTCATATTGATTACATAATTCAATTCGCTCTTGTAATTCTCTGTTTTTATTCTTCTCTGTCTTTTGGATACTGTCTCTATATCAAATGTTATCAGCACAACTTATAAATTACATATCTTTGGGGATTTTTGCAGCAAAGATGTTAACACTGTAAAGAAACTGGTGGATGATTGTCTGTCTTCCCAATTGTCATCCTCGCTTCGTCCTCATGATGCAGTTTCAGCCTTGGGTCCTATGTATGATGTTCACGACAAAAATCACTTGCCTAAAATGCAGGCTTGTGATCGTGCTATTTCGAAGCTACTTGAGTTTTGCAAAGAAAAGAAGAACGAAATGAACCTTTTTGTGCATGATTATATGCAAAGAATAACTTACGTTTCTTACCTCATCAAAGATCAGAAACTACAGTTCCCTGTATTTAAAGAGGCAATGGTTCGACAGGATGGTTTATTTGGGGATTTAAAATTGTTCCACAATATTGGTCCTTCGTACCGAGCTTGCCTTGCAGAAATAGTGAGAAGAAAGGCTTCTATGAAGCTGTACATGGGCATGGCTGGCCAATTGGCTGAAAGGCTTGCTACAAAACGGGAGCTTGAGGTCTCGAGACGGGACGACTTTATGAGAGTGCATGGTTCATGCATTCCCAGGGATGTGTTATCATCTATGGGGTTGTTTGATTCTCCTAACCAATGTGATGTCAACATAGCTCCATTTGATGATGGTTTGCTTAATATTGACATATCTGACGTGGATCGTTATGCTCCTGAGTATATAGCAGGGGCAACTTTCAGGCTGGAGAAGCATGGTAGCTTTAAAAGTGGATCTGGTTTGATTAGTGATAGCTCTCACTTGGCTGAGGCTGTAGATATTTCAGGTAACTCATTTGAGAAATATGATTCTGAGGACCTCCTTGATGACAGCGTGTTGGTAGAAATTGCTGGAACCTGCAAGATGGAGGTTGAGAATGCAAAACTGAAAGCTGAGCTTGCTGCTAGAATAGCTTTAATATGCTCTCTATGCCCTCAGATAGAGTACGAGTCATTGGACGATGAAAAGGTGGGGAATATACTGAAGAACGCCACAGATAAGACAGCGGAAGCCTTGCATTTGAAAGATGAATATATCAAACATGTTCAGTCCATGCTCAAGATGAAGCAGATGCAATGTGAGTCATACGAGAAACGTATTCAAGAATTGGAGCAGAAATTGTCTGATCAGTATGTGCAGGGGCAGAAGATGTCCAGTGTAAATGATGCTGCCGACTTTCCTCTTCTTGCTGGTAGCGGGAAGACAGATAATTGCAAGTCAGAATACGTGAGTGGTGAATCCAATATGCCTTCAATATCTACTACCGAGCCCATGGATGAAGTTTCATGTATTTCAAGTTCCTTTGATGCAAAACTTGGTTTGTTCACAGAACGTGCTGGTAAATCTTCAGATGGTGTGGATGAAAACATGTTGGATTCATCTGGAATGCAGAACCCGCATCTCGATTCATCTATGATGGAACCTCACCGTGAAGAAATGCAAAGCAGTGATAAAGATAAAAAAGATAAGATAACCGGACAATTGGGTTTCTCACTAACAAACAGTTCGACTGCTGAGAGCATGCCTGTGTCACATGATCTTGTACCTTGTAGCTCAGTGGTTTGTCCAGACTTGGGTTCTAAAGTTAATGATGACAAGTTGTTGGAACTACAAAGTGCACTTGCAGATAAGTCAAATCAATTGAATGAAACTGATACAAAGCTTAAAGCTGTTATGGAGGAGGTTGATGTGCTCAAAAGGGAGTTGGAAGCAAGTCGGACGCTACTTGATGAATCTCAGGTAACAATATGTGAAATTGAACAAGATACATATCATTTTAGAGTTGCAAAATTTGATTTTATAAAAAATGTTCTCAGAAAGGGCTCATTTTTTTCTGTTTACTATTTTAATGTTATTTTCCAATCTGTCACTGTTTTCCATCTTTTTTATTACACAAACTAGCATTCTACTGGCAATTCATCTGAAAAACTGTTCATTCTGCGCTTGCTATTTATATCTTAATGTACTTTTCCTCTTTTATATAGATGAACTGCGCTCACTTGGAGAATTGTTTGCACGAGGCGAGAGAGGAAGCTCAAACACAAAAAAGTTCTGCCGACAGGAGGGCCTCAGAGTATAGTTTATTGCGTGCATCTGTTATTAAGATGCGGAGCTTTTTTGAAAGACTCAAGACTTGTGTTTATGCTCCCGGTGGTGTTCCTGATTTTGCAGATTCATTGCGCAATCTGGCACAATCTTTGGCCAAGTAATTTACTAACATTATTATTACTTACATCATGAGAGAATCTGCAGGCAATTTTTTTTTAAAAAAAAATTACATCCTCTGTCCCCCGGTCGCATCCTCTCTCCATTAGAAAAGATAACTGTTTTGTTGTGGTAGTCTGGTAGCAATGAAAGTATACTTTCCTCACTCATACAGTTGAAGTAAAAACACACATTTTAGTAGTTGAGATATTCATTCTACTTTTTTTTTTGTTTCCATGGGTCCCCTTCACTAGAGGTATTCCTATTCGAGGTCCGTGGTTACCTCTCCCAACTAGGATTTGAACTTCGGTTAGCCAAGTTGTGGGAGTCTTGCCCCTTCCGCTAGATCCAACCCCCCTCAGTCATTCTAGTTCTTTTAATACTCTAATTATATCGCATGAATTGTGATAATTATGAGGTCATCAATAAGTGCATTGACTTTCAGATACTCGATCGGTCCGAGAAAGTTCGAATTTTACTTTAAAGGGAGGGGTTGTTTCGTCTTAGTGATGCCTAAAAAGTTCCTTGCTTGTTCATTATCAATTATTTATGATTGTGGCAAGAGTTCTCTATTTTCAGTTAAAAAAGCTCTTTGTTATTTGTTAAAAATAACAGTATTAGACAGCTGTGCTTTCCAGTGATGTCATTAATGAATTTATTTATTCTAACAATATTTTTGTATTTTCAGTTCTGCTAATGACAGAGATGATGATGATATTGTCGAGTTCCGAAGATGTATTCGAGTGTTGGCCGATAAAGTCGGCTTCTTATCTACGCACCGCGAAGAATTCCATGATAAATACACCAGAATGGATGCAGCTAACGAACAGCTCCGCAAAGAATTGGAGGAGAAGAGAGATCAGGTGAAGACTTACTACAATAAGCTTCAACTTGAGAAGCAGGTAATTTACTGTCCTTATGTTGGTGATGGTTTTGTGCTTGTTTCTAAACAACATATGGCAATAAATTACATATCTGTTTGGGCTTTGGGTATTACTGGGTGCCTAAGTCCCACATCAAATAATATGCAATGCTCAGTGGAGTACTTCAGTGACTTGGTTCTTCTCCCTTAACAGCTAGATTTTAAGGGAGGGTTTCCCAAGCAATGTTGTTATATAGCAGCTATAGTGGCGCTAAAACTTAGCGGAATTTAACCAACTGCTATTGTTTTGCAATAATGCAAAGTATTGTCTAATAGCGGCCATAGCAGACAACATTGCTATAGTACTGTAGCGTAACGACATTTGAACAAATAATTGTTTTCTGTGATTTGCAATTGACAACTCTGTTTGCAAGTGCTGGGGTGCTTATCAATCCTCTCCCTTTAGATATCTTTTCTTGATAGAAGTAAGGGTTTTGGTTACAGCTGCATGATGCGAGTTGCACCTGTTACATATTCTGGACTGAGATACTTACTCAGCTTATGATTTTGTTGCATTACAGGCGAATAAAGAGAGAATTTCTTTTGGTTGTCTCGAAGTTCATGAGATTGCCGCCTTTGTGCTGACTCCATCTGGACATTATGAGGCAATTACAAAAAACAGCTCTAACTACTACTATTTATCTGCTGAATCTGTGGCACTATTTACAGACCATCTTCCAAGCAGACCTAACTTTATTGTTGGACAAATTGTGCATATTGAACACCAAATTGTGAAGTCACTTCCGGAGCACGGTAGGGCAACAACCCCCGACAAAGGGACTACTGACTGGTTGACCTTGAATTCAGGATCAACTCCAAATCCATATGGTCTACCTGTTGGATGTGAATATTTTGTAGTGACAGTAGCCATGTTACCTGGTACCGCCATTCGTTCATCCTCTCCTACTTCCTGATCCTGCTTCTTCATCATGGCAGCAGCAGATTAGACGTGATGGAAGAATTTAATTGTACATAAACAACAAAATTCCAAGTCCAAATGCTCATTATGAGTTCTGAACTAGTTAATCATTTGTACAGCTATCTTTCAGTCCCTTTTGTACATATTTCTTCCTTTTTATGGTATTGTATAAATTGTGAATATTATTTACAACTTTTTTCATTTGGACTTCTGCTTTTCATCTCTTTCAAAGTTCTCTTGGTTTAGTGAAATTAGAATCTGCTGTCTCAGTTTAGAGGTTTGAGTGGGTTTAGAGAAGATCTGTATTCTATAGTGTTGGTAAATAGAGGATTTAGTGGCACAATAGTTCGGTGGCATTTAGGGTGGGTGAGGCAAAGAGTTTCCCACTATGGGAAAGTTAATTTTGATCCTTAGATCATGTAAAGAACATATTTTTATCTTGGTCTCTCAACACCATATCTAACCACTCATCTTCTACAAACTCATTTCCCTACTTTCTCCCCACCAGGTACCTCATCGCAAAAACCATTTTCATAATTAGAAAACCCATTGTACAGAGATACCCATTTTAGCAATGGTTCATGCATTGAAAACCATTTTCATAAATAGACATCAAGAAATCCAAAAGTCACCTCTTTGTGCAGAGGTGCAAGCGAAAAGCGGCCGGAACAGTGAATTAAATATACTCGCGCTACAGAACTTAATTCACATTTTGAGAGGGTTACTTTTGTTTGCATAATAATGCTGAGCATGATAATTCCAACGAAACGGGGTTTTCACCTTATTGTCCGCGGTGGTGGAGGACGGGAGGTAACTAGTTGGAGTTGGGGATGGAAAGAGAAGGTCTGGTGAGGTGGTGGGAGAAACGGGAAAGTTGTTGTAGAAGATGAGTGGTTAGATATATTGTTGTGAGTCCATGATAAAAATGTGTTCTTTACTTGATCTAAGGGTCAAAATTAACTTTCCCATAGTGGGAAACTCTTTACCTCACCCACCCTAAATGCCATCCAATAGTTCTACATTATGCAACGGATCAGAAGGTATCAATCTCCACCCATCTAGTCTGCAAATATCCTAGAATGTGCATGTTAAAGGTCAATTAGGATTTTGACATCTCCATAGTGTCTTTTTTTGTCCTACAAAATTTAAGATGAAATTGGTATTTATTAAAATAACACCGATAACTATTATATGGAAAAGGCAGGTTTGAACTCACAATCGAGTATGAGATAAACTCTTACAATTAAATTAACACGTCATGAAATATAATATTCATTTAAAAGAAATATGGACATAATCCATTAACAATATAATTGATTTTAACCAAAAATATTGCCATGTTATTTCATATTATCAATGAAATTTTAGTGTTTTTTATACAAAGATATCTGTCGAACATGTGATGAACTCATGTGGTTAATGAACTCACCCTGAAACGAATCGCTTGAAGAACGTGTAGATGAAACAATTCTTGATTAAACACAAGAAACGTATCATACAAAGTAATACGAGTATCTTCATCCAAGTATCCAATGCTTTACTAAGTAAACCATAATTTACGTAGATAGAAAAAGCAATAAAAGTAAAAATCAAGGATAGAGAGCTAAAGTACCTACAATTTCTTTTACACGGGCTGCACAGAGATTCTTAATCAAATCCTAGTGCTTCCCATGATAAAAATTGAACTATACCCCTAATTGGATATTCTGAAGTTCAAACATGAGATTAATCTTCTGACATGTTAAACAAGAGTTTTGGAAGAAAAGCAACTCGAGGAAGATTAAAGAGGAAATCTCCAAATCAGATCCTGAACATGCCTGATTCCAGATTGTCATCATACACATCTCTCCTTCCTCTTCAGCAGCCTTCATATCTATTTGGATTCCATTGCCTTGCATTGACTCAAGATCATGACCAAGTTGAATATGTTTTCCATCATTAGGTCCTTCGACATAGCTCGTGTTGTCGTATGAATTTGGCAATGCTGCAAGATCCATTTGTAGAAGACAGTAAAGAGAAGGACGGAAGTTTTATTTGATCCCAGTTACTTGGGCCTTTGGAATTATCTTCAGAGCTACATACTTCTCTTGTTGGCTGTTGCTCGTAACGTGGAAATAAAAGTCAACTTTAGATACCAAAACAAGGAATAATAAATAAGCAAAAGCATAGCATATTAAATGTACTATGTTGCATGGATAGAATGGTGGCAAATGATATGAGAAAACAACAGTGACAAATTTGTAGAACCATGATATATTTTATAACTGTACTCATATTTGACGAGTATTGGAAGAGAATTTTTATAATCTATCTATACTCATAGAATATGATGATCCTAACAGGTAGAGTAGATCTATAACAAAAACCAGCAATCCATCAGCCACTTAATTTAAAAAGAGACGCTTCATCCTTTCGTTGATAAATTTTCAAACATTAACCAGCAAGCAAAGATGAAATGTTCAAACAAAAAAAGTGCAATAAAATTTAAGCATGAAGTACAAGTGAATAACCCTTAAAGTTCCAAGTTCTTATAGTTAAATGAAAGAATAAGACAAATAACAAAGCTAATCAAAATCAGAGCAAAGTTCTTATAGTACCTGAATAAGGGAAAGGTGCATCGCATGACACAATATCTAAGGTAATGGCAGAAGGATAGCTGTGCTCAATCATAAATGATGGTGACAGAGATGAATGAGGGGATATTCCATGTTTTGAAAACGAGACATTGTTGATCATTTGCCATTGAAATGAGGTGAATCCAACATTATCTCTGGTTGTTGGCTTAAGAACTTAAGACGTTCGCTACACTGGATGAGCTGTTCAAAATGCTTGATTAAATTTCCTTGTTCACATTGCAAAAAATACTGCCTACAAGTTACAAAATCAGAAGATGGAGTTCCCAAACAAGATAGAATACAACATAAGCGACAAATATTAGAAGTATGTCTGTTTTCATTCACCTAGAAACTTGATATCACAATAAGCAAGCTAATTAATGATACAACCAGGAGCAGGGAAGAATGTTTGGTACAACAATTAGATTGATTTGAACAAATATAGCCCTATAAAACTATAAATTAAAAGATCAAAGCTCTTCTATGAATCCAATCTAATAGCTATTCAATTTTAATGTTATTGATGAGTCTGAAATTAAACATGCAATTGATGAACCTTAAAAAGACTAAACTCAACTATTTAGCAACAAATAGTTTGTTTGCTTTTGCGCTAGGGATATCTCCAAATCACTGTATTGCAAAAAGTATCTTGAAGATCTCCAACTCTATCGAATACGCAAATAATCACATGAAACAACCAATTAAACATAAATTTATGTAAAACTTTCCAAGTATCTTTCAATTATATGATAACTCTTAGATGATTAAGCTTGTCAGCACATCCAAAATATAAATTTCCCAAAACACAAAATCACATGCAGAATCTTGAATGAACCTTCCATGAACCGATTTTTAAAACTGTAGCTGGTAAGTTTGAAGCTTTGAAACCTTACTTCTTCTTCATCCGGCAATGATGTTGATTATCCCACCGGTGATTTTTTATTTCCTTCCCCCACTCTGGCTTCAACAAAGTAGGGAAGGCGACGAGGGGTAATCAATATCATTACCTGATGAAGAAGAAGAAGGCAGAGTGAAGCTATTTATCCAAACAGGTAGTGACATTGGGAGTTGAAGGTAAAAGGCTTCTTCACCATGACTATGCAATGCAGTTGACAAGCTTCCAATTTGAGTGTAATTGAAAATCAGATAAAATAAAACCCATTTTCAATGTAGTAGCCCATTAAAGAAAGCGCAAGTTTATGGATAAAAAAAAATCTTATGGATAAAAATAAATAAATGGCACAGACAGAGTATGCATCAGCACCACCTTGAGAAAATAGTAATAATAACATGTTAATTTACAAGTACAAAAAAACAAGATATTAAGAAGCAGTTACACCGTTGCTTTTTTGGTGTTTGTATTCATTGGCAACCATTAGACAGTTAAGGCGAAAACCAAAAGAAAAATGATAAGTGCTCAGGGAGAGAGAGAGATGAGAATGTGAATATAGTCGTCAAAATAGACATCGCACCATTAAATTACAATAACATCAATTGCATAAAACTTAAATAAAAATAATATATTAGTGTAATATTTCTTCCTAGTTATTATACCAACAAGAAAATATCCCCCCCTCTCCCTTTACAAATAATGCAATAACGAGTTGTGACCAAAAAGAGAATGATGCACTAATGGGTTGTACTTCGAGAAAAGATTAAATTCCTCCTCCTCCCAGGGTAAAGTTGGAGAGGGTATTGAGAGTTCAACAAGAGTAACCTCACCATTTTGAGGTATATTGGCCTTCAATTTTGCTATAGCAATAGCACGAGACAGCCCACCAATAGCATCAACCAAACCGAGAGATGTTGCGTCCTTACCAGTCCAAACCTTCCCCCTCCCCTGTGGAACCTCTTCCATTTTGTCTCTTGTCATTGATTTGGAAAAGGATTTATTATTTGGACTAAAAGAACCAACTAAGGTAAGATTTTCTGCAACAACAGCTCCTGCTCCCGTTGCTAAGTAGTATCCTGCACTTGTTGCCACATTGGATATTGAAGCAATGACGGGTTTTTCGGCAGCAAGACGTTTCATTTCTCTCCACATATAATTAGATGCCCGAAATTTACCTCCTAAACTGTCAATTCGGACAATAACAGCCTTGAATTCTGTTGATGCTCTGACCCTATATATATTCTCAACAAACTCCGTTGTACTACTGATAGACCCTGAGACTCGAATGATGGCTATTAGTTCTTCAGCCCTTGATATTCCAACAGTCGATTTTCTAACGCGGAAGTATTCTTTGAAAGAAACAAAAGGCAGTGATTTCACCCCAAGCCTTTCCTTCAAGTTGGTGATAATATCATCCTTATATAGTAAGTCCGTTATGAAACCCTCTTCTTTAAGTTCTTCTACTTCATAGACACATTCAGTTACGAAGTTTACCAAGTTTTCGACATTTACTCTTTTCTTTCCGGTGGAAGAAGATACTACATCTAGCCAATTTGAGTAAATATTATCCATTAATGCAGTTGTTGTCTCGTGGCTAAAGTCAAAGTTGTGATAAACACCCTTAATAAAACTAAATTTGTGGGTCCATACAAATGAACCTCAGCTAAAGGATGGGCATATATTTCTTTACATGCACTAGCGATGTAATACTCTTTTACTCCAATTTTAGGGACATAAGCCAGGATAAGTTTTCCTGATTTTCTGAAATTTAAGATTTGCCTTCGAATTTCATCTAGTTTAGCCCAACCAGTGTTCAAATTTTGGATGTTGAGATATACAACATAAATACGAGGATCATACATGGCTTTCAACAAATTATCGCAAATTTGAGGTAGAGATAATACCTCTGAATTGGTATGTAGGGTGTAGGATATTACGCCGGACAAATTGATTTGAAGAACACTGCCGTTTTTAACACACTCTGAGGGGAGTGCTAGTAGAGTCTTAAGTTTAACCAGATACTTCTTGAAGCCAGTGTGTGGAATGAAATCAAAATCTCCGGTTGGATAATCAATATCCTTGCCGGAAGTAGAGGAAAAGAAGTTGATCGGAGCAGAAGATATCAAGCGATCAATAATAGAAGATGATGGTGGCGGCGATATTGCCCTCGTGCTGTAGAATTTGAGGGGTTTATGAATGGTAGCAGATGATATACAGCGATCAGCCATGAGAGATGAACGCGGTTACATTTTTCTGTAAATGTTACGGAAGCAGGAAGTCATGATTGTCATTTTCAGTGTGTAGCAATTAGGGTTTGTTCATGAAGGAAAACATATATACAGGTTTATCTTTTTTTTATTCCAAAATTACCCTTTACTTTTTTCAAATGTCAAGCTCTAAAGTTGTCATCGTGTTAAAATAGTTAGGGTTTGTTTCTACATATGCTTAAAATGACAAGCTCTTAACTCTTTCTCTACATTCAAACTGTGAACTACGTCTACAGATTAGAGAATTTGTTACAGATCATTTGGCTTTAAGAGGTATTGAAGTCCATATTGAGAAGTTTCATGTAGCTGATTGTTTAGTCTCTATAAAACTTTGCTTTTGGAGTGCATGAAATGATGAAGACATTTCTGAACTCAAATCTATTTGAAAATTGGAAATAATTTATTTTCTTTGATGATACCTATATATGACAGATTGATCGATTGATGAATTTTTGGCCATGAGAATTGTGTAGACTCTACCTTATATATATGGATTAGTGGATTGAAAAATTAGGAGGGATAATGTTTTATTATATATTTATATAATTTTGCTAAATTCATATCCTACTCCATTGTATATAGTTCACTGTCCAAAATTTTTGCCAGGAATTCAATTGTACATAAACAACAAAATTCAAAGTCCAAATGCTCATTATGAGTTCTGAACTAGTTAGTCATTTGTACAGCTCTCTTTCAGTCACATTTGTATATATTTCTTCCTTTTTATGGCATTGTATAAATTGTGAATATTACTTGCAACTTTTTTCTTTGAACTTCTGGTCATCTCTTTCAAAGCTCTCTTGGTTTAGTGAAATTAGAATCTGCTGTCTTAGTTTAGAGGTTTGAGTGGGTTTAGAGAAGATCTGTATTCTAGAATGTGCATGTTCTCTGAAAGGTCAATTAGAGTATTGTTTTTCCTTCTAAAAGTTTTTAGAAGATGAAATTAGTATTTTTTTAAATAACTCCGATAACTATTATAACGGCACGGATAGATTTGAACTCACTCTCGAGTATAAGATAAACTCTTACAATTGAATTAACACGTCATGAATATTACATTCATTTAAAAGGAATATATATGGACATAACAAATTACTCCCTCCATTCCACGATATATAATTTATATTAACAAAAATTACTGTTATTTTATACCATCAATGAAATTTTAATTTTTGTTCTTTATATAAAAAAATGTGGCTGAGCAAGTGATCAACTCATGTGGTTAAATGAGCTCCCCTAGAACGAATTGTTTTAAAGAACCATAGTTTGATTTTTGGATAAAAACAATTCTTTATTATACTTTACCTATGAAGCCCGGTGATGACAGTAGTCATTACGTTATTTTTAGTGTCATTTTCATGATGTTTTGAGTTCACAAGCAAGCTTAAACAACAAGGAAAGGAAGAAAAATAGAAGAATTTGGATTTCCAACAGAGTCCAATTCGGGCCCCGAACCCAAGCATTCGGGCCCCAAGTTTCAGCCACAGGATGACCTTTTTTAATACGAAATAAATCGCGCCCCGAACTCTCACATTCGGGCGCCGATTTTCACAGTGTTGAGTACATGTTTTTGCAACTTAAAGACATTCGGGCACCAATTTTTATAGCTCGGGGGCCGATTTTCACTGGCCTATATATAGAAAAGTCCGTTTTTGGAATAAGGGTTCACAATTTTAGAGAGAAAATGCATAGTTTGGAGCAGAGACTTTGCAGTTCTGGTGGGAGACCATCAAAATTCATAGTCAATCATCCAATACTCGTATGAATCCTTGTTTTTATGTTAGTTATCTTGTACTTTAGCTATGAGTAACTAATCTCTTTGTGGTTGAGACTTAGATAAATCTGATGTAATCTTAT
>Ga0315914_1005514_pt1 | contig 18366 bp, 5 predicted proteins | sample MpolenodulesMG_FD_203920 | JGI IMG/M metagenome (GOLD analysis project Ga0315914, IMG submission 203920) | Medicago polymorpha root nodule microbial communities from Los Angeles, California, United States - elongated nodules | ecosystem: Host-associated > Plants > Roots > Nodule | place: USA...
CATCACAACCTCTACACCTAAACAAATAAACAACATGGAAAGATATACCGTGAAAAATAAGGTCAAAATTCCCAAAACAAAATTGCAAATCAAGTAGCATCATGTTCATAATAAAATTCAAACCTTATTTATTTCTATGAACAAAAGCTCCACATTTTGAAGCACTTTGAATGGAAAGTGACCATAAGTGCGCCACAATTTTGCTTTCGACAACTTGTTTAAGCTTAAGCTTTGAAGCTCTTGATAGGTAAGAGAATTTTCAGAGTAGAACCCTAGAAAAGTTGCACATAAATTCTCAAGATTCGGACATCCTGCCAGAAGCAATATTAAATCTTGATAGTTTCAAAAGTCAGTTTCTTCAAAATGAAGGATTTTGAGGGAGGGGAGTGTAATGGTAGAAAAATCCTTCACAATGAACTTATAGAAATCTAGACGAACAAGGGTCATGCAACTGAGGATGTTAATAGGGAATATGAAAGGATCATCATTAAGCATGCTGGTGCAAATATCAAGATGCTCAACTCCGCGCTGCACCACATGATTGACCAATTTGATGATATTGGGATAGACATGATGGGAAAGATCATCATCACACAAAATGTAAATGATGCAACTCTTGAACTTGGTGGGATTAAGTCAGAGCAAAACAGAGTTGACGAACTTATTAAAGCGAAAGCAAGCTTCTTGGTCATTCAACTCCACGTCTGAGAAGTTGAGAACTGGAACTGAGTGCCAGAGATCTGTCCACCTCTTTGAAAGGACGCTAGTGGCAACCGCATGTTTGGTTGGGAGAAAAGAGAGAATATGACAGATGACTTCGTCGGGAAAACTGCTGATCACATCACCATCCCTTCTTATTTTGGTACAACTAGTTGTCGAGGTTTTTAGTGTTAGAGAAATTGAATTTTCTGCATAACATGCAACGACCAAAAAGCAATGATGTCAATACATTAAATTTATGCTACAAATTGTTTTACATGATCACCACAAGTAAAAGAATATCAGACCACAAAGGAAACTGACAATCGTAGGAGTGATAATTCCAATGAAAGAGACAAGCATAAATACTCACACTATTGTAGCCAAATACACCATTCAGTATTTAACAAGAGCAAGTTAATTATAGTGACTAGGTAAATTAAGGATTCAGCGCGAAACAACATTGTATAAAATATACGAAGCTTTGTCGTATTTGTTTGAAATTGATACAAATACGAACCACATGACATGTATCAAAAGAATTGAATCCTAAGCATGAGTTTAATCAATCAATAAGCGAAAATATATTATGAATCGATTATGAATGAAGAGATGGAAAAAGGAGACTTACATACGTTGAATTGAATCGTACAAGAATACCCGCACGAGGGAGTCGTTTTCTATATACATATATAGGTCGTAGCTTCCCTATTTGGGCTTGACCCAATGACAATACAGCTGTCAAGTACAAAAGGAAAATTGCTCTTCTCCAATCAAGTTTTGCTCACTCCCAACTGAACTTCCCAAAATACCCCCATGCGACTTAAGTTATAAATCTAATATGACTTAAGTCACGCTGAAATACAACCTGCATGACTTAAGTCACGTTGCAATCCAACGTGAGTTAAGTCATATTGCATATCCTTTTAAAGATCAGACAACAACTTTTCCTCATTTGTTTATTTCACATCTAAAATCTCCAAAAACTCTCAAATCAACCACATCCCTAATTTTTTCAAGTTCAAATCAAACAACACTCCGATAACAAGTATGTTTTTTATAAACAATAGGGGAACTGCTATACGGTTCAAAAGCATTTGTCGTTAAAAATCATGAATGCTAACATGCCAAATGGTGGTAAGATATAAATTTTAGAGTTGATGGAATAAAAGAGGAAGTTTTGGTATAAGTTTGGTCAAAGTAGGAAAAATGTGTGTGGTGAATCTATCCTAGAAAAAAATTGTTATCTTAAACATTATTCTCTCAGATCTTAGTTATAGTGGAAAAATGATGTATCTGGTTCCTAATGTAGACTAGATATATCATATATTGAATAAATCTGAAAAGTTAATTTTTTCTAATTGAGACCAAAGTTATACATTTTTTTTAGGGCCACAAAGCGTGTGTTCATGCAATCCATAGTTTGCTTGTGGCACCGTATAACATCTATATCAATATATTAGTATTACTTTTCCTACCCCTTCTCACGCGCCCTGCAAAAATTACTAAATTGTCCTCCGGAAAACCTATTCCGAAAAGTTAACTTCTGATCCGGATTACATTTTTCGGACTCATTCGAAGTATAAAAGGGCGTTCACCCCCCATTTTTACAGTTTCACTTTTCACTTACTCTCTCTCTCTCTCTCTCTCTCTCCCTCTAATCCCAAAATTCGAACTGAAAAAATCTAACCAAAATCAGTGAAATCTTGCTCAAACAGACCACATTTCAATCCTTGACAAACATCACATGGAAGGAGCTCAACAATGATGCACGTTGGAACTGCAGTCAGGTGGCAGGATACCTGACTTTGTTGCAGGTATAAAATAAAAACTATGTTTTATTTTTCTAAATGTAAGTGTATATGGTTTGTATATTTATAAATGGTTGTCTTTGGTGCAGGCTTGGGTGTATCATCACTTCTCAGGTGTGGGGAGCAAGGATGTCTGGGCAGGATATAAAGAGAATCATTATCCACGCGCGATGCTTTTTCTACCACTGTCTGGTTTAGGCACAGTGGACAACTACAGAAACCATCTGGATGCGCTGGATTTGACGAGGGTTGTCATGGCCCCATATGGAGAGCACCATCAGGCACGTTAGTTTGAGCGGGTCAACCTTTACTCTGGATGGCTGAGATTCGGAGACCGCATGGCGAGATATCTGCCGGAGAGGGTGCTTCGTCAGTTTGGGAGGGTTTAGACCATACCGAGACATCCCGTTGAGAGTGCACCTATTGAAGTTAATTTGGCGGAGATCACAAACAGCTTTCAGACTGCACTTGATTATGCGCTGACACCTCAGCAGTTGGGAGAGTGTGCAATTCATAATGTGGAGGCAGTAGATGGCTACATCGATTGGTTTTATCGCCATTCTCATCCACGCATAGTTCTTCTTGACATGTCGGTATAAGTGCCGAGGCCACCGGAGCGTGAGGTCCTTGATGCGCGAGCTGCTCAGGAGGATGGAGACCTTGCGTACTTACAGCTTAGCGGAAGGATGAGCCGCATCAGAGACCACCTCTATGTTGTGATGAGAAGTGGTCTGGTGCCTAAAGGGACCGAGGAATGGCATCATTTGGAGGATGCGTTGAAAGAGGTGCATGATGGGAAAGTTTACCGTCGTCAGGGAGCTACTGACGGTAGCAGGGGTGCCAGAGGTGACAGAGGTGGCGGTGGTATTGGTGTAGTTATTAGGAGTTGATTTTTATTATCTTATGTTTGAACATCTTGGATAATTTTTTGTGATGTAACATTTGGATAATTTTTAATGTTCAGTAATCTTGGATAATTTTTGATTATATTTGATTAATGTTATGTTTGAAAATTATCTTCGATAAGTTGAATTTACTGTTAGAACATATGGTAACCGACATGGTATGTCTGTTTAGAAGCAAGCTAATGCTCTAAAGCAGAGGCTCAGCCAAAACAGATGGCTTCTGCCTCTGTACTGATGCAGTCCGGATTATGGAATCCGGACAGGTTTAACACTTTCTGGATTCTATAATCTGGAACCATCGTTCACCACCCCCTTTTGTTGACTTTCAACGGGGTGATTTACACTTTTCGGATTATATAATCCGGAAGTTATCTACAATTTTTGGATTACATAATCCAAATCCATCTATTCATAACTGACATCATCATCCATGAGGGTGGATGAAGTGCCAAATTCCACGAATATATCCGGAATTAATATTCCGAAATGGCTTCGGATTATATAATCCGGATAAGTGGTATTTTGGGAAAAAAAATAGGGCGCGCGAGGAAATACATAAGGTGAGAAAAGTATATCAATATTTAAAGAGGACGCACTATTTTGTTTGAGTTGGACTTTTCCTTTTCAACTTTATCCTTTAATGGTGAGGCCTAGATTACCCTCTCTTGTTTAGGGGGTATTTACCCTTTCAAGATATCAACCAATCAAAATGTAATATATAAATGTAACATTAAATGTCAAATAAATGAGTCAATTTTTTTCTATAAAAAAATCAATTTTAATCTGTAACTTTTAATTTTTATTTAATTATATGTATGTATTTAATCTTAATTAATGTACACCATAGGGTTTGTAACACTTAAAATTTCACATCAAATTCAACCCATCATATACGTTTATAAATTTTGTTGTTCCATTCTAAAACCTAGAACACACAGAACGTGCCCTTCATTCCAAACATGAATCCAAAAACATCATCTTCATTCCAATTTCTTTTTCATTCTTCTTTCCATCTTGATTGTTTAATTATCTCGTTCAAGAATTGCCGCTGTTTCCAATTATCGTGAGAATCGTTGCCGTCCGTTTGATTCAAATTTGTCTATAAGAATGTAATATTGTTGGTTTCTTTGTAATTATACATGAAAGACAAGAGATGTATAATATTATATTCAAATTTTGTTTAAAGTGGATTTGTCAATGAGTACAAATTTATACAATATCAACCGATCAAAAATTCATATTTTCACAAATTTGTTAATTATACAAATTGAAATTCATATTTTCACACCAAATCTTAAACATTGAAAAAAGTAAGTATAATTTGTTATAATATGAAAATATAAAATATCTATACCTATAATTTTAATTAAAATCAAAATAATTTTAATAAAAATTTTATAAAAAAATACAGTTTATAATTTATACGCATTTTTGTAATAAAAAGAGTGGACGATAGATTGTCAAGAAAACATTTCATAAAATAGAGAGCATTACAAGAGCTAATATCAACATTGAAGGGCATTCCCCAACAAGTTTAAAGAGTAAATACTAGAGAGGTAGTCTAATAAATCATGATGTAAATTACAACGGCTTTTAAGGTGACGGCTCAATTAAGTCCTTCATCGGTGAAGCAGAAAAAATACACCTTAAGATTTAATTGATGGTCTAAATTTATAGAAATAAAAATGAAAATAGAAACACATCACACACAATTCAACCCTTTTTTCTATGATCATTCTTATGGCTTCATCATACACATTTCAACTATAATTGGTCTCAAGTTTGTTCACTTTGTCGCTCTAGATGAAAACCAGTAGATGAAAGGCAAAGGTGTTGAAGTCGGGAGCATCCTTAAAAAGAACCGCACACGATATGTGATTCCTAACATCAAAACTCAGTTGAGATTCACCCTTAAAACAAACTAACCTTAAACACAAACACAACACAATAAATTCAATTTCTCTATTTTATAATCCTTCTAACAGGTTCTCTTCAGGCCTTGTGCCACAAGGTAAGGTGTGGGAAGTAGAAAACCAACACATATGAGTAGGGTGGGAATAATGGGGAACTCAATTGCACCATAACATAATATGCCTACATGGTAGTGATAATTGGCACTAAAATAAATGTTAGAGAAGAATGAGTTGGAGTTATGCAGGATATTCTGTGAAAACGTTAGCACACTAGGGCAGAGGAGGTTGACAAACTCTCAATGGTCTTCAAATGTTTCTATATTTTCTTTTCTTTTTCAATAGTGAAGTGAGAATTTAAGTAATTGTTTGGCCTGAAAAGTTCTTGTTTATGTCAAATTTTGCTTGAAGTATTTGATCTTGGCGCCTCATTTCTGCTCAACAGTATCCAACTGTGAACTAGGGACCCTAGGTACTACATTTTAATAGCTCTGCAGTCCACAGTTCTATGCTTAAACAAAATCATAACTTTTTTTTTTGGTACAGAACAAAATCATAGGTAATGGCCTCTAAATATTCAGTTCAACTTCAGTTGAAAAGAAAAACGTTAATTTTAGGGTTAAATAGGTAAACATTAATTTTATTTAGTTTTCAACTTCAGATGGAAAAGACAAAAAAGTAAGATATCATAGGTCAACTTTGAGTATTGTAAAAGGATGAAATCATTCATGGAATCAAAGCAGAAAAATATAGTTTCTTTAAAGATAGCCGCATCAAGAAATGTCAGTTCAAATTTTATCAATACTACAGATGTTTAACCAAGATACAAAGTTTGACAACAGCCTGTACGAAGAAAGAAACGTTTAGTTCAAATTTTGCGGGCGTGATATTAAGTTCATATTTTGAAGGTAAAAAAAGGTGAGTTATTGACTGATAGAAGAACTTTCTTTCTACCCTTCCTCTTCTTGAACAGCCTTTTCTTAAGCTTCACTTAATCACTCCCTATCCTAGTGGTTCTTCCATACCCTTACAGTATCCCAGAGGGACTATTTGAATCACTAGCATCTACCCAATTCTAAGTCATACATCTTGCATTTCGCGGAGCAGTAGAATTTTGAAAGGGAACTACCTTGTATAATTACTGATTCCTTATAGCTTAACTGCCCAGTAACTCACGTTTCTCGATTCCTTTGATAAATCAAATTTTTGTTTACTTTTTGTCCATTCTTCTGTAATGGTCGTAACGTGATATTGCAAATGGCAAATCGTAAGTAAGAGCATAAAAAATGTTATCCCTAATGTCTTGAAAGTTGAATCTATCAACCATCTCCAACTTTAAGTTTAAACTGGAGGCTGAACAATTGAATTAAAACACTGAACAAGCTTCCCCAAATGGCTGGTTAAGACACAAAAGCTTGATTCTCATTCCATTATTTTTTGAATTTATTAGGCCTATAAGAAGTGAGTTTCTCGGTTCTCACAGGCATACTAAGTATTCAAGGAGCAGTTGATACAAACCTGTCATTAGTAATCTGAATAATCACTCCATTCATGAAACCACCATGGAACGGAAGTCTCCGTAAGCGCCATCCAAGTTGCAGCAGAACCACGAGCCTTGCTAGATTCATCTTTTGATTTGAAGTTAGGTCTATTCATGATGATTCCCTTAGTTTATGATTAGTAGTCTTTAAAATATAACTACAACTAATTTACATAAATTCCTTTGAGAAGTCAACTACTCGATTAATCTGTCCATGCTTTTGTGTCAAATATGTCATGCATCAAGATTCAAATCATAATTTAGCACATGAAAACACTGATGTACAACTTTCACTCGCCTACCATACAACTAGCAGCTCGTGGTCATGCATTGAATCAGAATTTCACATACAACTAACCAAAAAATGGATAACATAGATTAGTTATTAACAAGTTAAAACAAAAGCTCTACAAGTTTAAGGATAAGTTTACCTAAGCTTGTGCACCGAGGCAAAGCTTAGGATATCAAGGTTATACTCTCTGTATCTAGATCGGTTATTTCACACTGGCGACAACTTTAAAATTAAAACTACCCTTTGCATTTGCACTTATTCTTTGGATAGTTGGCCCTCTATTTGAGGTTGAAAATAACTTAAGGATAACAACATACTTGATTTTTTAAAACTAATTTATTTTGCAGTGGTCCAGTGCTTGATTTGATTAAAAAAAAACTATTTGGCTTCTAAAATATGAACATCATCTTCTTCACTTGTTTTCCGATGGATACACTGCACCTATGGACATTCTCAAACTCTTGAATGTATCATGACAATCTTCAAAAAAAAATTGTTTACGAATAAAAACACACACTATTTTCATCAGATTTGTCTTCAATAAAACTAACCGTCCTGTCAGATTCATTCAGAAATGGGGTTAATGTCATCGACGATACAACCACAAATTTTAATAAAAAGAACAACCCCAAATATTCTCACTCAGGTGGCCCTCAAACAGTAGTATTGGCTCAGTGTTGCATCAAACCAGTTTTCCACAAACAAAAATGCAATATACTTCCTTTTCTACAGCATCTATCATGAACACAATCAACTAATGCCAACCGTAAATCAGTGCTCTATCATTTGCTCAGGAAACCATAATCCTTCCACCAAAATAAATCAGCTCTTCCACCAAAGGATATAAGACGTGAGGAACACATCATAAAACTCACAATGCGTATAGGAGTTTTCAACTTCAGTTGGAAAAGAAAAAATGTTAAGGATATCATAGGTCAACCATTTGGCGATGAAATCTGATATAGCCAAAAAAGGAAAATATTAGTGCCAAATCTGTAACAACTTCAGCATGGTACAAGGATCAAATCAGAGCAGGAAAATATAGGTTCTTTGAAAATAGTGGTGATATGTTGGAGGATGTTAGAACTTCCTACCCTTTCTCCTCTTGAAGAACCTTTTCCTAAGTTCTTAATCACACCCTTTCCTAGTGGTACTTACTTACATACTTAATAAACCAAATCTTCCGGAAAAAAACATTTAGTCTATAAGTCCTTTTGTAATGGAACAATCAAAACATTAATACAATTAAAATAAAGACAAATACAGATTCCTTTGAGAAATCAAATATTTGTTTAATCTTTGTCCATGCTTCTGTGTTAAAGAGAAAAGACAACACATGACAAAAATGAAAACATAAGTTAGCATAGAACTACAAAAAACATGGATCTGGCTTATTGAAGTCATTTGAGAGTCCAAAAAAAGTCATAAACAAGCAAAAAGTGGTTGATGAGTTTTAAGTATAATATTTTCTTAACATGTGTACAAGATAAGGTTCACAGTTCAATCCACCAAACCCAGCAGTTGCATGTTAGAAAATCAATTGATGAACAACTACTCAAATTCAAAGGGCAAAAAAATCAATTGATGAAAAATGTTTGAGAGATCAACTACTCGTTTAATGGAAGTAAGTTAAGTTTTTATGAGCTTGGTGTTTGTGGCTTTTATTTTTTATGAAATAATTTGCTTGAGTACATGAAGTTGTAATGTCACATTGCCAATATGAATTGGTGAAATCTTAAGAGCATAAGAAATTATATCCCTAATGTCTTGAAAGTTGACTCTATGAACTATCTCCTACATTTAGTTTAAACTGGAGGTTGAACTATTGAATTGAAAAGCTGAACAAGTTTCCCCAAATGACTCATTAAGACAGTTCAAAAGCTCCTTTCTTATTCTCATTGCAGTATTTTTCAAAACTTATTAGACATTTTAGAAGTCAGTTCTCAGTTCTCACAGACATTTTTACTCTCCTATCATGTGGTCATTCATTGAATCAGAATTTAACATACAACTAACAAAAAAATGGATAACATGGATTTTGTCGAAGTCATGAACAAGTAAAAAAAAAGAAAGATCTAAAGTTAAAGGATAATTTTTCCAAGAGCATCAAGGTTCACAATTCAAACCATCAAACCCAACAGTTGCAAGGTAGAAGTGAATAGAAGAACTGCTACTTACATAGAACCTCGCTCGCAATGAATCACAACTTCACATATAGGAGAGGCCCTTGGACATAATAATAACTCTCTATGTGTTTTGAGCTCTTTACCGCAATTGATTTTCATGGTTTGCAAAACTCTTGCATTCTTTAGAATATATTTTGCCAATAGAAGCTCGCTTTCTTGGCCCAAGAATTTCAAAATTGAGCAAGTTTGAAGTTTTAATGACACACAACGAGGAACAAATATTGGGTCCACCCAATTTTCTTCGACACCTTCTATAATCTCATTGTAGGTTCCCTATTAATATAGAAAAATTAAATGAATCACAAAGGCATTCTAGGAAATAATAAATCAGATATGATCCCTATACCAAACAAACCTGACTGAGTTCAACATTTTGAAGGTTAGGGCAGTGATTGAGCATTTGTGCCAACAAATGCCAGTTAGAGTTAATAGAGTAAAGTGCAAGGGTTGTCAAATTGTGAAAGGTAGGAATCTCATCACAACCTCGATGCACCTAAACAAATAAACAACATGGAAAGATATACCGTGAAAAATAAGGTCAAAAATAAAATTGCAAATCAAGTAGCATCATGTTCATAATAAAATTCAAACCTTATTTATTTCTATGAACAAAAGCTTCACATTATGAAGTGCTTTCAGTGGAAAGTGGCAATAAGTGCCCCACAATTTTGCTTTCGTCAACTTGTTTAAGCTTAAGCTTTGTAGCTCTTGATAGGTAAGAGAGTCTTCAGAGTGGAACTCTAGAAAAGTAGCACGTAAATTCTCGAGATTCGGACATCCTGCTAGAAGCAATATTAAATCTTGATAATTTAAAAAGTTAGTTTCTTCAAAATGAAGGATCTTGAGGGAGGGGAGTGTAATGGAAGAAAAATCCTTCACAATGAACTTATAGAAATCTAGATGAACAAGGGTCTTGCAAGTGAGGATGCTAATAGGGAATTTGAAAGGATGATCATCGTGCATGTTAGTGGAAATTTCAAGGTGCTCAACTCCACGTTGCACCACATGATTAATCCATTTGATGAAATTTCGAAAGCCAAGACGGGAAAGATAATCATTATGATACCAAATATCCATAATGCAACTCTTGTAATTGATGTCACGTGCGAGCAGAACAGAGTAGACGAACTCATTAAAGCAACTAAGGGCTTCTCGGTGTTTCAAGTTCACATCCAATCTGAGAGTGGGCACAGAGCACCAGAGATGCGTCCATCTCTTCGAAAGGACACTAGTGGCAACCGCCTGTTTGGTTGGGAGAAAAGAGATGATATGACAGATGACACAGTCTGGTAAATCGTTGATCACATCAGGACGATCATCCCCAGTTGATGACATTTCTTCTAGCGTAAGAGAACTTGAATTTTAATTTCTACGTAACATACAACATACTAACATTAAACCACAAATGAAACTGATTATTGTTGAAGTATAATTCCAAACCAACGAAAGAGACAAGTACACAAAGCAAAATACATCATCCAATACTTCGTAAGAGCAAGTTAATTATACTGATTAGGTCAATTGACGATGTCGTATAAATATATGAAGCTTTGTCGTTTTTGTTTGAAGTTGATACAAATACTGATCACATGACATGTACTAATATAATTGAATCATAGGTATATATTCATTGAATAAACGAAACTATGTTATGAATCTATAAAGAGGTGGAAAAAGGAGACATACATACCTTGATTTGATTCGTACGAATACCAGCAAGAGGGGGTCGTATTTGTATTTATAAATAGGTTGTAGCTTTCCTACTTGGGCTTGGCCCATTGACAATCAACAGCTGTCAAGTACAAAAGTATCAAGAAAATCTATACTATATCTTTAGGCATTTTCTATGGTACACTCGAAAATTTTGAGTGTACGGATACACCCGTGTATTTAAATGAATAGTTTAATGATTTATTTTCTTTAAAAAAAAAAATATTTTCTATCATTTATAATTATAATAGTTATATTTTATTTTTCAAAAGTGTCGGCAAAGCAAAATTCAAATTTTTTTAATTTTTATTACTCATAATAGTAAATATTGATTATTTTTTTAATAAAATGTTAAAAACTTTAGGATAATCCTTATAAAAAATGAAATGATGTTTTTTCTTATGGGATAATATTTTCTAAAATATAAAAGTCGATAAATATCACTTTATTACATAAATTTTTTGGTTAACTTATAGATTTATGAAACAAGTGTACCGGTACACCTTAATTTAAGGGTGTACCGTAGAAACTCCTCTATCTTTATTATACTAGTGAAAAGACGTTTAATTTAATGGTGTATTTTATTAAATTTTGATTTTAATTAAAACTAAAAACATAAATGTTTATTGTTTTTAAGTTATAAAAAATCAATTTAATCATAGTTATCTATTTTAATGACACCAACAATATAACAAAAAAATCTATTTTTTTTAACGACACCAACAACAATCTTTATTATAGAAAAATTTGTTTAAATGTATAATTGGTATAACAAAAAAGTAAATATAAGTATAGTGAGTGATCTAATTTGTTACACTTTTTAAATGATAAAGCGGAAAAAAAATGGACATATATATACTTATATAGTGTTTGTTACACTTTTATTTTAATATTTGAATTTACGCTTTTGTCAAAAAAATAATTGAATTTACTCTTATCTATTTGTTACATGTGTTATTTGTATTGAAAGTTAAGGGTATTTTTGGAAATAGAAAAAGTCAGCCCAAAAGAGCTGAAATCGTTTGTTTTCTTTATATATAGTATAAATTATACCCTTAAACAACAACTTTTTATATTAAAAAGATTGTTGTTGGTGTCATTAAAAAAATAAAAATTTAGATTATATATTTTTGTTATATTGTTGGTTACATTGAAATATATAATCATGATTAGTTTGATTTGTTATAATTTGAAAGCAAAAAACAATTATAATTCTACATTTAATCAAAATTAAAATTTCATAAAAAAAAACACCGTTCATAGTTTTCAAACGTTAGAACAATAAAAAGAGCGGAAAGACGGAAACGTAAGTGTCCGTCTTTTCGCTAGTAGATATAAAGAAAATAGCCCTTTTGGGGTGATTTTAGGTTGATTTTTTTGTTATTTCAATTATACCCTTAAACAAATTTTCGTATATTGTTGGTGTTATTAAAAAAAAAATCGTATATTTTTTTTCTTCAAAATTACCCTTTGTTCAACAAATACGATCTGAACAATATTTAAGATCATATATAAGCTGAAACGTTATATTCTCATAATTGAAGGACATCACAACAGATTGATATCAAAGGTCTTTGTTGACTATCATACAATGTCCACATAAACTGCAAAGCAACTACAGGGATTGTATGAATGGGCAGCAGTAACTATGATATCATAAACCACTCAAAACTAAAAAAAATTAAGAATGGATGATAAGTGAACAACATATGAAAATGTTGAAGGATGAAAGGCTATTTATAACCATAAAATGTCCCAAGACTATAAACCGTTCAAAGGAAACTTGTTTACCATTTTAAACTCATTTAACACACCACAAATTGTCCATAGTCTGGGATAGTTTGTATTATATATGTCAAACTCCTCTCTAACATTTAGGTTTGTATAATCCAAAATGTCTCATATTGTGTTTAACCTTCATCTTTGGAGGTTTTTCATGGTGAATAACACAAAAAAAAAAAAAGTAAAAGATGTAATTTAACAATGTAAAACAACATAATAAGAGAAGTAATGATGAAAGGGAAGGTGGTCTAAGAGGATTTTTTGAGCTTGATCATGTTGTCTTCTCAACTAACATATTTCAATTGTTAAGGGAACGAGATCAAACTCAAAACAACCTTTTGGTGTTCAGACCCGTTAGATAATTTTCATAGTTCTTTGTTGGGTTTTACAGCAAATGAACCAAACACGTTTATTTATAAAAATTTATGTGTATCGTGGACCATAGAAACTGTTTGTGCAATGTGAACCACAAAAATAAATCATGTTTTGAACTAGTTCAGATTATATAATATAAATTCCTCTCACCCTATAAATAACGAATTTAAGACGGTCATGAAACCATTAGTTACTCATTAAACGCGCTTTGTCTTTGGTATTGACTGACATACATCGTTTTACCACATTTGTTTGACCGTAATTAATGGTTTGTTACACTCTATGTACTATCCTTCACAAATTCCACCCTATAAATACCCATTTGTCTTTCATAATTTCTCATTTCATCATCTCACATTCTCTCCTTCTCTTTTCTTCTACAATGTGCTTCCACCATTGGCCTTTCACACATAAATGTTACTCTAGTGTTTTAGTGGTTGTATGAATGGAAAAAAGACATCGTGCCACTATGCAAATTTGCACCATTTATATGGGTGTAAGGTTGAGCTACTTGGGTGTAAAGTTGATCATCAAAGTCTCATTTCCCTATAAAGGAAACAAACATTACCCTAGCCTCATTCTCCCTCCATTTTTTTTCTCCTTCCCCTCCATCTTCTTGCACCACAGGTTTAGCACTAGGTATTTAATAATTTTGTGTAATAAACTTCAATCTTAATGTAAATGCACTAAGAAAGATATGATCTATTAATAAAATGAGAGTTTCATACATTTTTTTGTCTCTTTATATTTTTGTCACTTTTAATTTTTGGTTATTTTCAATTATGTGTTTTTAATATTATATGATGTCTTGCAGTTCTGGGAATATAAGATTTCAGCTTATAAAATCTGAAATATGATTCGGATTATATTTGTCAAGCAAAGGGTAATTTTAAAGAGAAAAAAATAGGGCGTATGAGTAACACATATGATAGAAAAATTAATAGTTAACATGTAAATGCAATGATTTAGAGAGAATGGATAAAGTGTACAAAACTAGAAAATTTGTTTAGGAAAGTAATAAATTTTCTTCTTTGAAAAACAAAAATAAAAATGTGTATTTGTCGGTTTTTTCTAGATTACCCTCTCTTGTTTAGAGGGTATCTACCCTCTCAGGATATCAACCAATCAAATGTAATATACATTGACAACATTAAATGTCAAATAAATGAGTCAATTTTTTCTATAAAAAAAAATCAATTTTAATCATAAGGTAACTTTTAATACTTTTAATTTTTATTTAATTATAGAGAAGATTACATTAGAGGTCATTTATCTTATTTATTTGTAACACTTTGATCCTTTATCTTTATTTTTTTTCGTTTAGGTCTTTTATCTCTCATAAAAGCACACATACATCCTTTTTCTCTTTTTTTTTATTAAAAAAATACATAATTTTATTTTTAAAATATATTTTTATTAAAAATAAAAAAAAATCCATAAATATCATGAAGATGTTCATCATCTTCATCTTATTCCTTTGAATCTTCATCATCTTCATTGAATCAAAAAAAATTCTACACAAATATATCTCCAAATATCATGAATTAATATCATGTTCACCCCAAATCTTCTTTTAAACACAAAAATCAAAACCCTATAGAGAAAGAGATTTAGTTTCATCAAAAAAAAGATTTAGTTATATAAATTGTCACACCGTATATTATTATAATTATTATTATTATTTTCTAACACAATATTCAAACCCGGCATAAAAATAACCCCAAAATTGAGAGCAGCTTTGCACATTAATTTTGTTGTTTCCAGAACAATCTTAACTTTCGTAAAGCCTAACCCTTTTGCCACTGACTAAGCCTCCATCATCCGCCTTGCAATATTTGTGAAATTAAGGTTTTGATTTTTGTGTTTAAAAGAAGATTTGAGGTGAATATAACATTAATTCACGATATTTGGAGATATATTTTAGTAGAATTTTTGTTGATTTAAAGAAGATGATGAAGATTCAAAGGAAGAAGATGAAGATGATTAACATCATCATATTTATGGATTTTTTTTTCATTTTTAATAAAAAAAAATGAGAAAAAAGATGTATATGTGCTTTTAAGAGAGATAAGGGACCTAAACGGAAAAAAATAAAGATAAAAGACCAAAGAGTTACAAATAAATAAGATAAAAGACCCCTAATGTAATCTCGCCTTAATTATATTTAGGTGTTCAATCTTAATTAATTTACACTACATGACTGGCTTAGAACAATTAAAATTTCACATCAAATTTCTTTCATCTGAATGTCCTTAAATTTATCAGTTACATTCATAAAATTTCTTCTTCCCATTTTGATTGTTCAATTTTGGCGTTCCAAACTGCCGCAGTTTTCACTTTTCGTGAGAATTGTCGTCGTTCGTTTGATTCCAAATATCGTGAGAATTGCCGTTATTTCCAGAACCACGTCATGTATGGTGACTTAATTTTTCTTTTTGATTTGATTTTTCTTTGTTGTGAGGTAGTTAATTATAACAATTGAGTAAGTCATTCGTTGTACTTTGAGGACTACTAGCAGGTGTTATCGTTGTGATGTTGTGGGAGTTTGCTAGCATTTTTTTCGGTTACTGAAATGGTTATGTCAAGAGGCTTTTGTTTGGACTTAAATGCTTTGGCTGATAGTGAGGCAGGTCTATGCGTGTTAGCAGATTTTATTAGGTTGGCTGCTTAAATAAAAAAAAATCAAGTCATGATACCTGACGCGGTTCTAGAAACAACGACAATTCTCACTATAATTGAAAACTACGGCAGTTTGGAACGACAAAATTCAACAATCAAAATGGAAAGAAGAATGAAAAAGAAACAAGAATGGATCAATAGGGAAGAATAAAGAAGAAGAAATTTGAATAGATGTTATGGAAGAAATTTTATGAATGTAAGTGATGAATTTAAGGACATCCAGATGAAAGAAATTTGATGTAAAATTTTATTTGTTATTACTCTTGTAGTGTAAATTAATTAAGATTGAACACCTTAATATAATTAAATAAAAATTAAAAGTATTAAAAGTTACCTTATGATTAAGATTAACTCTTTTATTTTTAGAAAAAATTGACTCATTTAATTGACATTTAATGTTGCCTATATATATTACATTTTGATTGGTTGATATAATGAGAGGGTATTTACCTCTTAAACAAGAGAGGGTAGCGTAGGCCTCACCTTGTTTGTCATTTCGTCTATTAAAATAAAAGTGAATTTGGGTTTCCTCCCTTTAGCTAATAAAACGCTTTTTCTTCTTCAGAAATATAAATTAACACATCATTTTGTGTCAAGGGTCCTTTGTTAGAATAAAATAATATTTTCACATTTTGTAAATATTTTATATAAAAAGTAATTGTGTTTTTTAAATTGTAAAAAAAAAAAATAGTTTGATTATAACTATGTAAGTTTTTTTTTTTTTTTTTTACAAAATCAACTCAATCTTTTGAAACTTAATTTATCTCTCCTCTATAAAAAGATCTTTTGAAACTCCATCTTTTTATCTATAAGTATTCTAGTTGGTTCACCATCTACACCTCTTTTGCTTAAAAAAATAAAAAGTTATTTTTTGAGAAGCCACTCTTAATATCATTTCATTTGAAGTTTTTTTTTTATTTTGTAATAAATAGATTTTTTTTAAGTTGTAACAAATACTCTTTAAAGTGACTTGTGTCAAGACACTAACGTGACCATCTATTTGTTTTTACTGACAAGGAACAATAAAATGGTAAAAACAATTAAGTAAATGATAAAATTGAAAGAAAAATATGTTACACAACAACAGAATGTTTTTTAAACAATGTCGAAATAAGGTTTTTTGTCATAGTATTCAATATTGTTCTTATTATTGTAGATCATACATATTCTAATGAGATTTAGCTAATTTTTTAATTGAAATTTAAATAGTATTATAAAAATAATAAAATAGTTTGCAAAAAAAATTATTTAAATAAAGGAAAAAAATGAAAGAATATATCTAACTAAAAAATGATTTATTTCCATTATATATTGTTATAAGTTACTCTTATAGATAAACAACCCAATTAAGTTTGGATCCAACTCAAACCATTCAAACTCAAAGTGTTTGATTCAGGTATCAGATTTAACCTTTTGAACTTGCGATTCCATGAGTCTTTCCCATTGACATGTCTTTTTTTAATCAACCAATTCTATTTGTAAAAAATCCATGTGTTGTAAAGTTCATAAAAATATTTAGATTTTATTAAAGGAAAAGTAAAGAAAGCTAAATATGAATGAATGAAATATTCTTGGCTAGGATGTTTAACTTTCTTATGAATTCATGATACTTGACCTTTCTTATCATAACTCAATTACATCATAACAGACTACATAATGTTAGCGATAACTGACAGATGAGGAAACAACCAGAATTCAGTGTGTGGGGAAGTGAAACAAATGTTAGAGAAGGGTAAGCAGGAGTTATGCAGGAAATTCTGTGAAAACATCAGCACACTAGGGTATGGGAGGTTGCCAAAATCTCAATGATCTTCAAATGTTTCTATATTTTCCTTTTCAGTAGTGTAGTGTGAATTTTAAGTTCTTGTTTGGCTCAAGAAGCTCTAGTTTATGTGAAATTCTGGTTGAAATATTTGATCTTGGGGGCCTCATTTCTGAGGTCAGTATCTAACTTGCAATTGGTAATAGTCTAATAGATATCATAGTGAAAACTGAATTGATTCATCATATAAATGCAAATTGGTCATATGTATGACCAAAATATGACTACAATTACCGGATATGAAAATCGACATTTTCTTCTATATATATGGTCTTTCTATTTTAGGAACTTCTCTGTCTGAACATAATAGATGTGTAATTTCCAGGCTGGTTGGTTGCTACTGTTGTGTCTTCAAAATTAGTTTGTTCTTAATTAATCATATTTGTTGAGTTAAAAGAATGCTATATTATCAAAAGTAGTTTAAAGGTAATGTAAATATCTGTTGGTGTATAATACGTAACTCAGATAATAGGAAGGAAAAATTGAAGCTTTATTGAATTGAAAAATTACTATCAAAATACAAAGTTGTAACTTAAATAAAAACAAACACTGAGTAACTAACTCCTAATCTTTAGCCACTATTTTATTAGCTAATTAAAACTGAAATATTAAAACAAATTCTTCTAAAGACTTGGTCAATCAGTGTAGCTGGCAG
>Ga0315914_1005516_pt1 | contig 18361 bp, 13 predicted proteins | sample MpolenodulesMG_FD_203920 | JGI IMG/M metagenome (GOLD analysis project Ga0315914, IMG submission 203920) | Medicago polymorpha root nodule microbial communities from Los Angeles, California, United States - elongated nodules | ecosystem: Host-associated > Plants > Roots > Nodule | place: USA...
GTTTTGATTTACCCCCTAATAGGCCAAACAAAAACGAAAATTTTTTGAAAAAAAAATAAAATTGGTTTTTGTTTGGCCTATTAGGGGGCCGGGTAAATCAAAACAAAAATATTTTAAGGGGGGTAAATCAAAAAAATATTTTACAGGGTGGAAAACTAAAAATGACTTATATTACAGAGGGTAAAGACCTATTAACCCTAATTTCTTTTTAGTCAACTTTTTAAATGTCTGAAAGAAGCACTTCTCAACATAAATTAGTTTTTTTTTTACATTTAAACAAATGTTTTAAGAACACTTTTTAGCATGAATTTTTATTTATATCTCAAGTGAACAAAATTGAATAAATTAATGATAATCCCTGCAATCATTAGCTGGGTGATTATTGGACATAACCTAATTATTGCAAGTTTCGTATATTAAATACATGCACATGTGGACAACATTACATGGTTTCTGTAACCTTAATTATTAATTTTTAAGGATTCTCCAACCTTAATATACCCACATTGGCGGATCCATAAATTAAGTGTTAGGCACAATCTACAAAATATGAGGAAGATACATTGCTCACGGGAAAAGACGTTTTTATCTTATAAATGTGAAACCATGGATAGGAGTTTGCTATCTGATAAAAGAGTGAATCCTCCTACTTATTAGATATGAACCAAATTATATGATTCATATCATAATTTAATTTTAGGTAAGATTTTAGTCTTTTATCTTCTTCTTTTTTCGATTTAATCTCTTACGTTATAATCAAATAACATTTTTGTCTTTAATCTTTTCTCTCTCCGATTTAATCATTTTTTTTTGTGGTGACTGAGATTCGAACCTCAGACGTTACATATATCATGCATTATCCCTACCAACTAAGCTAAGTTCGCGGGGATCCCGATTTAATCAAATTTGTTATAATATGTTTGTATGATGAAAATTTGGTTTTGTTTATCTGTTTGATGAATATTTTATAAGTTTTTTTAATGAATTTTTGATATAAAAGGATAAAATTGTTGACATTTTATAACATAAAAGATTAAATCGGAAAAAGAAAAAGATGAAGGAAGAAAGTGTTATCTATTTATTACATAAATAATTAAATTGGGAAAAAAAATCGAAAGCGTTACCTAAAATTAAGTTAAGAGATCAATTATGTAATTTTTCCTATAAAATATCATGATCTAGTGAAAAATCATTGAAGATGCTAGGCCTATGTTTATTACCTATGTCACATGGCGTATATACTCTTTCAAAGGACGGTCCCCTACTACATTTGATGAGAATGAGCATATAAGTGATTCCATATGTTTTAATTGGATCTACCATCTATGTTATGAATGTACTATATTAGATCTCTTGTATGCTTTCATTACATGATTAAAAAAAAATTGAGACAACGGTTTTTTATACTCAACATCATCCGCGACAAAATGATTTTCAATGGTCAGACCTATGATTAATTGATGTTGGAGAGTCTATAAAAGCGTCAAGAACATCAATAGACCAGTGACCCAGGGCCATACGAGAACTAGAGTCATATGTCCATTCAAAATTTTAAAGCATTAGATATATGAGTCAGTTTTCTTATAATTCTACTCATTCATAAGTGATGTGATACTAACCATTCACACTTGAAACTCAACAATACCCCCTCTCAAGCGTGAGTTCTCACATCCTATACTTGATCCAAACATCCAAATCTCACTCCCGCTCCCCACCAAGCCGAACTAGGGCAATAATATCACTTGTTTAGGACTTCGGGGAGCATCGAAAGCAACAACAGGTTGATGCTCTATGATCACAAGAGAGGAAGGTGCCGCATCTCCACCTGAAATCTTAAGGCATTAGAGCAAAAGTATACATGAAAGTATTAGCTTCTTGAAAGTTTCCATAAATGAAGTAATGAAATCACGTGAATTATTTTAAAATTTGTTTACACCTAAAAAATAATATCATGTTAGCCGCCAGATATGTGATTTAAGGTCAGATGTAATGTCTTCAGCCAATGGCAGGTTAGGTGAGCGTTATTATAATTAAACAAGAGTCAGTCGGTTAATTCTTGAGTATACTAGAGTATGAATGTTGGATTATGTCACTAGATCATGTTGCGAAGTGGAAAGCTCGTAGCCAAATGTGGGGCACCATGTGCCCGCCACCATTCTCCTCAATGTGGGAAAGCACATGCACTACCCACGCAAATAGTCGAGCAAGGCTAGTCAATGTAGACAGTGTTATTTTTCCTAGCATGACTAGTATTTGCCTATAAATACTCATCTTTTACATTTAATTACACACATAATCAATCAGTCAAACTCAAGATATTTACTCAAATAAGTTCTCAAGGACTTATTTGATGCGCTGACACTTCTGATCAAGAAGGTGAGGTGACGTTGTTAGGGGTTTTGGTCGGTGTGATGATTTTTTGGAGGAGGTAAGAATGTTAAAGTGCAAGTGACTTATGAACACTTAAGAAATTCTATGATTGAAAGTTTGTAAGAAGTTTTCTAAGTATTTGTGCGATATATATTTCGACAGAGTAAAGACACTTGTAAAATAACATAAGTCTTGTTATTTTTCTTCAACTGCTTAGGTCCTTAAATAAGAGAGAATAAGAGAGCCGTTGTTTAAGAAGTGTCAGCGCATCAAATAAGTCGTTGAGAAGTTTGATCAGAGATGTTGAGACTTTCCCTCTTATGGATAATATAGTGAATGGTCATTCAAAAATCCTTTGTTTCTAATAGAATGATTCGTTATTTTCTCTTTGTCCTTGAAATTTCTTGTTTGTTTCCGCACGTGGTCAAAAGAAGACAAATTGTACTATTTAGAGTCTGATCACTCTTCCTTCAGAAGACAACAAATTAGGTCAGAGTCTTCAGATGCTTACGTTATCTTCAGATGTTCCATTCTTCAGAGTCCTTCAGAGTCTGATTCCATTAGAAGCTTCTTACCAAAGTGTCTCTTCTAATCAAAGCGTTGACTTTAAATTTGACCTTTCTTCATATATTGTTCTAGGTCACAATAGTTTCTCCTTTGTTTCAGATGCTTTCTTATGGTCTTGATATTTCAGAGCCAAAACTTGACTTAGATAGTTAGAATTTAATTGCATGGTCATGCACTTTTGAACACACATTAACATATCCAATTGTTCTTTAATACTATATTATCATCAAAACTTCAGAGACATTGTTCAAAACTCATTTTGGTTCAACAAAAAATACAGCTAATAGACTCAAATATATTTGTGTAACACCTCATAGACCAGATCAACAATATGTGGGATATGAGAGAGATATTTGGGGTGTTACAACTTCATAGGGTTCAATCCATAGCTAGCACATATGAGAAAAATAAGTTGTGAGATGTTAATTCCATAAATGAATCTAAATTATGTAAGGTAAAATTCCTAATTTAGATTCATTTATGGAAATGGAGAGGAGGGGCTAAAATTTCACTTCGCTCCATTTTTCCTTCCCTCCATTATTAGAAGAGTTTGACTATAATATATTTACATTAGTGAAACATCATTATCATTATATTATAAAGGGGTAAAAAGCAACTATTTTTTTCCTTTATAAAAAAACACTCTAGTCCTCTCCCTTCAACCGATTATATAACAGTCGTTGAATCATTTTTGAGTTAAATATGTTTTTAGTCCTTATATTTTGCGCCCATTTAAAGAATAGTCCTTACATTTCATTAAATGTTTTCAAAATTCTTATATTTTATCTTCATTATCAAAATTAGTCTTTGCTGTTAATTCACTAACGGAATGCTGATGTGGCAGTTAATGGGTCCCAATTATTTTAAGGTTAAATATGTTTTTGGTCCCTACATTTTGTGTAACTTTGAAAAATAGTCCTTACATTTCAATAAATGTTTTTAAAATCCCTAAAATAATAAGGATTATTCTTCAAAGTCACACAAAATGTAGGGACCAAAAACATATTTAACCCTAAAATAATTGGGACCCACTAACTATCACATCAGCATTACGGTAGAGAATTAACAGTGGGGACTAATTTTGATAACGAAGATAAAATGTGAGGATTTTAAAAGCATTTAATGAAATGTAGGGACTATTCTTCAAAGGGGCGCAAAATGCAAGGACTAAAAACATATTTAACCCATCATTTTTTCGCTGTTTTTTTTATTTATCATTTTGCGAAACCCTTCTCATTCTATGCATTTATGAATGATATATGTTATTTGAATAATATTTTTTATTATAATTTATGGGTCAATCAAAGATATACAAATAAATGTAGATACTGACACAAAAATTAAAGTAATAGAGAGAATAAAAATACAATGAGAGCATGAGATAGAGAAGATTATCCAAAAGTTATCACAAAATAATTGTACAAATATCATTTCTTTTCACTAAAATTCTTGTAGGATCATTTATGCTAATTATGTTTTTATTACTTTTATTGGTAATATAAAAGTTAGAAATCGTATAAATATACAATGTTCATGTCTAGTTTTAGGTAAAAATAAACATTTTCAGTTGGGCTTAACATTTTTTTGGGTCCAAACTTGATATCACTCGCGCGTAATTGTAGAGACTAATCAGTCAAGTCTTGTTGGATCCAAATAGACGATAAAAGTTTTAACGATAGTGCATGCTCAAACTCAAAAGTGAACCCTAAACCTTAGTTATATTATAAGAGACTCATGTCATCTCGTATATGCATATTTGGACAACATCCACTAGTGTTGTGTCTTAACGGGTTCTTTTGTGGCATCACCAACTAAATATAACTGAAAAATAACAGTGTCTTTGTCATAAAATTGTCATGTTCACCGGTGAACAAACCCGACACAGTTAACATCAAATTAATCTCCTCCTGAAAATCCATCAACTCACATAAATACCATATATATTATACATGAAACATAGATTGAAAGATGCCAAAAATGCTGTAACGGGACAAATTAATTCATACGACACAACCAATGTCCTCATTTTACAAAACACAAAGGATGTAGACTTGTAATGGCATGGACAACCCTAGTAGCTGACCAATGGTTTTTACCACACAATCCGACATTTCGCCGCTAAAATGTTCCTGTCCTATTGTTTCCATTGTCAAATCAATATCATATACCCTTGCTTCTTATCCCTCTCACGAAATCAGTTTCATGGGTTAATTATCAAGGTTCTTTTTGCTACTTAATTTGAACATTGTTAGCTATATGTGAATAGTTGAATATAAGTTTGTAGTTTTGATTACTTGTAGCAAAAATATTGGTTTGTGAAGACCACATATTTGTAAATGTTGATGATAATCAATTGTTGGCATTTAGTTATCCAACTAAGTGTATGAACTTGGTTTATATTAAACTTGAAATGGTAATTGCTTTATAGACACCCAGATTACTCAAAAGTGTCTTAAATTTTTCGGATCGTAACTCACGATACAACAAAATCAATCGGAAGTTACGACCCGATTTTTGTTCTTTAGATTGGAATGTAAATTCCGATGGGCTCATTTTAGAGGTTGAACAATTTGATATGCATATATAGAGCAATCACTACTTGAGAGATGTCATTGTCCAAAAATCTAGAGGATTTGGAGTCGAATATTCCCATTTTAATTATGTACACTACGATGATCTTTTGTTCTAAATCTTGCGACATTTATTCTCTTTAGCACTTTTCTTGAATTGCAACCATAGTTCGGTTGTGTTTTCGACTTAGTAATAAAAGCCTATTTGCATAACCAATGTCATTAAGCTCCTCCACATGTGAACCCCTTGGGTTGGTTTGCTGGTATTGGATTGGGACACTGTACTTCTCCTTAAGGTCTCCAGTTTGATTCTCCCCGATGTCAATTTTGGTGGGATAATTTAGCTTCTTTAAAAAAACTTCCTCCACATATAAAGTAGTTTGCAGAGTCAACTTGATCCTATTGTTCGGGTTAGATATCTTAACACTCTATTGTAGTAATTAGGGAAAATGATCAAACTTAAATGTCCGCAGACGTAATTAACATGACTTAAAGGCTAACCGAGCAAACAAAATATAACATATTCAACTTGTTTTACTAGGTGAATTTAGTTTTGATATTGAAACAACACTGTTAGGTTTGAGTACTTTTGTTTCATTCAACATGTGAAGATATAGTTCGTTGTCTTGGACAGTCAACAATCGTAGTCAATGGGACCAAATTTGAAGGCAACAACCCATGTAGTGGAAAACAAGAACCTATGGTTGAAAATTGACCAATTTATACAAAAATTTCTTCCACAGTACTAGGCATTTTGAGCCATGTGGTATGTTTCCCCTTTGCTGAAATTTAGGACAATTTTAGAGCATTCAAACATGAAAGAGTCAGCTCAGTATCTAAATCTAAAAGTTGGTTCATCCAATTAGGATAAGAGTCCTAGTGAATAGAGGCCTCTATGAATTGCTTCTTGATCATGTGCCCATTACTCATGATTTGGTATGTCACGTGATATGTCGAGATCACCTTTGTCTCTCCTGAATCTTGGTTTTTATTTTTCTTTCATTTCTTTGTTGGGAGCACCCCTAGCATATAACTTTTTCTTTTTGGAAGGTTATGGGAAAAACTATTTTGAATTTGGGCCTCTTGTCTTCATGCAAAACTGTGTGTAGCCGACTGGCGTGGAAAATACTTAGGCGACTTTGAGTTTTGATGACTTTGATAACTTAACTTTAGTGCATTTTGATAAAAGAGAATGATAGATGAATGATTAAAATAAATCATTTTAATGAGAGAGAATGATTGGTTAAGAGAGATAGAGATAAAGTCACCAAAACTCAAAATTACCTAAGTGGAACCCCCGACTAGCAATGTGTTCAATTGATTAGTTGTTGGTTTGTTTGATTCGTCGTTGTTTGCTGCACCAATAAAGATAATGTGTCAACTAACTCGCATGTATAATTATGATCTTTTTTATCAGGCGATTATGATGAGAAAAACTGCTTTTCAGTTGCGGGTTTTTAGACTACTACAAAAGCATGTAGCGTAAGAGGTGGGCCTCTTGTCTTCATGCAAAAATGTGTGTAGTCGACTAACGAGGTAAATACTTCGTGACTTTGAGTTTTGATGATTTTGGTAACTTCAATGTACTTTGATGAGAGATGATGATAGATGAATGATTGAAATAAATTATTTTAGTGAGAGAATGATTGATTAGGAAAGAGATAGATACAATGTCATCAAAACTCAAAGTCATTCAAGTGAAAACCCCCGACTAGCAATGTGTTCACCTCATTAGTTGTTGGTTTGTTTGATTCCTCGTTGTTTGCTCCACCGATAAAGATAATATGGTGACTAACTCTCATGTATAACAATGATCTCCTTTTTTATCATATGATTATGATGAGAAAAGACTATGTTTTTTAGGTGCAAGTTTTTAGACTACTACAAAGTTTTTTTTTTTTTACCGGAGTTTGAACTTCAGACCTTACATATATTATGCATTGTCTCTATCACTGGAATAAACCGACGAGAACTACAAAGAACATCTAGGTAAAAGGTTTAACTACCAAGGTTGTGAGAAAAATAGAGAAAATGGGTAAAATTAAGGAAAGACCAATTTGATCAATTGAGTGTGTCGAGAATGATATTTACGGTGGTGTTGAGGACAAAACCTAAGGTCTAGGTCAATACATTATTAATTTAGCACTGGTGCAAATTAAAGAAGATAGGTACTGTATATATGAAGTCGACAAGACAGATTCGAAAGTCAAGTGGAAAAAACAAAGCTCACAAAAATAAATAATGTAGCTTAGCAAAGAAATTTCCACGAATGTGGGGAAGTTATTTCATTCATTTTTATGTATAGTATACTTATATTCTGAATCTCATTCTTAAACCGAAAACAGATTCAAGCTGTTGGAGTTTAAGAATGTCTGTTCTCGTGAGTTTAGATCAGATGATAGAGACATTGTATAATATATGTACGAAGTACGAACTCAAGACACTTCATTTCTTCACATTTAATATGTGCCAGCTTTAGCCGTTACTTGACCCAAAAAAAAGTCTAAGGGTAGGTTTGTTTCAAGTTTACCAAATTTATTTTTAGAATAACATTCCTTAGAATATAAAGATGAGAATTTTATTCCAAAGTATTTAGATAAAAGATGTTTAGAATAACATTCATGGGAACTTTATTCCCACCATTTTCTTTGGGGAATTTTTTCTATTCCCATGAACATTTTATACCCGGAAATAAAATTTAGTAAACTTGTAACAAACATAGACATGTATATTTCTATCATTTTATTCCCAGAAATCTACGAATGTAACTCGAAACAAACACAACCCTAATGTCTTTCATTTCCTTTAAAATTAAGCAATTAACATCTCAAGTCAAAACTTTTAATTTCTTACCATTTATATTCCAGAATTTAATTTTCAATCATTTCTATTCACATTCTGTCGTCTTTTAACTTTTCATGTCAATTTACTTTTCAATCAACTGCTTTTCAACACAATTTAATTTTACTCATTTGTGCACTTCATTTTCTTTGAGTTATCTTCGGACCCACACGCACATAAGGTCATAATGATTTAACTAGTTAAATCATCTTATGTGTATAATATAATATGATTAACTTGTAATGCATGCGTACCAAACTAGATAAATAAGAAAAGTGTAATCTTGGGGGGTATAATTTCCATTTTGGTGCAGCGTATTCGCAATTTTGGTTTGGCAGGTCCGAGTTCGTTATAATTTGCACGAGGAAAACCGAAATGCTGATTAGCTTGCTAATTACAATTTTATTTTATTTTTTGGTACAATGCTAATTACAATTTATCTTTGGATTTTTATACGTAAGTGGTGGAATCTCCTAATAATCTCCAGTTTGTTTTTTGATGATATTTCTAAGGCTTGCATGCCTAAGAGTACTCGTCTAGCTTCTTAGTTTTGTTTTTTCTGAGCTTAGGCCTTCTTTTGTACCAAAAAAGAAAAGAAAAAAAGTGCCCCAGTCTTTCATTTCAACAACATTTAGCCTTTTATATTGAGCTGCTATTGTTCATGTTTTTGCATATTTAGAATAATTTCTCATCTCTCATTCTTAACAAACACCAATATCTGGATATCATATAGTATTTCTCTTGGACAGTATACAAAAATCGAATAAAGCAATATAACATTCATTCCAACTCCATATTTTACGTGCTTCTATTAGGGGAAGCATTTCATTCTCTGCAAAGCAAAAAAAAAACAAGTGTTAACCTGAGGAAAAAATAGTATGGTACTAGCTTATGACTTATGTCTTGAAATTGGTCTCTCATTTATTACCTGTCTTTCAACTTCAATGGCTGATGCAGCTAATCTACGCTTCAAAACTGATCTTTCTTGCTCACAAGTTTCTGCCTCCGTGTCTAACAACAAATGCAACGAGCAAGATTTAAAACGGGAAAGAAAAAAAATCAACTCACAACAAAGATTTCGGTAAAAGAAACAAAGAGAAACAACGTCAATGTAACCTTTTTTTAACAGCAAATGCTTTAGTTGTTATCTCAATAGAAATTGATATCTAGTAATTGATCTCCTCCGGCTCTTCAAACTTTAGCTTAAACTAGTTGAACTATTCAACCCCCACAACCAAATTATAACTAAATAACTAAGACGAGATGGTGTGTTATACATCTATTTGTCCATATATTAAAAGAAGGCCAAGCACATGATAAAAGATTAAAACCTGTTACTCCAATAACTAAGGACGATTTTTTATCTCATTATTGTTCAAATTTGGGCAAATATATCCACTATCGTGACTTGCTTTCTTGCAAGAAACAATGGATATATCGTGAACGGAAAAGCCAAAGGGGTAGGTATAGCTCTAATGCTCAAGTTAGTAGGTATATGGAGATAGCTCTGACATGAGCGGTGTGCATACCTGAGTGAAGGAATGGTTCAACTCAAAGCGGATTCCCTACAGTCATTAGAAAGCCACATTCACACAGTCAGTGTGTTCAGAGCAGTCCAATCTTGATTGGATAGTCTAGAAAAATGCAGATTTGGTTTTCATATTACCAATTTAAAATTTCCAAACTTTAATGATCGGACGGCTCTGAACACACTGACTGTGTGCTACAAGATTTCTCTGCCTGTAGAGAATCTTGGTCCAGTTCTACTGAGCTCATCTTACACAATAGGGATTTTGTCTCTCACTACTAAAGGAGTTCTGAAGGGTCGTGTGATGGGAACATAGTTGTATTTGGAAATGGCTACGGTTGGACTTGGAGGTCTATACCGGTAATGGTTGAGAGATCATCTATATTAATAGACTCTGGAAAATGGAGAACGGCCTAGAGTGTTTTGAATCTTCGGTCATTGTTAAGCCTCATCCAGGTTTGTTTGAGTTAGATTATGGCTTCCACGGGCACAGGTCCTATCTTAAAATAGCTTAAAACGACTTATCCCAATCTGAGAGCATTGGGGAGTTTTTATTGCATATTGCACCCTTTCTCTGGGTGTATGTATAAAACATTCAATATGGTGTGTGCTTAATCAGTAGTAATGGCGGAGATCAGCCTTTGTACATTTAGCATGTCTTTTGTCGGGTTTCCTGGAACCAAGATGTTTGTATTTAAAAGTAAATGTGTATACAAGTGATTCTTTTAGTGGAGATTTTCAAATGCTTGGCGTTCTAACAATTTTGCTTCTGTTTCTATGTGTCACAACAGTATTATTAATAACAAGGATTTTGTGGTATGAAATTTGCCCTATGTCTCTGTCTTGTATGCATATTTTACCAGCATCAAGTGCTACATTTGGGTCAGCTAAGAATCCCAGTCCATCTAAATCTTATGGGAATGGGTATAAATGTAGCCATTAATTCCTTTTTATTTTACATCTAAAAGTTAAAAAAGAATTTTAAAAATATACATGGAATTACATAAGAAGTAAATAAAACAAAAATAAATAAGAACGCAAAAGGTACACATTACACACACAAGGTGTTGTCACAGGTGTTAACTAATCGTTTGAGGAAGGTCGTGAAATTGATAACAGAAACCCAGCTTCCTTTCTAAAAGGTAGACAAATTTTGGAATTTATTTTGACACAGGCATGTGAATCAGTGGAGCAGGATTATTTGATGTGGATCATGAAGAGAATGAATTTTCCAGAGAAATGGAGGAGCTGGGTGATGGAACGCATTAGCTCAGTATCAATTTCAGTTCTACTTAATGGGAGTCCTATAAAGGATTTTGGAAAGAGTAGAGGACTTCCACAAGGTGATCCCCTGTTCCCATTTTTGTTTCCCATCGTTAATGAAGAATTGAATTCATAGTAAAATCGTACGTGGATTTGGGGTTGATAAAAGGGTACTGAGTGGGTCTAGGGGGAAATCCATACACATGCAGTATGTTAATGACACTTTGATCCTTGGTGGTGTTGATCCAACGTTTGGGCTATAAAAGCCAACTTACTTTTATTTGAATTGGTGTCTGGACATACAGTAAGTTTCCATGGAGTTCCTTGGTTTGGTAAATAGTGGAAATGTGCTGAGGCAGATTTTTTTTTTTTAATTTGGTATGCCTGTGTATGGATGATTAGGAAACTTTGAAATATTGTAAAATTTTATCAAAATGAGTGTGATGCAAACCAAACTTTGGAGAGGAAAAAATTTTGGTTTAGTGTTGGTTGAAGACCAAGACTAAAGGTTTTTGTTATGTTTTACATCAATGGTGCACTCACCCTTTATGGTGCTTGGCAGCAAGAGGTTCTGTTGGCAGCTGAGTTTTTAGTTGGGGGAATGGCTCAGCTGTGTTGCTGGTTTTTTAAGGTGTGTTTGCAAGTTGGGTTTGAAATCATGTTGCTCTTTATATTTATATATTTATTTTTAAATATCAAATATATATCAAAATATAGACTTAACCCTCCAAAAACCAACTCGCAAACACACCCTAGGGAACAAGTTTTTGGTTGCAACATTATTTAAGCATGTGCTATGTCTTATTATACTGGTTGTGATTTTTGTGGTGAGAAGAAAATTCCGGCATTTTGGTTTATTGTATCCTTATGTTGATTTGTATTTGAGTGGTTTGTATTAGAGTCGGTCAGTGGCTTTGTCATTGCCATCGTGTAGGGGCCTAGGGGGTATTAGTAGTTGGCCATGTGCAATACATGTTACTGGGAATTTTGGTGGATTTGGGAGTCTCTTGTGGATCTGTTGTGTGATCACTCGTAGATCTTTATCCATTCCAATTTGTTTTGGTTATTGTAATCTTCTTGAAATCCTTTCACTTAATTGGCCATGTACAAAAAAATTATCACACAGTTAATCCATAGTTAGTTTCGCTCGATTTTTATATCAATGGTCCCTATATTATATTATTTTGGATATGACACTCTCTACTTCCAATTTGTTGGATTTTTGCCGACAATTAGGCTTCAATTTGGACCATAAGTTACATTTTTATAAAGGTCTTGGCCTCAAATTTCTATAAAGATTTGATCACTTTGTTTCAAATTTTCAAAGTATTGGTCCCTAACACAAAATTTAAAGCGGAGCTTTTACTCAAATAAAAAAACTATTGGGGAGAAATTTTCAAATCAGGTGAAACTATAGGGATTAAATGTTTAGTTCAACCTAAAAGCCAAAAAGATAACTATTTTTGTTTTTCCCTAAAAACAGACTTATGGTTGAAAGATTCTTACCATAGTAATATGATGAGAGGATAGTGATGCGCTCCGTTGGCTGGAAAGGGGAAAAACAATATGATCTAAATACAAGTCGGGTGATATTGAATTTAACACTAAAAGTAAAAAGCTTAAAATAAAAGAAAAAATGCTAAGCATGTGCACATTTGTTCTATTAGAAAGCCAGCTAAACTAAGATACAATTTAGCAATAAATCAATCCATGAAACAGATAGAAACTACAGAGACGCAAGTTAGATGCCCCTTCATGTTCTCTTCAAAATGTAACAGTCAAATTTGAGAGTCAAAATTACTGATTGCATAAGAGATACTTGAAAATTGGAGGTAAAGCAAATAAGGTACAAAATATATGATGCTAACTGAGCATTAACATAAAGTTGTAAGCATAAGAAAAATTTGAAATACCGATGTAAAGTTATTCACTTCATGCTCAGATAAACATAAATGTTTGCTGTCATTTGATTATAGTTTTCTGAAATATTCTTCAATAAACCACCCTCAATTTAAGCTACTATATACTCCCACTGGTCTTGAATATAAGTAAAAATAAAATTAAAAATTAAAAAGTCACACCCTTTGAGAAAATTAGTATATATCATTTAACTTTCTTCATATAATCAAAAAATGTGTATTGCCCAAACTACCCTAAATTGAAACTTGTTTCATCAGAATAAAAGGTAATTGGAATCATCAATTCAAAATTAGTTGAATGGTATTATAGGGTTTATACCATTAAATAGTATCAAAGTAGTTCAAATTTGTTTATATTTTAGACTACAAAAGTTGGATTTTCTATATATGCATTCAAATTCTAAGGATTTCCCGCCCCCCTTTTTCCTTTCTCCCATAAACACACAAGTCTGAGTCTCTCCATCTCTGCCCCTTACTTTCACCTCAAAGCAAACAATCAAAGCATGCAAAAATCTATCATCTATGAACTTCCAAGAAATGTAAATTCATTTAAACAATGACTGAACGTTAAATGAAGGGGGAAAAAGAGTAATACACAAGAAAGATAAGATATTCGAGTATACCATGACAAATATTCCCTCTTTACGGGTAGGTAGTTGCTCAAGCTTTGTCAATGTATCGTCGCCTTTAGTAACTTTTCCAAATATTGCATACTGAAAACAGCTGTTATATCAGCATATCAATTACAAAATAGAATCCTCCGAAATGTTTGAGTTTATAGTTACCTCACCTTTCCATCAAGATGAGGAGAATTTCCCAGCAACATTGAAAAAGAGGATCCACCACTATCTGGATCGTCATGCCTGTAAGAACAAACTGCATTCATTAGGTCTTCCAACAATTGCTCAAACCAAAGGTGAAAATAGTTTCAGAAAAGTTGTGCATGAGCAATATGTGTGTGCATGCACATTTAATAGCATTAAAAGTGCAGCAGTGTGAAGCTCAAATGAGCTCTAAGATGATTGTTGAAAATGACTCAATGCAGTATAGCAAGAACATTATATCAAAATTAAGCGACTAGTAGGTGAACATATTTTGATTTTACATTCAAGCATAGAAATCAATACTTGAACTGAAGTTAAATCTAGTACTTGTAAAACCATATATGCAACTTAATGACGAACAAAAGAGAAACGACAACAACACAAAACCAAGAACTCGAAAAGAAATAAGGTTACAACCATCAATCACCATCATAAGAAACCTAACCTTCCCATGGAAAGAATACCCCGGACATGTTTGACATCACTAAATTCACCAACAACGGTCTTTTCAGCTTCTCTTCTTTGTTCCTCATTCATAGGAGCAGATCTTCCATTCGCAACATCTGCTACTTGGGCTACAAATCCCTTATCTACCTAAGCATTGAATTAACCAAAACCATTCACTTTCACTGCAACAGCAATACTAAAGTCACACCAAACAACTTTAGAAATAATCAACGCTCAATTGCTTTGTAATTGTTTAGATGAGAACAGTACCCGAAAGAAATGATTGGTGTTATAGCCTCCAAGTCTCACAAGCTTGAAAATGTGGTCAACTGTTTTGGGTGCAACAGTTGGATAGAAACCAAACTCAATATCTCCATAATTTGTCTGCATTCACGAACACAAGAACTTGAGTAGACGCCATGGAAAATCAAACAAAGGGTATGTTTGGATTCGCTTATTTCAGTTTATCTACTAGCAATAAGCACAAATTTTATGGAAATAGCTTATGACAAGTCCATAAACATTTTTCAACTGGTAGCTTATATTACAATTCTTGATAGAACTCATAAGTGAGACAAAAGTGTAGAAAAGTGAAATGGAATAATATTGATTATGAGAGTTTTTGTTACATCAAGTAGTACATTGAGGCATATACAGCCAATTAGACCAACTAACTCCTAATTAATCTAACTAATATGTAACTAACTTTTACATCGCAAATAGCTTATATAGGTTATGAAAACAACTTATAATTTATATGAAAATATTTTGACATTATTTTATCTTTTGTTATAAAAATAGCTTATACATAAATACTTATATGATAAGCGTTTATGTTATACGTACATAAATAAGTTGTTTATTCTAATAGCACCAAAAACAACAATAAAATTGATATCAATTGAAAGAAACAAGTTGTTTATTCTACCAAGCAAGCAAAACTTGCATAGCAAGATGGGTTTTTTTCACCGTTTGAACTACTTTTTTTTTTTAATTATCGATATCTGACCTAAGGACTGACTAATCTCGAGGATCAGTCCCACCATCCATTAGTGGGGCCCTTTAAAACCAGATCAAACTTTGTATTGGGAAAAACCCAAGTCTCACATCAGAAAGATAAGACTTTTGATAAAAGTTTATAAAAGAGATGCACTCATTAATCCTCGCCTTACAAGCCAGTTTTGCAAGGATGGGTGAGGCCCAATTTTCAACATGGTATTAGAGCATATCAATTTGGGCAACCTACCTATCTAGGCACCAAGCCCATTTTCAACATGGTATCAGAGCATATCAATTCGGGCAACCTACCTATCCACACACCATGCCCAATAGTGTTGGGCGTGATGGGATGTATGATGTATCTACATAAACCGGCACTAAGATTCGAACCCTGAGACCTTGCGAGGAGCACACTCCAAGGTCTCAAACCTACACCATGACTCATGAGGCCAACCCAACCCTCCCGTGAGTCGTTGATTGAACTACTTGATTCAAATTTTCACTCCTACGGATATAACTAACTGAGATCACCTAAATTTTCTGAATCAACAAAATGGGGTTCAAAGTTTGAGCTTTTCAATCACTCAAAAACTTAACAGAGTACAGATAAATGCATTCACAACAATAATTATGGAAGCACTCGAAATGGATTAAACGCTATTCACTCTTTGAACTTTTACTACAAATTGAAACAATTACAAGTAAAAAAATGAAGAAAACCTGAAAGACGACACGGGTTGATCCCATTTGGGGTTCAAAAGAAGAAATCGAAGATGCAAAAGCCAACAAAAGAATGAATCTTAGACTCAACATTTCAACCAACGTTAGAGTTAGACACTTCTTTTCCGGAAATTGAAGTCAACCGTCGGAAATTCAGAAATCTTAATCTTTTGTTTGATCCGTTGGTCGTAGCAGGACTGTCTGAGGTGAGCTACTGCATATGTGACTAGTAGTTTTAACCTTTTAATTTATTTTTATTTTTCTAGTAAACTCAATTGATAAAATTGTTAAATATATTTTTTTGTCCTAAACGACCTTTGTTTTTCCGTTCTCATCAATGTTTAATGTTAAATTCAAGTTAAATTAGTCTATCTAAATTTGTTGAAGAGAATCGAACTTAAGACTTTTTGGAAGAGCACACTCATAGATCGTAAGACAATACTATCAGGTTAACCCAAGTGGGTTAATCAAATGATTTGTTGTTGTCATGTTTCAAAGAAATTGTCCTTCTCTTTGAATAATTTACGCGTGATCCAATTTTACTAAAACTTTACGACTGTGATACGACAAAAAAGATAAAAACCCAGGAAGATAGATTCGTACCAGTATTTCCTTAAGGTTGATCACCCTCCCCTATTACAAAAAAGAGACTTTCTTCATCAAAGAGGAAGGCATCCCCAAGTCGGTCGAGCATTGTGATGTATTTCTAGAGGCCCAACATTTGAATACATACCTATCATCGGCCGCCACACTTTCCTCTTGAGAGACGGGGGCTCAGTTAACAACAACAATGATAGTAACCCAAAGAAGAAGACGAGAGATTGATGGTCAGAGAACTACAATAAAGGCTACAAAGTGAAGGAGAGAGGACAATAAAATCATAACAAAAGCAAAGAAGAGAGAGAGAGAGAGCAAAGTCATAAAGGGGAATTGGTGTACGATCATAAGGTACAAGTATTCGGCTTTTTTTATTACTTTTGGAAGTTTAAGGTAAAAATGACCGTGAAAGTAGACCAGATGACTTCAAAATATTGTGAAATAGGACAAAAATAGTTGGTTCCATTAAACATTTTTAAATTTTTGAACCACAAAAAGCAAGGGGTGAAAATGATCAAAAGGCCCAAGAATGATGGAAGAACCAATGATTGACAGAAGATAAGAGCACAATGGTTACAAAGTAAAAGAAAGCTAATCAACATTATAGGGGAAATGATGACAAGTGAAGAAGGGGGAAAATCAGAATGAATCATTAGGTTATGAAAATAAATAGTTTGGAGAGGAAGACTCCAAAAGCATTAATGTTGAAATAACCACTGTCAGGAGAAATAAATAAGGGAGTTGTGACGGAGAAATTATCGTCACGAAGGAACAACAAAAAGAGATTGATCACTACCTACATACTGTTAGAGTGCATACACTATTTCAGCTTCGACACTCAAGAGTTGTGTATAATACCTAATAGCAGATTGTTGGTGTAAGCCTTATATGCCAATAGTTTTATGTTAAACTTATGATATCTATCATTTTTTTTTTGTCAAGGGCTTTTATTATTAAATAAACTAGTTGTAAGATTAATAAAGTCCCTAGAACAGATAGTTCAAGTAATGGAAGATAATCAAACATAACCGTGTTGGAACAAAGGGTGTTTCACAAGTCACCTATTGAGTTTTGACAATAACAAGGTATTAAAATATAATCAATTGGATATGCTAAACAATTTGTTCAAGTGTACAGGATCCATAATCAAAGTACTATCCATAAAGATTCTGATTGAACAAGTTCAAGAGCAAGGGAATTTTATTTGAAGCTTAAAGCATCTGGAAGAATGAGTCTGAAGAATGCGTCTGAAGAATCGAGTCTGAAGAAGAGCTCCTGAAGACACGTCATCAGAAGCAAGATCATCAGAAGCACTGGTCATCAGAAGCATATCTCGCCAGAAGCTACTTCACTAGAGTTGACAAAGGACATTGTACGAAGTGTACGGCCACGAACTCTGCAACCACCATGTCTGCAATGTTTGTCTCTACAACAAGACAAAGATAACAGTAACATTGCTGCAGACATTGTTCCTTTTGTTCCGGAATGGATTTGAATTAAGTTCGTCATAGGACAACTATCAAATCAGACAAAAGATCAAGGGTGAAGAATCAAAGCTTCAAAGCAAGACAAGTTGATGTAACGACTAAATTCTCAACGTCTCTCAACTCCTCTATAAATAGGGATGAAGACTTAGAGAATAAAAGAGCCAGACAACATACACGCATACAAGGCCAATACTCTGTGCAAAAACGTCAAAAACAAACATCAACAACT
>Ga0315914_1005517_pt1 | contig 18361 bp, 6 predicted proteins | sample MpolenodulesMG_FD_203920 | JGI IMG/M metagenome (GOLD analysis project Ga0315914, IMG submission 203920) | Medicago polymorpha root nodule microbial communities from Los Angeles, California, United States - elongated nodules | ecosystem: Host-associated > Plants > Roots > Nodule | place: USA...
TATTATCTATACCTATAATAACAAATCACCTCTAAAAAAATTAATAATAATAATAAATCAACCCTTCCTTTTTCCTTCAAAAAAAAAAAAATCTACCCTTCCTTTTGTGAAAATAAATAAATTAATCTACCATTCCTTGATAACGCATGCTCAAGATCCCTTAAAAAAAACGCATGCTCAAAGATTGCGACATAGACATTCAATTTCACAGACAAAGCCTTGAACTTGCTTATTTCCACCAAAACACACACAAAAAAAATAAAGATTTTGAAGGAGGAGCTAGGGCCTGGGAGAGTAATCTCCAAGCATTCCAATGGGACCACCAGAAACCAGAATTGTTATGGCAGAGAGTTGAGGTGAGACCACCATTCCATAATGGTGAACTACCTAGGCTCCTATATATATGTCCTGGTCCTGGGGCTCACCCTATACTACTGCTTCAGCTGCAAACAGTACGAAAATACAATCCACCCCATTATTCTACAACAAGTTCTATAATATTTCATGGCCGTTATATTTGCTTTGGTGTTGTTTTGGCTTACAAAAATACATAGTGCATGTTAGGGTGTTACTTTGCAGTGCAGCGATGGCTCGCCATGATTCTAACAATTCCGCTGTGATACAAAACATACACTTAGTGAATATTTGGATTAATGGTAAATTTGGCAGAATCCTGGTGAACCATCGTGATTATGCAAAAGTTTCGCTCACTAATTCCAAATATGCACTTGGTGTTTGTTGAAATCCCAGTAATATCGAGATCTCGAAATTACTTAAGTATAGGTATAACATGCACAAACAAACAAAATTGTGTTGCAACTTGCTAGGTGTAATGCACGGCAAATGTGTCCGTCGGTCAATGTTCTCGCCACATATGCCCACATAAATTATCCTCTAGTGATGGTTTTTGCCCATCACTACAAATCAAGTTTCTTGTAGCGAGTGGATAAACCCACGGCGATATCAAACATGTACTATAAGTATATGTTTGCATTCACGGTAGATTGGAGAATCACATTGGATCACTGTAATTTTGACGAAAACTACACTTTGAATTTGAGCTTCAACAAAATGACAGCATTAGTGTAATTTTATTAGACTCATTGAAAATCCAAAACATGTACGTACTAAATCTATTCATACATCAGAGTACTTCATAATACTTATATGCTTCTTCCTTCAATTATAGTATGCTATTTAATTATGACAAACACGTGAACTGTTAAGTCTATTTCAAAGCGTGCATTACAAGTGGGGGTCTGCTTCCACAACCCTTTGAGCTTTATTATACATTAACAGTATATGTAGTTGTGGAAAGCCATGAATCACATTCACAGCACCAATGAAACTTCAAAGAATAGGGCTTGGAAGTAACCAACAAAGTTGCTTATGACTTGCGTGGCTGTTTGGTAGAGATTCCTAAGCCAGGGTCCAGCAACTAAAAGGAAGACTATGAAGTCAAGGTGAGTACTCACTCCTTTAAATGTTTTGTAGCTTATAGTCTTGAAACTTTGAATCTAAGTCATAGAAAAAGCTATATGTTTCATCTTTTTGTTTCAAAGAGTCTAGCACGCGACTCACACATACTAAGTGCAAAGACCGTAAATATTACAAGTTCAAACCTTTATCACATAGTATCAAATGTCTCTACAATCTTTTATCATCCTAGCACGACATAGAAGTACAATTGTATGTTTTTGTGCTCACACAAAAAAAACAAAAATTAGTGAAAGGCAGCTGCTGGGATACTTTTGAAATAGTTGAATTATTTGGTATGCTAACTAGGGTTGAATCAAAAGTTAGGGAGTACTACTAGTTAACATGGGATAAATAATTCGTTTTGAAAGTAAAAGCTTTATTTGAATGAATAGGGTTTGAAATAGTAAATATAGGCTCCAGAATTTATTAATAGGCCGGCTGAAATTAAATAATTTCCATGCTTTCATAGTGGTAGCTGGCAAAATATGTTATTGTACATTTGTACTTATTTATTATATTGAAATAAGGAAGAATAAGAATCCAAGGTAGAAGAAAATATTAAATTTAAGCCGTTGATCATATATGATATGATTCTTCAAAATCATCCACGATTAGTGAAGTGTTGTACTCTTGGGTAAGAAAGAATGAATCCAAAAATTTTTATTTCGATGAACTAATTTTTCTTTTTACCAACATGGACTTAGATATTGTAAAGTGAATAAATTTAAAATAAAAAAAATCAAGAATCATTATCGTACCAAAGAGATGATTTATTATGACGTGCTCATTTTAGAAGAGTGGATCTTTACCAACAATAGGACTTCATGAGCTGTTTTACAAGAAGGATAGAGTTACACCTCATGGTACTGGTACATCACTTTCCCAAATTCCCATCTACATCAACGATTAAAAAAATGCTTAACATCCGAAAATATCCAAAAAATTATCACTTTTAGTAAAAAGTTGATTTCTATAATAATAATAAGAAAACTAATAATAATAATGATGATAAAAAAATAATAAAAATGTCCAATATTATAATAAAATATGTCAAAAACAATATTAAGGGTTCGCATTTAGACCATTTTATAGAGGTACATATTATATGCAATCTATGTTTAGGAGCAAATTCATTTTTCAAAATGGTTATTATAATAAGTAGTATTACATGTTTTTTTTGTTTGAAACATATAGTACTACATGTTAGAAGTAGTGATTGGTTAAAACAATTTTAGAAGTACCAACGGGAGGTTGAGTCTAAAGAAACTAGATTCCAACAATGTTGCGAAATAAAAATTGGAATTTCAAGTGGAATCTAAGGGAATGTTCCAAAAATAAGATTACCTCGACAAGATGGAATCTAAGGGAAAAAATAAAATAAAAATTGTGCTTAATTTACTTTTATTCAAAATCACATATAGCCTACTAAATTCTCATATTTCACCTTGAAGTAGGAGGCACACAAATGAATGCACATGTGTTGGGATGTGGTAGCTAAAAAATTTAGGAAAATTAAAATTTTAAGCAATTCAAATGTTTGAATTGAATCGATTCATTTTTAAATATTTTGTTTGAATAGAGTAACAATTCTTCTTTCTTAACTTTATTGGAATATCCTTTTGAAATATCAAAAGGTTGAGGAACTAATTTAAAAAATATGGAGTAAAAAAAATGAAAATACAGACCAATTTGAAAATTGTGAAGATAAATTTGCAAAATTTGAAAGTATTATAAAGACCAATTTGAGATTCATATATGTTAAAGTAATCAAGGAATTTCAAATTCTTAATTTTTACGTAGTATTTGAAATTTCCTAAATTTCGCTTTACCAAAATATTTCATAAAATCCATTTATCTTGAAAATTCTTCAAATTTAGTATCTAAACAATGAAATTTACATAGAATAACTTGAATTATTCTAAAAAATTACATTATCTCAAAAATTATTTCATCCAAATATACTCTTGATGTTAATATCGTGACTTAGGGACGGAGCTATTAAATTTAGGGGGATCAAGTTTGACAGTATAATTTAGTAAATAAAAATAAAATTTCAAATTAACAACTTATAAAAAATTTAAGATATTATAAGATAAATACAAGGTTAATATTGTCAAACAAATAGAAAAATAACATTTTCTTATAATAAATTATTATCCATGCTTGTTTATACTAGCATACTATTGTATTTTTTTAATCTTTGTATTTATATTTTACTCTTAATGTTACTATTTTACGAACTTTACGAAATTTAAAAGGCTTTTATAAAAGCCAACGATAGGATACTAGGGGGTGGGGAAAACCGTGATCTCTCTTGATCCCCCCCTAACTCCGTCCCTAACTTGACCATTGAGTGATGGATCGAGGAACATATGAAAATAGAGTATAGTTGTCTGGCCCATACTTATGAGGTATTTATTGTCATTACTTATTTAAATATCTTCATATAAAATTTACTTTGCCTATCAATTCAAATCAAGCTTTTGAGAATGTGAGTTTAGGCTTAAAAATAAGCACATGACACCGCATGCTAGATTTATGTCTTGAATTTTCCGACCATATTAGACTTAGGTCTTGCAAAGTTTCACTCAACCTAATCTCTCACACTTATATGAGATTTTCCACATGATAGGATTATTTTTCCGGTCATTTATTTTGGTTTGCACACATAAAACAAGGGACATCAAGTGTATGCAAGTTAGGAATTTTTTTCTTTTTGCAAATACAAAACAGAAGCTGAATTAGTAGATATGTACAAGCATAAGTAAGTAAAGATCATAGTAAAAAGAAGCAGTGTCAAAAAAACAACATAGGTAACAAAATGGAATTAACATCACTATATCAAAGAACAATCATATAAACCACTTCTGCTGCATATAAAAATCACGTGAGTTGGACAATTATAATAAAATCGTAGTTTTGTTGAAACTCGAGCTTATAGCTTTTGTTCAAATTCCGGCGATTCTTCATAATTATGTTAAGGAGAATGTTAAACTCACCGTCTATAAATAGTAAGTGTCAAATTAATCCACCCAACATAAGCCATATTCTTAATCTTAACTAATCAAATCCTAGGAGTGAAGCTCCCTACAAAAACAGAGGTGAATCAAAGGAATCAAGAAGCACGGAATTTTATGTAATCCAGATTCCCAGTCCCAATTTTTATTCAATTTTTCATTATTTTCTTCATGACTCATAATAAGTGGCTTTCTGGAAATGTAGCTACATCTATTATCAGTCAGAAGTCATGATATGATCACCTTTGCTTAGAACAAAAGAGGTATTCTATGTTATTTAAACAATCAAAATAAACAAAGAAATATAGATATTAACACAAAAACCAAATCAATGAAGAGAAAGTACGAACACAATATGACTATGAAAAAATGTTGTTTCAAAAATTGTCAATGAGGTTCTAGCAACACTTTCTTTTCAACACTCTCTCAAACACTCACTTCATTATTAGTTTAAATCAATGTTGGTTTCACACATTGGAAATGGTTTCCACTTAAAGTGGTGGGACATACATTAGTTTCATCCAATAAGGGACCGAGTATTAGAGAGAATGTTGAAAAGAAAGTGTCCTTAGAATTACTCAATTGTCAATATTATTTCACATAAAAAAAGCCAAAAGTCATGAACGTCCAAACAAAAATGAAGATATTTTATTTTAAAACAATAATCTTGTTGGGGCTGGCTAATATGGATTTGTTCCTAATATAAGCTTTAGTATTTTTATTCAGTTTTAATAAAACACCATTATTATTATTCTCTACTTTGTATTATTAAAATATTCAGTTTTTTACTAAATATGGTAAATGTTCATTTTTAAATTACTTTTGAGAGGTTCATATTAAATACATTCAACTTTGTTCCTTTTGTTTTTAAATAAATGTCGTTTACGGCTTTACAAATTTACCAAGGAATGTGATGAATAGAAGAAACAGAATAGTAATTTTTCCTAATAATCGTTGTGTCTCAATATGGAAACTTGAGCAGGAATATATGCTTTCAGAACAATGAACATAAGAGGTACTCAATATGTTACAATAAGATAAAAATCCATACATTTTGAAGGGATTAGTCCATCAATCTAAAAAAACGTATATTTCTAATTCCTTTTAAGGGTTACATATCAACTATGCGATTTAATAAAATAAAATAAAATAAAATAAAATGATAGTCACATAAATAAGAATAGTCACACTATTATAAAAAGTTGACTTATCTCGGAACTCAGTATGAAATGAAAGGGAGTTGATATGATGTAAAAAATGTAAATGTGAAAGTATAGTTTAGTTATTCATGAATCATGATATCTAAAGATTATGTAATTTTGGTTCTAAATTATATAGCAAAAGATTATGAAGGTATAGTGGTATACAAATGTAGTTTGAGGTGGGGAACATGTTGCATCAATAGGTTACGGAAAATACTGACACATCTTATAGCCATTCGTTTTGTTTTACTTGTTATAGTGTTCATTGCTCATAACAATTTTCAATTATCCCAAATATATGTTGTACTCCATGGATGAAAAAATTGGAGTGTTCCCCTAAATACGTATATAGTTTTGTTGCATGTGCATTAAATATATGAACACATTGATAAGCAACATTCCCGTAATCAACGTCACAACTATGCAAGGTCAGATTAAACTTTAATAATGTTTCATCCGTGGTTGGACTTGCCCATTACGTTACATATGAAAATTAAATTAAAAATATACCTAAAAGGAAATCCTTGCAGAGAATTAGTACACTTATAAATTTATAAATGATCAAAACTATGTTTTTATTTAAATTCAAACCGGCAATTACACGGATAAACGGGGGGAAAAAGCAGATTCGAAGTTGAAAACCAACAAGAAAATGTGATAGAAATTCAACATGAAAGAAAAAATCAACCCAAAAATAATATAAAATACAAAAAAGATTTAGTACACAACAATATAGAGCCAGATCATGTCCACTATATACCGTACAGAAAAATAAAGAAACCAATTAAAAAGTGCTAGCTAGCTAGCTAGTCATCCTTATCATAAAAAAATTAAGGAGATGGAATTTGATAATGGCCAAAATTAATTACACTTTTTGTTGGCTAAGTTATTTTTAGATTTGGCTCTGCTTTTTTTAAGTTTGTCCCTTTTCATATTAGACCTTTAAGTTACAAAATTATATAATTTGGTCTCTTAGAAAAAATTCATTTTATTTTGATCCTTAAGTTATGAATGTTGAACCCTTTGATTCATTAACAATTACAAATATTAAGATATTTTATTTTCTAAAGAAAGAACTAAAGTGTCTAAAGTTTATTACTTAAATGATCAAAGTATTTAATATTTATAAGTGATCAATATAAAAGGAAAAAAAAACTTGAGGGACTAAATAGTCTAAACTTCATTATTTTAAAGACCAAAATAAAAGAGAAAACACTCTTTTATTTTAGTCCTTTAAATTACAATGAGTAACACACATCATGTTAGTCATATATGACTTAATGCATTTATATAAACGTACCATTCGGGAATAAGGTATTAATAAATATAAAATACTCTTTCAAATTACTATATACATTTTTACTTTTCTCCAAATATATTCCTAGGCAACATTACTAACTTATATTGAAAGATGAAAAATCAATATTATATGTATATTAATTATATTGCAATTTTTTAATATATATGAAAATTGTCTCCAAATATTGTGATTTTTTTGCCCTAAAAGTGATAATTTTCTATATTTTCTCTACATTTGAAATCAGGGCCAAACATGCAAAAGCAACAAATTTTAAAATAGGGAGACTAAAATCTCGTTTATGATAAAATAGATCAACCAAAAATGCATCTAAACATAAAAATTTGATGGTTTAATTTATAAAAGAAGTAGATCGAAGTGAGTAATGGAATCTTCTTTTAATGAGTTTAATCCAAACAAATAAAATTATTGATTTCTTTAAAGAAATGGAGAACATCTTAACCCTAAATTCTTCTAAAATGTCCTATATAATTCGACACATGTTCCTTTATAAACTCAATTAAAATCCTATTTCTTTATTATAGATTTGAGTTTTTCTCAAAACATCATCAAATTAAGTTTACTGCACTAGTCCACTACAGTCTACGAGACTGTGAAATGATTAGAAAAAGGCTGTAAAATAATAATAATAAAGAGATACAGTAAATTAAATGATAAAATACAAAATAAATAAAATAAGTTATTGTTTTTTCCTAATTTGTTTAGGCACTGAATGATGAATAGTTTGTTCAAGATCTTGGGTGGGGGAAGAATTGCGTACCACTAGAAGGCATGAAGGTATTAAGTGGAGCTGGATACAAAGAAGAAGAAGGATCAACAATTTCCCCAACACCAGTAGCAGGGACACCTGAGATAAGGTTCAAAGGTTCAACCACCCCTTCAAGGGCTGTACCACTAGAATTAGAGGCGTTTCCGGCAGCCATATTGTAACTATTATTCCCATGATCTGGACCATAATCATACAGAATTCCTCTAAAAATATGCCCTCCAATGTTTACAGCTGTTGAATATGCATACTCCTCTTCGTTCTCATCAACTGAGCTAACTCTCACACACCTGAACTCTGCTGGAGAATTCACCACAGCTGGAAAATTCATCTCCTCTAATAACCCTTTTTTAAATGATAATTTATACATTTAGAACAAAAACAAAATGAAATTATACCATACCACAGCTTTATATAAAGTAACATTACATGTGTACATAAAATTCATTGAATAACTCATGTACATGATGATAAGATATGAGAAAAGAAAAGGTGAAAGTGTTGTTGGTATGTGGAAGAGTGAGTGTTGTTGGAAAAGAAAGAGAACAGTACTACAGAAACTAACAGTAACAGCTTCTTCCCTGTCACTGATCCCATTCATTCGTCAGAACAACACTGTTTTGGAAAAGAAAAAGGCTAACAGAAATTTTGTTTTACACACGCAATCTATATTCTCTTCCAAAACTTTCTCGGTACCTTCATTTATCTTTTTCAGTAATATATGCTTAGCACATGAAAATATGCATATAGTCATAGATCAAAAGTGACAACACAATAAAAGAATAGAAACAAAATGAACATATATATTATATATAATATAATATACCTGCTGAAGGGGGGAGAGTGAGTGAAGGGTTTGTAGGTAAACGAGTGCAAGCTAAAGAGGAATTGTTATTGTTAAGATCTCTGTGTCTAGTTTCAGGAACAATATCTCCATGTTGTTGTGATGATTTAGGAGCAGAAAGTTGTTGTTGTCTTTCTCTTCTTCTAGCAGCAGGAACCCAAGTACTCTTAACATGAGTTTGACAATCAAAACCTCTACTTTTACAACAAGTTCTACATCTCATATGAGGACAATCTTTCTTAGCTTGATTCCCACAATCTTGACAACTTATACCCCCACTTCCACTTCCTACAAACACAGCAGATCTATTCTCATCAGAAGAACAAACCCTAGTAGGTCCCACTCCTAACACAACACCAGAGGAGTAAAGATCTTGTTGCTGCTGAGGTTGTTGTAAAGAAAACAACTGTTGTTGTTGATCATGAGGATGTTGGTTCCAAATCTCAAAACCACGGTATGAAGAAACAACAGAATCATCATTCTTATTATACCAGAATTCTGTTGTTGGATTATTATTCTGTTGGTTTTCTTCTTCAGTTCTTCCTAATGAAAATAAACCAGCCATAATTCTTCTACTGCTACTACTATTCCAAACCCTGAACGAAAATCCATATCAAGAAAAAAAAAAACCTCGATCTATATATACGTATACTTATTTTGTTTAGATAAATAAATAACAACCAATCAAATTTAACTTTGAAATATGGTATTTGTGTACGTACGTGCGTGTAAATGTAAATATATATATATATATATTTTTCTCTCTCTATATATATATATATATTGTTGTTACATTAATAACTACTAGGGTAAAGAATTGAAGGTTTGGTTAGTTGGTTGAGGAACATAGTGATAAATCACGCATTGAACTCGTTTATGTTTATGTTTGTGTTTGAAGACAGACAAGAAACAAAGAAACACAGAACAGAACTGCAAACGCCGCCACGCCCACTTCTCTGTCTCACTCTAATTTAAGAGCTTTCATTATTCTTCTGAGAGTGTGTTTAATTTTAAGAGCTTTTTTGAGTTCTGAGCACTTTGCTTCTTTTGTGTCTTTAAGTTTTTTCTGTGGTTATTGTTGGCAACATCGATCTTCCAAACCAATCTCACAGTGTAACATTCTAATGGAATGGATGTTATTCATTTCATCTAACGGTGGGTAGGGTTTTGGGTTTTTATTTTATGGTGGAGATTGTTCCACGTGTGTAAAGATATGACTTTATGTTCCTTCGTCCTTTTCTACCGGAAAACCCGCTGCTTTTCGTGACTCCTTGTCTCTTTTATCTTCATTACATTATTTTTAGTGATTTTGATCTCTAGTTTTGTCGCTATATTTTCTCAAAAATTTTGAAATTAAAAAAATAGGAAACCATCAATTTGATTTTTAAGTGAATTACAAAGATATGTATCAATTTTGGAGGTTTACTCTTACAAAAATATATTATCTTTAAAGTAAAACTAATCAACATTATTTGTATACTTTTGAGTAACATGTTTTCGGCTTTAAGTACATATATGACTTTTTTAGAAATGACTTTTTTGATATATTCAGGCGGGCAGAAGTACTAGTGAAGAAAGATGTGCATGTGAACTTCCTGACTGACCCACTAGATAGAAGATCGATACTTAGGCTTGCATATGTTATCGAGTATGGATGAGTAGGAGGAAAACATGACTTGCATGGTGTTTCACCACTTGTGGGATTAAGAGTCGAGACTTTTACAGTAGGACTTGCATCCCTAAACGCTGCATCAAACAAAATGGCCAAACATGAGAAAGCGTCTTGTGACAATCTACATGTTTTTATACCATTTGCTTTTGACATTTTTGACTTCCTTCCATCATAGGTTGTTGACCTTCTACGTAGAGTTTAAAGAGTCATGCATATCAATGTCATGTCTTCTATGTCCATGAATGTTGTGTTTGCGATGATTGATTTTGTCATCTTAAAAGGTCTAGCGGCGCAACTTGTTGTCCGCTTGCTTTCTACTACATTCGTCCATAATTATAAGACCCTTTTGAGAATATTTTTTTGTCCTTTTTATAAGATCAATTTGCTATTTCCAACAATATTAATTATTTTTTTACTTACATACCCCTATTTATCATACATCTTTTTTTTTTCTTTTCAATCAGCAATAAATAGCATGTTGAAAACATAACTAATTCTTTCTCCTAAATGATAAAATTGTAAAAACAATAAGGATTACAAACAACTTTAATATAAAAATCAACTTTCTTAATTCCCGTGATTTTGACAAAATGGTCTTACATGTACGGACAAAGGTAATATAAAATAAAAAGTATTTATTAACGAATTAATTTGTAACAAAAATTATATATACTCCTATATCATCTTTACTCTTTTTTTGTTTCAATTTATTTATCATTTTTATAATAATACTACAATATTTATTATTATTTTTCCCACAAACACACCTCTATTTATTGCATTTTCATCCTCTATAATTACTTCACTAGTATAATTAATAATGATGTTTTAGTAAATAACTCACATTTCACTCTTGAAATCAACACTAATAATCATTCCTCTAATATTTGAATAAAACTCAAATATGAGATAGAGGGAGTAAAAATAAATTTGCACAATTTTCAAGATAAAATTTTCGCGTTATGTTTCTTAACACGTGAGATAGAAAACACTCTTGTTTGACACCCGTAAAAATCATTCCCCTAATATTTGAGTAAAACTCAAATATGAGACAGTGGGAGAAAAAATAAATTTGCACAATTTTTAAGATAGAATTTTCACGTTATGTTTCTTAACACGTGAGATAGAAAGAAAACACTCTTGTTTGACACCAGTAAAATTTGTAGGTCTTGTAATAAGGAACATATAAAGTACTCTCTCTGTCCTAAAATGTAAGCAAAAATGTGTCAACGTAAGTTGATGTATTTGATAAATTTTTTGAATCAAATACATTAACTTTTGTTGACTAATTTTTGTTTGCATTTTGAAACGAAGTGAGTACTGCTATAAAGATATTTAAAAAAAAGAAAATGTCAATGAGTGTCTTTCTGGCACTTTTTTAGATCTTGATATAACAATATTTTAAAAATATTTGTGTAATATCAATATGTGACAAATTGTAATATTTAATTTTTAAATAACAATTTTTTTAAAATATTTGTGTAATCAACGCATGAGAAATTGTAATATTTAACTTTTTCAAAAAATTATTTTAAAATTCTTAAAGAGTGTTCTGAGACACTCGCTAACAATATCTTTTAAAAAAAAATTGAACAGAATATCTTAAAAAAAATAATACCAATATATCCAATAATTTACTCATACTCTTAAAGTTACACACTTCAGTCACTGTTATAAGCAAAAATTTATATTCTAGATACATTCGTTAAATGATGTATGTGGTCTATAATAAAGATTATATACATCATTAATTGAATGAATCTAAAATGTAAATATTAATTTATAATAATGACCCTATGGTGTATATGGTGTATACTATAAGCACATATGGTGTATCCAATAAAGATTGTATACTTTTTTTTGAGGGAAATAATGACCATATGGTGTATACTATAAGCACATATTTTATACTAAAGTTTTTGGAATAAAGTCACATGTATGTTTGTAATGGTGAATAGATGAAATAAAACGATGAACAAATCAATTCATAGTCAGTATTTTATTGAGGTAGAGAGATTTGGGACGTTGAAAAAGAGGTAACTTGATCGAATTTCCATGGAATTAATCATGTGGCCTCCAAGATTAGGTGGCGATGGAGGGAACACAGCGCCACCACGTCCTGATCGTACTTCTATTCTTTTGCTATTTAATTTTCATTCTCCAACAAATTTTTGTGTATTTTTTACTCTTTCCATCCTTTTATTCGAGACCATTTTACCTACTTCATATAAATATCATTTCCTCTGTTCCACAATAATAAATGGTCCATTTTTGTTTCCAATCGCAAAAAACAACACACTTATCTTACAAGAAAATAATGACACATTGAAAAACAAACCGATCTTAGGGATAAGTTGATAGTTTCTTTATGCCGGGTGATTGTGAAGTTTGTAAGGTTTATTGGATTTATAGGGATAAATTTAGCTTTAATTAAAAAGATAAGGCCAATTTAGCATGTAGTAGGGTTTTTCGGATTGGACTGGACCAGATCAATTCATTTGACAATTCTATTGGAGGTTAAGGTTGGAGAAGGATGGTTTATGGTTAAAGGTGTTGCTCATAAGTATGAGACGGTTAAGGGTGTTATTTTTTATAGTGGAGGAAAAGCTTCGACTTGGTGGAAGGATTTACAATCCATTCGAGAAGGTGTTGGTTTGGGTTTTTTAACTGGTTTGATAATCATTTAGTTAGAGTCAAACCAGGGAGAAAATTTAATTTTGGGATGATCTTTCAATGTATGAGGCCTCTTAAGGATCAATATCATAAACACTTTAGGGTTACAGTTGATCCTAATGTTAATGTAGCGGAGATGCATATCAGGGGATGGTCTCTTGATGGGAATGTGTGACGTTGGAGGAGACCCTTGTTTGCTTGGAAAGAGGATTTGCAACATGAATGCATTTTATTACTAGATAATGTTTATTCGCAGTCTAATGTTATTGACAAATGTTCTTGTAAGATTGAACTTAATGACAAGTACACAGTCAAATGAGCTGACAAACTCCTATCTCAAAGGGAAGGTTCTATTCTTGATTGCCTGCAAAATCTTGATATTATTTAGAGTAATTCAGTTTCGATGAAGGTGTCTTTTTGTGTTGGCGATAAATGTCTTCCAACAAAAGATAACTTGTCATTATTTCTCATAGTTTGTGTTTAAGCGTTAAAGGATGTGGTCTTGAAGAAATTTTATCGCACTTTTTATTATTTTCAAATGTGCCAATTTTCAAAAATTTGTTACTCCATCTTGCATTAGTATGGTATCTCTTGTGCATTATCTAACGAAGCTACTACCCATGTTCAACAATTATGTGAGCTATAGGTTCGTGCTTTGAAACCAAGGGGGTGTTTTCAACACATTTGGTTAGCTATCGTTTAGGTGATTTGGAAGGCTCACAACAATTTTTTTCTTTCTTCCGGCAACAAGGACACTAATATTGATTTTGTTAGTGATCAAGTTAAAATTCATGTTCGGTGGTAGCTCAAAGTGAAGGTGAAAGAATTTGGTTTTGATTTTAGGTGTCATTTAACATGGGAAAGGTGAATCCTTTCCCACCACATGAAAGGTGTTGTTTTGACCATAGATATATTAATAAATATATTCAATGGTTGAGATGGGTTACCTATAACCTTTTGTTAACTTTTTGGTTTTAAACATTCTACAAAAATTGGGACCCCACATTATATAGGTTAATGTTATTTTATTTAATGGGCATATGTGACTAAACCAAAAATCATCAAACCCATACCAAAACATTCTATTGGAACCCCTCCAAACTCGCAAACAAAGCTTAAGACTGTGTTTGGTAATGTCCATAAACTAGTTTATAGCTTATAAGCTTGTTTCTTCAAAATAGCATATATCCAAAACATTAAGCTGTGTTTGGTAACAAGTTTCCCTGACGAGCTTATGACTTTTCTTGAGATGCTATTTTAAGTAGCTTATAGCTTCTTACATTTTCTTCCAATTTTAACCTTTAATATTATTTTACTATGTTTATCATTTTTTTTATAAAATAAAATGATTTTCCACTTAAAAAAAAAAAGCACCTACGTTATTGAGTAGAAAAGTAACAACCCTACATTTTTTTTCATGGTTGCACTACTTTCTTTTTTTTTTTTAAACGACGAACTCTCCTATTTTCGATAATTTTGCTTTGTTGAAAAACAATTGGCCCCCTCTATAGAACCACATACATATTTATCATTTTTTTTCTTCCGTTTCTTATATGTATACCATTTTTAATAAATAATATGTTTTCAATAATTGCTCAGACAAAAAAAATGTTTTCAATGAAAATAAAATAAAAATTATTTATTCCATATCTATATATAAAACAGACATACAAGTGCGTTAGTGGTAATCAAGTTAAATAAGTTCAATTTAAATGAATATTATTTATTTGTTAAAAAAAAGTTAAATAAGTTCAGTTAAAAAAACATCAACAAATTCATATATCACATTTATCATTTTAAAAATAAAAAATACTTTGAAATAAATAAAAATATTTTAAGATAAATATATTATTGTAGTAGAGAATTTTGGTGGTGTAGACAATAGCGTTTTTTCAAATGGGAGGTGTAATTCAAAGTTTAGTTTAATATCTGATTAAAGTTTGTTTGTCTACACCAAAATACCAAACAAAGTTACATGCAACTTGTTTAATGCCACTTGTAAGTCAAAATCAGCATTTTTCATGGTGGGAAAGGATTCACCTTTTCCATGTTAGTTTGGAGGGGTTCCAATAGAATGTTTTGGTATGGGCTTAATGATTTTTGGTTTAGTCACATAGGCCCATTAAATAAAATAACATGGATTACTGCTTTACTTCCTGCACTTTTCGCTCGCGCCCAGCTGAAATTCTAAAAATACCCCTACGTTACTTAACTAACGCAAATGTAAATAAAACGTGACTTAATTTTACACATACGTGACTTAAGTCACGCCGCATGAGTTAACTCACACAGGTGTTACACCCCGCGTGAGTTAACTCACGCTAGTTCATTTTGAAATGTACAGTTTGGATTGAAATGCTGAGCCACTCATTTCTCTCATACGGATAGTGTGTGTGCTGACTTGGCTGCAATATATAGCTTTTATGATATTTCATTGGATAGGAACTCCCTGGTTGACCTTTTTCCTACCAATTTCAAAATTCTGCTGCAAAATATCATTTCTTTAGTTGGTTGTGGTTAATTTCATTATATTACTATACTATTCTAATTAATTACTTGTCACACAGAGATCTAATGTGCTCGCTTGGGAACCTCTTACCTGGAGTACATGCACGAAAACAGGATCAGAATAATTTATTAAGTATCTCAAGACTCAAATAACATCACCAATGATTATAATCCAACCCCAAGTTGAGTATAATACTCTCGCTCATGATGACAAGAGGTGTGATAGGATTACCATCAAGGTGGATGCAGTATATTGTAGTTCAACTCTGATACCAAAGTTGACATACTTGTAGGAGATAATTTCAAAGAAAGAAAAAAAAAAACACGTTTAGTACTGGCGTGCGGGGTGTAACACCTGCGTGAGTTAACTCATGCGGTGTGACCTAGGTCACGCATGTGTAAAATTAAGTCACGTTTGATTTACACTTGCGTTAGTTAAGTAATGCAGGGGTATTTTTAGAATTTCAGTTGGGCGCGAGCGAAAAGTGCGGAGGTAATTTTAACCTATATAATGTGGGGTCCCAATTTTTGTAGAATGTTTAAAACCAAAAAGTTAACAAAAGGTTATAGGTAACCCATCTCAACCATTGAATATATTTATATATATCTATGGTCAAAACAACACATTTCCCATGGTGGGAAAGGATTCATCTTTCCCATGTTAAATGATATCGATTTTAATCTTTGGTATACAATCATCGTTATGAATCAAAATTCATACAAGTGATTTATATATGGATATGGTTTGATCGGTCAAAATATCTGACCATGCACGCACCTACACAAATCTTTTGAAATGTTTAGGATACATTGATTTTTTTCCACTAGCCTATTGGGTTTTCTTTTGTCTATGAAGTGTTTTTTTTCCTCTCATTGTAATTTTCCTCTCTATTATATGTTCACCTTGTGGCATCATAGAGTTTTAATATAGCTCATTCCTTTGGCCATTTCAAAAAAATTGAATTACTATTTTTATAAAATTACATTTCATTTATACTTTGTAAACGATAGACGTAAAGAGACTGAAAAACCACTCACTAGATCAAGAAAAACGATGACCAAATTATTTAGTGATGGAATTAGTCTTCATCCCAATCAGTTGATAAATCATTGAACATTATTACGTGGAGACCCGAACATGACAACAAAATATTATTATTTTATTATAATTAAATAAAAAAATTACTCTCTTAGTAGTTAAATATTTTAAAAACAACGCTTAATTAATTATAAATAGTAAGGAATGACAACCTAAAAAAGGCAGAATATGATGGTAATAAATATAGAATGAATTTTTAATCTCATCAAGATAGTTTTTAATTCAGCATATCTCTTACTTATAAATGTTAACCCATCTCGCTATACTTAACCTAATTTTAACTTAATTTTTTCGTCCACACTTTTGCATTTAATGTTTATCTAAAGTAAAATAAAATAAAATTATGTTCCTAATTAAATGCTATTTTTTTGGAAAGGAATAACTGTTAACCCGTCTCGCTATATCTCTTACTTATCCTTATTTATTAATTTTATTAGGTCTGCAGCAACTTAACCTGATAATTTTCCGCTAAAATGCTGCATTAGGTTAACAACAATTCAACCTAACAAATTCCCTCTAAAATGCAGCAATTCCTAATATTTCTCCTCACCGTTGAGTTTTTCATTCTTATCCTGTTGTGTCATCGTTTGTATATATCTATTGTTTCTGCAAATTTTTTTTTTGACAAGTTGTTGTACACTTATTTAATATGTTTACAAACAGAATACCCTAATTTCCATGCAAACTCAGCTACCCTAATTTTCATTCAAACTCGGCTATACATAGCAAACCCTAAACCGTGTTTATTAATTTTATTAGGTCTGCAACAACTTAACCTAATAATTTTCCTCTAAAATGCAGCAATCCCTAATATTTCTCCTCACTGATGAGCTTTTCATTCATTTTCTGTTGTGTCATCGTTTGTATATATCTATTGTTTTTGTAGACTTTTTTTGACAAGTTGTTGTACACTTATTTAATATGTTTACAAACAGAATACCTTAATTTCCATGCAAACTCGACTACCCTAATTTCCATGCAAACTCGGCTATATATAGAAAACCCTAAACTGTGTTTCTCTCAGGAAAAAAACTCTAAACCGTGGTAAATTACACAGACAGCAGAAGAATCATATATTTTAACGAGAGCAATTCTCTTAAATTTATATCGTTAAATTCATGTCATAAACATTATATGTTTTTCATTTTTAATATAGATCGGTCGCCTAATCCGAGTGATCCAATTCTATATGGCTTTAATACATGTGCATTTAATTTTTTATAGATAATTCTTTTTAACCCAATATTTTTTGTAATGATTAGGGGTGATTTATTTTTTGAAGGGCATTATGGGTGATTTATGATAACCAATTAACGAGTGAATACTATCTTTATGATAATCAGTTAATGAGTGACTTACATATGGAACTTTATAAAACCCGTGCATCGCACGGGTGTGAGTCTAGTAAATGTTAACCCATCTCGTTATACTTAACCTAATTTTAACCTAATTTTTCCCTCCACACTTTTGCATTTAATGTTTATCTAAAGTAAAATAAAATAAAATTATGTTCCTAATTAGATGCTATTTTTTTGGAAAAGAATAACCGTTAACCCGTCTCGCTATATTTCTTACTTATAAATGTTAACCCGTCTTGCTATACTTAACATAATTTTAACCTAATTTTTCCCGCCACACTTTTGCATTTAATATTTATCTAAAGTAAAATAAAATAAAATTATGTTCCTAATTAGATGCTATTTTTTTGAAAGGAATATCCGTTAACCCGTCTCGCTATATCTCTTACTTATAAATGTTAACCCGTCTCGCTATACTTAACCTA